>Ga0265314_10002400_pt1 | contig 19257 bp, 20 predicted proteins | sample 4126metaG_FD_203106 | JGI IMG/M metagenome (GOLD analysis project Ga0265314, IMG submission 203106) | Rhizosphere microbial communities from Carex aquatilis grown in University of Washington, Seatle, WA, United States - 4-1-26 metaG | ecosystem: Host-associated > Plants > Roots > Rhizosphere >... | reverse complement strand
AAGGCTATTTTGCCCTTTTGGCGCGGCGGTTGCATTCAACCACGCTCGATACGCTGGAGGCGCGCGCCGAAAAGGACGCCCTGATCGGCGAACTCGAACAGGCCAAGGCGATCTCGGACGAAGCGCGGCATCGCGCCGAATCCGCCAACGTCGCCAAGTCGCGCTTCCTGGCGCAGATGAGCCACGAACTGCGCACGCCGCTGAATGCGATCCTCGGCTTTTCCGAGGTGATGAAGAGCGAAATCTTTGGCGAGCACAAGGTGCCGGTCTACAAGGAATATTCCGCCGACATCCACAATTCCGGCGTGCACCTGCTCAACCTGATCAACGAAATCCTCGATCTGTCGCGGATCGAGGCCGGCCGCTACGAGCTCAACGAAGAGGCGGTGTCGCTGGTGCACGTCGTCGCCGATTGCCACCATCTCTTGAAGCTGCGGGCGTCGAACCGCGGCATCACCATCCACGAGGTGTTCGAGCACGGCATGCCCAGGATCTGGGGCGATGAACGCGCGACGCGCCAGATCGTGCTCAACCTGCTATCGAATTCGATCAAGTTCACGCCACAGGGCGGCGAGATCTGGCTCAAGGTGGGCTGGACTGCCTCGGGCGGGCAATATCTCAGCGTCAAGGACACCGGCTCCGGCATCGCCGAGGATGAAATCCCGATCGTGCTGGCTTCGTTCGGGCAAGGCTCCAACTCGATCAAATCCGCCGAGCAAGGCGCGGGCCTCGGCCTGCCGATCGCCAAAAGCCTGATCGACATGCATGGCGGCACCTTCACGCTGAAATCAAAACTGCGGATCGGCACCGAGGTGATCGTCACCTTCCCGCCGGAACGGGTGATGTCGGCTCTGGCGCCGATGGCCGAGGAAAGCGCGCCGCCGCTGCAACCGGAAGCCACCGTCCCCGACGAAAAGCGCCGAGCCCGCAACAAGCCGATCATGAGCGCCGGCACCGGATTGTGAACCCGGGCGCTTGCACAAACGACGAAATACGTTTCAAACTTGGTCAATGAGCAAAGATACGCCGTGCATCGCAGTCTGTATGATCGACCCCAAGACCAGCCTCTGTTTCGGTTGCGGACGTACGCTTCCGGAGATCGCCCGCTGGCACCGCATGGAGAGCGGCGAGCGGCGCGTGGTGATGGCGCTGCTGCCGGCGCGCATGACGGAAGCAGGCCTGGTTCCGCTGGGATCAGTAGACGCGCCGAAGCCGGATTGACGATGCCATCCCTCTACGCAGGAGGGTTTCCATGAGCCGCATCCTGCTCGTGCTGATGATGCTCGCCGCCACCGCCGGCGCGGTGGTCGCCTATGGCGATCCTGAAAGAATAGCGCGCGCCGGCGATACCGTCTCGGACCTCTTGCACAAACGCGCCAAGGCGAACACGAACCGTCGGGCGGTGCAGATCGAGCGCGCCCAGAACGGCGAATTCGCGCTGCAAGCCAGAATCAACGGCACCGTCGCGCCGATGGTAATCGATACCGGCGCGACGTCGGTCGTGCTGACTTACGAAACCGCAAAGGCCGCCGGCCTGCCGCTCGAACTGCTGGAATATGATGTCGACGTCGAAACCGCGGGCGGACACACCAAGGCGGCGCGGCTGACGCTCGATCGCCTCGCGATCGGCAAGCTGGTCGAGCGCTCGGTGCCGGCGCTGGTGGTGCAGCACGGCCAGATGAAGACCAATCTGCTCGGCATGAGTTTTCTCGACCGGCTGGAAAGCTGGGAAGTCCGCGCCGACCGCCTGATGCTGCACGGCTATCCCTAGAGCCTTATCGGTTCTGATTGAATCAGAACCGGGCTCTAGTTTATTGTTTTACGCGTTTTCTTCACGCGAACCGGTACCCACTTCGCTCGAAAACGCTATAGCGTCAGGCCGCGAGCGGCGCCGCTGCGCGATCCCCAACCAGCGCAATCGCATCGCGAAAGACATTCACGCCGGCGCCCGGCTTGACGCCGTTTTCGGCGAGGTGACGGCGGAACGCCCGCGCGCCGGGTATGCCATGAAACGCGCCGACAAAATGCCTGGCAATCGAATGCAGCCGGGTGCCGTGCGCAAGCTCACGCTCGATATAGGGCATCATCGCTTCGAAGACGTCCTTCATCGCGGCATAGGGCGCGGCCTCGCCGAAGATTTCCGAATCGACCGCAAGCAGCCGCCAGGGCTCCTGATAGGCGGCGCGGCCGAGCATGACGCCATCGACGTGATCGAGATGCCCCCTCGCCTCATCCAGGCTTGCGATGCCGCCATTGATGATGATTGGCACATCCGGCATCGCCGCCTTCAGCCGGTACACCCTGTCGTAATCGAGCGGCGGGACGTCGCGATTTTGCTTCGGCGACAGTCCGTTGAGCCAGGCCTTGCGGGCGTGAACCACGAGCGCATCTGCGCCGGCGCCGACGACGTGGCGCGCCAGCGTATCGAGGGCGATTTCCGGATCCTGGTCGTCGATGCCGATCCGGCATTTTACCGTGACCGGCACGCGCACCGCGCGCTTCATCGCCGCTATGCCCTCGGCGACCAGCAGCGGCTCCGCCATCAGGCAGGCGCCGAAACGGCCGTCCTTGACCCGGTCCGAGGGGCAGCCGACATTGAGGTTGATCTCGTCGTAACCAAAATCCTCGCCGATCTTCGCCGCGGCCGCGAGATCACGCGGATCGGAGCCGCCCAATTGCAGCGCCACCGGATGTTCGCTGGCGTCGAAACCGAGCAGCCGCTCCCGGTCGCCGTGGATGATGGCGCCGATCGTCAGCATCTCCGTATAAAGCCGCGCCCGCCGCGTCATCAGCCGATGGAACACGCGGCAATGCCGGTCGGTCCAATCCATCATAGGCGCCACGGTAAATCTATGTAATTGATTTCGCTGCATTTTTCTAGTACATTCAAATCGTTAGGTCCCGCCGTGTGCACTCTATTCTACGCCACAACGCGACGTTTTTTCCGGCTTTTCGACGCCTCAGTGCACACGGAGCGCACACGCGTGGCAACTATCACCCGACTGAAATCAGGCTCTTGGAGAGTCCAAGTCCGACGAAAGGGGAAATATGTCAACGAGACATTTCTCCGCCGAAAGGACGGGGAGGAATGGGGCATCGATATCGAGCGGCGGATCGATCGCCAGGAACCGACAACGACACGCCAATCTCGCGATGTTCAACTCTTCGCCGATCTCATCGCGCTCCATCGCCAGGACTTGAAAGAGGTCGGGAAGGACATCGGTCGTTCCAAGACTGCCAGCCTTGTCTTCCTGGACGAACGACTTGGGCATCTTCAGCTTCCAGAGCTCGATCGCGAGCGCCTTATCAAATTCGGAAAAGCGCGAGCGCTGGAGGGAGCAGGCCCCGTGACGGTCGGTATTGATCTTGGATACATCAAAACGATTCTGTCTCACGCCGCTGCCGTGCACGGCGTCGTTGTGTCAACTGAGCCAATCGATCTCGCCCGGATTGCTCTTGGGCGTCTCGGGCTCGTCGGAAAAGGCGACGAGCGTGATCGCCGTCCCACGCAGGACGAACTCGATCGCATTATCTTGGCACTGGAAGCAAACGTTCGGCAGCAAATTCCCGTTGGCCGGATCATCCGATTTGCTGTCGCGACGGCAATGCGGCAGGACGAAATCGCAAGAATTGAATGGCGCGACTTCGACGCCAGCAGCCGAATGCTTCTCATTCGAAATCGGAAGGATCCCCGCAAGAAGAAGGGCAACGACCAGCGAATTCCCCTGTTGGATGTATCAGGCTATGACGCATGCAAAATCATTGAGGAACAAGGACGGTTCTCAAATATTCGCGAAGGCTGGATTTTTCCCTACAACGGCCGTTCAGTCGGCGCGGCCTTCCGCCGCCAATGTAGTGACCTCAAAATTGACGATCTTCACTTCCACGATTTACGCCATGAGGGAACAAGCCGCCTTTTCGAGGCTGGGTTTTCCATCGAACAGGTCGCACTTGTCACCAGCACAAGGACTGGAAAATGCTGCGCCGCTACACTCACCTGAAGCCGGAAACACTCCACTCAATCCGTTCGATGCGGGTTGCCTGATTTTGGAGATTTTCGGCGCATGACGTGGTCTCAACCGAGCGCATGTCGTGCCTTTTCGTTGTTGGTCTTTTTGGCACAGCGGCGGCGACAGCTCGCGAACCTCGGGTATTGAAAGGCGCTCCGACACGTAGCGCCAGGGAATGGAGCGGGCTGGTCGCGTAGCGACGGAACGGCTCGACCGCCGAACCTGCAATTATGGCAAGTCCGGCGCCGAAGACCAACGATGAGGCAACGCCATCCGGCGAGCCCGTCGGACAGTGCAGGTGCGCGCGGCAGCGCTACCGCGCGTCACGATGGCGTCAAGAGAAAGGCCGCAAAGATATTCTCAGAGCTGGTCCGGCGCAGTGGCCGTAGTCGAGATTATTTGGTCCGTTCCTCTGCGGCAGCTTTGGCGATTGGCACGAATGCGTTGGTAACGAATTCTTCGATCGGCGGACCCTTGGTGATGAGCCCCATGTTCACAAAGGTCTCGATATAGGAATTTAGACTCGGTACATCGACTTCCGTTGGAACCCCACTCAGATCGAAAGATCTGCCCAGGACATCGAGCTCCTTAAGACCGATCTTATGAGCTTCCGCGTCAGACCCCTTCGGTTTGCCCGACGGATTAACTTCCCAATAGATCTCGAGCGCTTTCGTCGGATCGTCATGAATCGCCGCCATGGATTTTTCAATCGCGCGCGTGAAGTGGCCAAGCGAGTTGGGCATTTTCTGGATTAGGCTCCATGTTGTGAAATACCCGCCATCTCCCACTTTGCTTAGGCTCGGTGGCCGCCAATAAGTGAGCTTCATCTCCGGCGCGGCTGTCTCGACTTGAGCATACGCGGCGTCCCAGAGCGCCAACGCATCAACTTCACCATCCTTCAGAGCGCTGAGTGCACGCTGTCCGGTCCCAACAGGCAAGAATTTAAGGCTACCCGGATCTACGCCGGCGTCCCTGGCCGTAACCTTGGCGATGATAAGGCCCGTGCTACCCATGCTTGCAACGCCGATCGTCTTGCCCGCGAGGTCCGCAGGTGACTTTACCTTGCTCCCCTCTGGCACAGCCACCGAATAGATAAGGCTGCGATAGATCTGATAGAAGAGTACACCGTGCAATCCCTTTTCGTAACTGTGGATGAGGGCCTCTGGCGTTCCGCTCATAACCTGCGCCTGCCCGGTATCGATCGCTTGCATGGTCACAGAGTCGCCTTGCGAATAATTGATCTCGACGTTCAACCCCTCTTTTGCGAAAAAGCCCATCTTCTGGCCAACATATAACGGGAGATATCCGATGTTCGGCACTGGACTTGCACCTTGGACGACTAAATCTTTCTGCTCTGGCGCCTTGAGTGCGCCGGGCGCTGGTATCAGGTCGGCCGCGGCTGGTGCGCCCATCGCGCTGCCGGTGTAGCCACTGAACCCGAGGCAAGCGATAAACAACATTGTCCACATACTCATAGCAATGCGATGCTTCATTTGGATCCCTTTCGGTTTGCCGTTACTGTAGGGTTGGATCGCTTCATCAGCGTTTGGCGACCTTCGTGTCTGCGCTTTGAGACCAGAACGTAAATTTCTTGGCGACGGCGTCGATGACGAAATGCAGTAACGAACCCATCGCAGCGAGGAAAAACAAGACGGAGAATAGGCCAGGCGTATCTACGTTCGTTTGGCGGATGATCACCAAGCTGCCCAAACCGTTTGACGACCCGAGAAACTCGGCGACGACCGCTCCGATGACGGCAAACACTGCGGCGATATCAAGTCCGGCAAAAATGTAGGGCAGCGCATTCGGAATTCGCACTCTGATCATCCGCGTCCACCAACCCGCACGCAATGCACGCATCAGGATGAGTTGCCTCTCGTCGCCCGCCTTGAGCCCAGCGATCACATTCACGACCACAGGAAAAAACGCCACGAGCGCGGTGATCAGGAACTTCGAAGTATGGCCATACCCAAACCACACCAAGATGAGAGGCGCCATCGCGATCTTTGGCATCGCCTGAAACGCGACGACGAACGGGTATACAGATCGTTCGACGAGCGGATGCACGATGAGGAGCGGCCCAATCAAGATGCCCATCACTGCGGCGATTACAAATCCGACCAACACCACGTAAAGCGTTTGGAGCAACTGCCCGGACCAAAATTGGGGATCGATCAGATCGTGCCAAATTGCCTGTGCGGTCGCAGCTGGAGTCGGAAGGAGGTAAGCGGGCAGCACACCAAAGGTCGTGACGATCTGCCAGATGATGATGATTACAACCAATAGGCAGAACGAAAGTGACATCGTGACTGCAGAGTCAAGCAGGTTCTCGCGGCGATTTGCGGTGACAGAATTAGTGACCATGGCGCCCCAGCTCCCGATGAATTTTGCGCACAATGCTGTCGAACTCGGGTGACTCGATCAATTCCGGCCCGCGCTCGGCTGGCAGATCAATATCGATGACGCTGCGAATCTGGCTGGGCCGTGAACTCATGACCACAACACGATCCGAAAGAAACACGGCCTCTGCGATCGAATGAGTCACGAACAGGACCGACTTCCGCGCCACGGTACGAATCCGTTGCAGCTCAATGTTCAGTGCTTCGCGGGTAATTGCGTCGACGGCGCCAAACGGCTCGTCCATGAACAGCAGCTCGGGGTCGTGGATTAGCGATCGGGCTATTGATGCGCGTTGTTGCATGCCGCCTGAAAGCTCGCGCGGGTACATGTCGCCGAAATTTGCCAAGCCCACCAGCTCGATTAATTGAGTAGAACGCTGCCTGTAGACGTGTTTAGGAATGCGGAGGACCTGCGCCGGCATCTCGATGTTTTGCCGAATGGTGAGCCATGGAAACAGGACTGCATCCTGGAAAACCATGCCGAATTCCTCGGCGCGGATGGGCCGGCTCTCGCCTCGCACGAGAACCTGACCTGTAGTGGGCCTCAGCAGGCCACTGGCGACATGCAGAAGCGTCGACTTTCCGCATCCCGAGGGACCGATCAGCGAGACGAACTCTTGCTCCGCAAGCTGAAGGTTCACCTCACCGATCGCGAGAACGTTGTCGCCGCGGCGAGTCTCGTAACTCTTTGAGACGCCGTTGATGGATAAAAGTGGCATCTTGTTGCGCGATTTGTGATTCACCAACTCATCAATGGCACAGACGTCCGTCATCTTGCCGCCCCTTTAGGTACGACCGTATCGATAACCATTATCGTCATTGCACAATCCCCTCTCTGGCCGTGTTTGGCTTTCGCCGATCGAGTCTAGCGTCCCGGCGCATGAAGATCCTGCCGCACAAATTCACCTCTATCGAGAATGTGCATCTCGTCCAGCCAAAGGCTGCAGCCACGCATCGGGATATCGAGGTGACAAGGTGTATCGTTGGTACCACCAAGCTCGGTATTGGGTCCTGTCGAGAACAGGACATTTCCATAGAAGGAGAGCGCATTCATGATGTGCTCCGACGAGAGCTCCTGGGAAGCCGCGATGTGGTGCCAGGTGGCGCGCTCATTCGAACCCCAGCCGATATGCGAGATCGCCCACCCGCGCGGATCGCCGAAACTGTCGATATAGTTTTTGATGAGGAGCGCATCGGTGCCCTCGCCCTTGAGGTCGACGATGTAACCATCCTTTACAGTAAGCGTGACCGGCGATTGGATGTAGCGCTTGAACGCGCAGAGGATGTCGCCAGGCATCAGAACGACCGTGCCGTTGACGTCGCCATCCGTGGCCTGCGTGAAAGCAAACCCGGATGGGAAATGATCCCAACGACCCGGCTCGTCCGTATAGCCGTATTCGGAAATGACCGGATATTGCTTCAGGCCATAAGTTACGTCTGTTCCACCGGGCGACGCGATTCGCATATTGCTGGCGGACTGCAGCAGACTTCGCGAGAGCTCAGTTCGACGACGCAGATCTTCTGTCGGGAACATCTTCTTAAGAATGTGGAACGGCTCCATCACCCTCAAAATGCGCGTGCCGGCCTCCTGTATTTCGGCTTGCTCGCGGGAGAACAGCAGACCCAGAAGATCGATCACCATATCCACGCGTTTGAGCGTATCGATCGCCGACTGGTTGCCGGTGAGCGCATGGCGACCCTGCAGGCCGGCAACTTTGCTTTGACCGTATTTGGGGACGTTGAGATGAAAGGTTGTTGCGCCGAGGCTTTGCGCGGCCAACATGAACGTCTGGGCATATTCCGGCTGGTCCTCGCCACCGCTCAAGACTGCGACGACTTCGCCCTCCTTCACTTTACATAGCGCAAGCTCGGCCTTGAACAGCTCAAGCATTTCAACATCAACGCGTTGTCGAGACATCTTTGCCGATCTCCTGTTTTTCGAAATTGGATACGCCGCCGTCCAACCGATCTCGCGGCCGCGTTAGAAGGTCTTGAACGATCGAAACGAAGCCCTCCGTATCGTCGATCTGCATCTGGTGGCCCGCGCTTTCCAGCAACTTGACCACGATCGTCGGCAGCAATCGGCGAATCTCCCTTTCATCTTCAGGTCGAATGACACCTCCTCGTCCTGCGACGATCAGTGATGTGGGAACGCCGAGGTCGGCAAGGTCGCGGTGAATGTCATCTTGATGAAAGCCCTTGTGGCTCTCGATGAGGGCGCGCTCGTCGCAAGTATGCATCCACTCGGCCCTGGCGCGGATGTGCTGCTCGGGCCATCGTGGCGCAGAAGGACTTCGCAGCGCGGCATCAATCTCACCGAGCTTCGCGCTATGAAGCAATTTGAGCAGCGGTTCGATCGGAATCGGATAGGCGCGGCGTCCAGGGCCGGAGACTGGCGGGTCGACCAATATCAGTTGATCCATGGACGATGGCCGCCAACGCGCGGTGCGGATTCCGATCCGGCCACCCATCGAGTGGCCCAGTAACGTATAAGGACCTATTCCGAGCCCTTCAGCAAACCCGATGAGGTCGGACGCGCATGCGTCGAGCGAATAGTTGAGATGCGGTCCGCTTTCAGAAAGGCCGCGACCGCGGACATCGAGTACGAAAACATCGTGTGCGGAGCACAGGCGTTCTGCGATGAAGGCCCACTGCGCTGCAGCCGTCGAGATACCCGGGACAATGATGATCGCCGGCCCGGCCCCGCCGAATCGCAAATAGTGCTGGCGAATGCCGTTGGCGCGCACATTAGCACCGTAAAGTAATCCGGATGTTGGGGCACTGCTCACGTCCGCTGATCCTTTGTGTTGTCATCCAACAGCGCGCGAAGCCGCTCGATGGCGGCCTGCGTCGGCGTGACGTCCGCGTATTTGCTGGCGATGTCGAAGAGGTTGACGGCGTGGGATGTGGGCGAGCGGTCGTAGACCGCGTCGCTCGGCACAATTGATTTGAAGTTCAACGCACATGCATCCACGACCGAAGCCCGCACGCAGCCGCTGGTCGTGCAGCCCGTGACGACTAGCGAATCCACGCCGCCGCCGATCAGATAGGTCGCCAGTGGCGTACCGAAGAAGGCGCTCGCCTGTGTCTTCGGCAACAACAAATCGCCGGGCTCCGGGGCGACTTCCTTGACGAAATCGTAGCCTGCGGGTGGAATCCGCATGATGCCCGGAATCTTGGCGGAAAACGCGCCGTGGTCATGGCCGATCTTCCGGGCGACATGCGGGAAGATCACTGGCCACTTACTCTCGCGAAACACCCTCACAAGGTTGGCGATATGAGGGATGGCGTTCCAACCGGCTTCACCGCAACTGGTCGGATACTGCTTGATCGCTTCGCGGATCGGCATCGGCCGGTCGCTGACTGAGCGATATTGTACGTCGATGACGAGGAGTGCAGGCCGCTTGCCAAAACCGGCCGCGCCGCCGAGCCCCGCCATCGCGTAGGTCTCGCGCTCTTCCAGCGGTATTATGCCGTCCCAGGGCTGCCTTACGACACTCATTGCTCACTCCAGTTGAATTCAGCGTCTGAGTGGAGCGGAACAGTGGTCGCGTCGTACCGGTAGATCCAGTCGTAGCGTGCGGCTGTTGCTTCCGGCGCCCACTGTGTCTTGATGTAGTCACCCGCCGTCTCCGGCTTGCAAAGTGCCTTGTTATGGAAGATTGGCAGCATGCCAGCCGCCGACTTCACAACCTTGCTGGTACGATCGAGCCGCAGACCCTGATACGCCTCGAATGCCTCCGCGACATCGTTGGAATTCTCATTGAAGCAACGGGCAAGGACTGATGCATCCTCCAGCGCCATGTTCACGCCCTGCCCGAGATATGGCAGCATCGAGTGGCAGGCGTCGCCGAGCAGGGTAACGCGCCCCCTCGACCACGTAGCCAGCGACGGCCGCACGAACAGGCCCCATTTGTTTAGGGTATCGACGTTCTTGACTAAGTCGACGATGTCCTGATGCCAGCCCTCGAAGTCCTTAAGGCATTCCTCGATGGAGCCCTTCTCCGACCAGGACTCGAGCAACCAATCATCGTGGTCGACCTGACCTGAAAAGGTCATCATGACCGTGTTCTGCCAGCGCACCGGATAAGCCGTGACATGCGCGGTAGGTCCGATCCAGGTGGACACAACGGGTTCGCGCTGATGCGGTTCGAGGCGGTCCACTGGCACGAGACCACGCCAAGCGATAGCCTTCGTATACTCGCTCTCGATGTTGCCGATCAGGCCCGAACGGACCTTTGAATGAGCACCGTCGGCGCCGATCAGGGCGCACCCTTCAACTTCGGTACCGTCGGCGAGCTTGGCCCGAACCCCGTGTTCCTTATGGCTGAACCCGACAACATGGGCGTTCAGATGAATGGCGCCTGATTTCAGGCGACGCACACCGTCGACGAGTATCTTCAGCAAGTGAGCACGCAGGAGCAGATAAGGCTGATTTCGACCTGCATCAGAGCTCCGATTATAGAGGGACCACGCCTCACCGGTGTTCCACAGCCGGATATTACGTCTCTCAGCCGCTATGCAGTTCTGTTCAACTTCTTCGGCCAGGCCGAGATCTTGAAGTACGCGTACACCGTTCATGGAGATCCAAAGACCGGCTCCCACCTCGCGCAGCTCGGACGCTTGCTCGAATACGTCACAATCGATGCCGCAACGAAGCAGCGACAGCGCCGTCGCCAGGCCACCAATGCCTGCGCCGGCAATCAGGACGCTTGATTTACTGACCTGGTGGATGCTCATGATGTCTCCAAACGAAATTTGCGCTGTCGCGCGGCGGGTAAGGCGGCGTTCTCGGAAACCTGCTTGGCGGCAAGGCTCTTTACGGCCTCGAAAATCTTGACGTATCCGGTGCAACGGCAAAGATTGCCGTGCAGATAGTGACGAATTTCCTCGTCGGTCGGATGCGGATTCGCATTAAGCAGCGCGGTAACCGCCATGATGAAGCCGGGCGTGCAGAAGCCGCATTGAAGGCCGCCGTGGAGCACGAACGCTTTCTGGATCCGCGAGAGGCCACTGAGTGGCGTGACGCCCTCGATGGTCGTGACCTCCTTCCCATCGACATCGACCGCGAGCGTCGTGCAGCTCGAGATCGGCTCGCCATTGAGGAGCATGGTGCAGGCGCCGCACACTTCCATATCGCAGGACCGCTTGGTGCCCTTCAGGCCAATACGATCTCGAATGAGATCAATCAACAGCGTATGGGCGGGAATCTCCATCTCGACCGGCTGTCCGTTCAACGAGAACGAAATAGACTGCACATTCGTCATTTGGCGCGCTCCCGCATCGCGACCGCCTCTTCGGCGTTTCGCAGCAACAGAACGCCTGCTAGATGCCGCTTGTAGTCCGCACTGCCGTGCCGGTCCTCATTGATGTCGAGTTCGTCCAGCGCCTCCGCAAGCACGGACTGGATCGCCCTGTGCGCGTCATCGACGGGCAGTCCCTTCAGCACGCCTTCGACAGCTTTTAGGGGCTGCGGCCTCGATCCGAGGGCGCCAACGCGCACACGCGCGGATTTGATCGAATGAGCGCCGGCCTCCATCGACCAGGCCATTCCGACATTTACGGAGGGCCGTTCGCCATGCTTGAATCGGCGATAGGTAACGGGGCCGGTTGGACGCGGAAACACGATGACCACCATCAATTCGTCCGGTTCGCGCACCGTTTCCAGCTCGCTGCGGATGAAATCGTCGGCGTGAACGGAGCGAGTGCCGTCCGGACCTTGAAGCACCAGCCGCGCATCCAGCGCCCCGAGCATCGTTGGCGGATCCGCATGCGGCTCGCCGAAGCACAGATTGCCGCCGATTGTTCCGACGCTGCGGACTCGGACGTTCGCCACGTTGGCGCAGAGCGAGGCCAGCGCCGGCACGTGTTCGCGAATGACGGAATCGCCCGCGATCCTCTTGTGCGTACACCGAGAGCCGATTTCCAGCTCGTTCGCATCGTTCAGGACGATGCGGTCCAGGCCGGGGATTCCCTTGATGTCGACAAGCCGCTCGGTATGGATGACGCGCATCTTCAGCGCCAGCAGCAATTCGGTGCCGCCGGAATAGAACATGCCTTCGCCCTCCTGCCCTACTGCACTGACAGCGTCGACGATGGTGGATGTCCTCTCAAATTCGAAGGGTGTCGGCAGCATGATCAGGCCCCACCCAGAAGGGTCTTGAGCCGCGTCTCGAATTCCTCGAAATTCTGGTCAACGCGGCGTTTGATGACGCCGAGCCCCATGGTCGCCAGGCGTCCCTGGATCTCGACCTTCGCGTCTACGGTCAGCCTGGAGCCCGAGTCTTCCGGGATCACGCTGACGTCTAGGATGACCGCGAGCCTGGTCCCGGTGAATTTGTCGCGGCCCGTGGCACGAGTGCGGACGTGAGACGGCTCTGTCACCGACTCGACAAGAATCTCGGCCGGCACTTCGACCTTGAAAGGACCGATCTTCTGCTTGACCGTCGCCTTGTAGGATTCCAGCCGCGCGATCTCTTCGACGTTCTCGCATCCAGGAATGCAGGACGAGATGCTGGGCACGTCGATCAACGTCTTCCAGAGATCCTCTGGCGTCGCCGGCACCACCATTGACATATTGAATTCCATGAATTCACTTTCTCTTCTGCAGGGCGCGCCATACCTTTTCAGGCGTCATGGGGAGATCGGTAATTCGGATGCCGTAGGCCGAGAACAGCGCGTTGGCGATGGCCGGCGCGACGGGCAGGATTGCTCCCTCACCCATTCCTTTGGCGCCGCCCGGGCCCGGCCCGTCGCCATTCTCGACCAGGATGGTGTCGAATACGGGCGGCACGTCCGAAATACGCGGGATCATGTAGTCGATCGGCGTCGCGTTGACGGGCTGACCGTCCTCGAATTCCAGCTGTTCGTAGAGCGCGTGTCCGAAGCCCATGGCAGCGGCGCCCTCGTCCTGCCCTTCGGCAGCGACGCGATCGATCACCCGCCCGACGTCGGCGGCGCTCGCGTAACGGGGCACGTGAATCTCGCCGGTGTCCTCGTCGACGACGATTTCCGCGAGGCCAGCGGACGTTTCCCAGAACAGCGGTGACTCGGCCAGCGCGCCTTTCTTCGAGCGCGGTGTGATGGCGCCACGCCCGACAACCTCCCCGGAGTCGACGCCCAGCGTGCGATGAAAAATCTGATGGAAAGTTAGAACCTCCGACCCAGTCGAGACGCCACCCTCAACGAGCGACAAACTCTCTTTGGGCAGCTCCCAGAGATCCACGACCATGTCGAGGATCTGATCGGCCGCATCGAGCGCCGCGTTCTCGACGGACAGGCCAACCACGACGGTCGATCGGCTCGCGCCCGTGCCCCAGTCGTAAGGGGCGACGGCCGTATCGGTGCGCAACGTGCTGACTGCGGAAAACGGCTGCTTCAGCGTCTGCGCGGCGATCCGGGCCATGGTTGCATGCGCGCCCTGGCCGACTTCGATGCTGGAGACCGAAACCAGGATCGATCCATCGATCTTGAGACGAACGATCGCGTTGGCGATCGGCGTGTTTGCCGGATCGGTTGCGGCGACCGCCATTCCGCGAGACCGCCGGTTCGAAGCTTGCGACTCCGATGCGAACGACTGGGTCACACGGCCCATTAGCTCACTCATGTCCATGTCGAGCGCACGCAGATCGGGCCGCGTGCGCTCGCCACGGGCCGCGAGGTTCTTTAACCGGAACTCGGCTGGATCCATGCCGATGGCAGCAGCGACATTGTCCATATGGGATTCTTTGGCCCAGACAGCCTGCGGGCCGCCGATTGAACGGAAGGCGGCGCCGGGCACGGTATTGGTGTAAACGGCTAAGGCCTCGAGGCGCAGGTTCGGCACCGCATAGGGGCCGATGATGCGATTGGCTGATTTGGTCGCGACAGCCGAGCCCGTGTCGGAATAGGCGCCGCCATCGAGTAGCAGTTTGGCGCTCTTGGCGAGGATTCGCCCCTTTGCGTCCACGGCCGTGCGAATCGTGACCTCGGCCCCTAGCCTTCGGCAGGTCAGCATCGAATCGGAAATGGATTGGGCCACGCGGACAGGGCGCTGCACCTTCCACGAAGCTCCGGCAACCAGCGGTTCGATCTTCACCGAGGCCTTGCCCCCGAAGCCGCCGCCGACGAAAGGGACGATCACGCGGACCTTGGCCAACTGCAGACCGAACAGGCGCGACAGCACCTTTTGAACCGCGGTCGGCGTCTGCGCACCGGCCCAGACCGTGAGGGAATCGCCCTTGAAGTCCGCGATGACCGCGTGCGGCTCCATCGCAAAGTGAGAGATGGCTGGAAACGTGAAATGATCCTCATGAACGTAGGCGGCGGCCGCCTCGGCGGCGTCGACGTCGCCGACATTGTTGCGGTAGGTGTGGAAGATGTTGCTGCCTTGCTTCGGCTTGGCGCCACCCTTGAAATAGAAGTCCTGAAGATTTTCGTGATGTTCGTGGATCAGCGGCGCGCCGTCCGCCATGGCTTCCTTTATAGTCGGTGCCCGCGGAAGCTCCTCGTAACCGACATCGACCAGCTCGGCGGCATTCTCTGCAATCTCAATCGTCTCCGCGATTACGATCGCAACCGGCTCGCCTACATAGCGCACGCGGTCGATGGCGATGATCGGCCGGTCCTTGAGCACCACGCCCCAGCAACCGAACGAGGCGACATCCTCGCCGATGAGCACGTCCACGACGCCGCCCATCGAACGGGCGGCGCTCGTGTCGATCGAAACGATGCGGGCATGAACGGCCGGCGAGCGAACCACAAAGCCGTGCAGCATATCCGGGAACGTCAGGTCGGTAACGTACTCGGCCCGTCCCGTGACCTTTTCAATGAGGTCAGGTCGAACGGAACTCATGTTGTCAACGGTCGACATCCGCAAATCCAATGGTATCTCGGTAATCTTCCGAGCCGGCTGCGATACCCGCTGCCTTCGTGAAAGTGTCGCGAAAGCGTTATGCTATTTATTGCTCGTATGCAAGCGTAGCACTTGTGGACGATCGATGATTGGTTGTGCGTCGGCCCTCAATCCAGGCAGGACATAAGAATTGATCTGAGACCAGTTGTTCGCCGCCACGGTTTCAGTTCCTTGGGGTTTCGATTTCGGCGCGTGAAAAAAATGCGGAAAAAGGGGCCAGCCTTCGCCGGAGCGTCTCAACGCAGGCTAGAACTGCCACCGAGCGGGCCCAAGACGAACAAGGATGGTTTCACGGGTTCAATAGATGTAGACAAACTACGGGCGTCGAGAGCTTTCTTGGCTGAACAGTCACTCGTTCAAGAAAGAGCCTCATAGGCACCGCACCGCCAGGGAGGCGAAAATCTTGGAACCGAAAATAAAGGCGCGCTCGCCGGAGAGGCTAAAGCAAGCTTCACAGTCGTACGCCCTAGATGATGCACCTGGCTTCCTGTTGCGCGTCGCCCTCCGTACTCACAGATCCATCTTCGCTGCGAAGATGATCGAAGGATTGACGGGTCCCCAATTCTCGACGCTCGCGAAGTTGAGGGAGATCGGACCCTGCTCTCAAAACCATTTAGGACGACTAATTCACTATGACTCAGCCACGATTACCGGCGTTATTACTCGCCTCAAATCACGTGGCTTGATCAAGAGCTACGAGGATCCTTTAGATCCACGGCGGCGGGAGATCGATCTGACCGAAAAAGGCAGGCGGGTAGCGGACGCCGCGGTTGAGACTATCGCTGAAATTTCAGGCGAAACTTTCGCCCCCCTGACCCAGGGAGAATTTCGAACACTTACCGAAATCCTCAAGAAAATCATACGCCGCTGAGCCCGTTCCGGTCCACATCTGTGATCGTCGATGAGCCGAATTCATCGTCAATCGTATCAGTGGACTAAGAAAACATGACTCCGCGACCGGAGCGGTCATCTAATGCGTCTTTTCCTCTACTTGCTCGCGCGAGTAGCCATGGTCTAGCGATCCTCACCGTGGACCGAGGGGAAGCGCGGGGCCGCTTTACAGCGCCGCCGCCGGCGACGACGCCGGCTGTAACATGCGTATCGGCGAAACGAGCGCTCGGCTGGGCAAAGATATGCAACGAACACAGCGCGAGCAACATCCGACCGAGACAGCGGTCTTGCAATCAACTTTCCATCGCGCGCGCGAATTTCGTGAAGAATTCGTCAGCGAGCTTTTTCGCTGTTCCGCTTATTAATCGCTGCCCCAGCGGCGCGAGTTTGCCGCCGATTTTCGCTTCAACGGCGTAATGCAGTCGCGTACCGCCGTCAGCTTCGGTCAGCGTCACGAGGGCGCTGCCTTTGGCCAACCCCCGCGACGCCACCCTCGCCCTCACCCATGATTCTATAGCTATTCGGCGGATTCAGATCGCTCAGCAACACGCGGCCGTTAAACCGAGCGGAAACGGGGCCAACCTTCATCCGCGCCGACGCCCGAAAGCCACCATCAGCGAGCTTATCAAGCTCTTCGCAACCTGGAATACAGGCCTTGAGAACACCTGAGTCATTGAGTTTTTCCCACACGGATTCGCGCGCCGCGGAGAGCTGGACTTCACCTGTCATTTCGAGCGCCATGGGCTTTCCTTTAAAGACGATCCGAGTTCAACGCCGATCACCTCGGTAGCGCAAGCCTGCGGAGAGAAACACCGATATACGCTGCAAAGCGGCGGGGAGCGGGCTGGAGGAATGACTGAATGTCCAAACGCACGGCGACTTAAGGGGCGTTCGAGACGCTACGCATTATCAGCTTTCGCAAAGATAGGTCGGACCTGTTTCGATGCTGATCGGCGTGATGATACAATGGGCAGATGGCGTTGGCGCACGGAGATTCACGGGGGTTGGACTAACTGCGGTCAGGACCAAAAGCGTCGCGAGGACGATCGCGATGACGGCTAGTAGACGGGTCGTTTTGGCGGGGTCGCCTTCGACCATCTCTTTGAAAGCTTCTCGTTTCAAAGTGCGACGCTGTTGCATAGGCCACCTCATCCCCCTTGATGTTTCGCGAGGTCGTCTCTTTTGGCGTCATTAACAATGGCCGCACGATCGTAATCATTGATCGCATCAATGAACTGGTTGGTGACAATGCGGTCGACCGCAACAGGTGCCGGCAACACCTTCTGACTGACGAAGAACTCGATCAGACGATTCCAATCCGCCTCGAGCATGCGGCCATGCTTGTCGCCGATCTTGGGAGAGTTCCAGATGCCGAGGCGCGCCTGATTTACAACCACGCCCTCCTTAAGCCCAGCCGCATTGTCAGGATTTTTGGACTTCGCTTCCGGGTACGCCTTCCAGGTGATCAACACTGCCGCTTTGGGATTGGCCATCGAATAGTCGTAGCCTTTGGCGACGGCACGCGCGATCCCCGTAAGCATTTTTGGATTCTTGCTGATGGTATCGTTGCGCGCGAGCAGTGCCACATCGGGCAAGGTCCGGATATTTTCGGCTATAGGGAGTTCGCGCAGTTCGAGACCGGAGAACTTGAACTTCGCTATCGCCGCGTCCCAATAGACGACGCCATCAACGAGTTTCTGACGAACCGACGTGACGGCTTGGGCACCGACACCAATCGGAAGAAAGGAGATGTCGTGTTCGGGATCGAGTCCGGCCGCCTGAGCAAAAGCGCGCCCGAAGGTCGTGCCGGCGCTGCCCATCGACTGAACGCCCAGCTTCTTGCCCTTCAGTTGCGCCATCGTCTTAATGGGACTGTCGGGAAGAACGGCAACCGACCAGATGTTCGAGTAATAAAGGCCGTAGAAATATTTCACGTCGAGCTTGCCCGATTGCACCCCCACCAGCGCTTCACCGGGCGACGCCGCGCCGACCTCGGCGTTGCCGGCGGAAACGGCAATGGCCGATTCATTCGAGCCGCCGACTGCAAGCAAAGTGACGTCGTACCCCTCGGCAGCGAAGTAGCCTTTCTCCTTGGCGACAACGAAGGGCGAGAACGCCTCATCGATATTCCGCACCGGGATCAGGAGGCGTACGCTTTCTAAAGCGGTTGCGGGCTGAACTCCAGTCAAGGCGAAGGTGGCAATGGAGGCCGCAAGCAGCAGCTTCGGTGTGAGACGTAAGCGGGACATCGACATCTCCATCACTCTCAAGGCAATACAGGCGTGTCATCGCGGCGAATCCAGAAAATGGTTCGCCGCGCGGAATAGCGCATCAGACCGTGCAGGATGAGGCCGATCGCCGACAGCACGATGAGCACCGCAAAGACGCCGCTCACGTCCATGTTGAAGTTCAGCGTCACCACCAGATAGCCAAGCCCGACCTGCGCGCCGACGAATTCACCGACGATCGCGCCGATGACGGCGAGCACGGCCGCGATCTCAAGTCCCGCAAAGATCAGAACCATGGCTGACGGCAGCCGCAACCGCACCAGCGTCTGCCACGGCGTTGCCCCGAACGCTTTCATCATTTCCAGTTGATCTTTGTCAGTCGAATGGAAACCGGCGATGACGCTGACGAGCACCGGGAAGAAGCAAACCAGCGCCGCGATCACAACCTTCGACGTCAGACCATAACCGAACCAGATGATGAAGAGCGGCGCGATGGCTACCTTCGGCAAGGTTTGCAGTGCGACCAGGTACGGATAGATCAGGCGTTCAATTAGGGGGATCAGCGAAATCGTTGCCCCGATGACAAGACCGGAGATCACGCCGAGGGCAAACCCGCTCAACACCTCGAAGAGCGTTGCCCAGAGATGAGGCCAGATCACACCGTCGATAAACAGCCGATAGAGCCGCTCCAGAATGAGGCTGGGCGCAGGTAAGACTATGGCCGAAATCGCAAACAACCGGCAAGCGCCTTCCCAAACGGCAGTCACCGCAAGCGCCAGGGCAATCGACTGCAGCAGATGCGAACTTGATTTTGAACCGGCTGTCATAGGGAGCTC
>Ga0265314_10002397_pt1 | contig 19269 bp, 20 predicted proteins | sample 4126metaG_FD_203106 | JGI IMG/M metagenome (GOLD analysis project Ga0265314, IMG submission 203106) | Rhizosphere microbial communities from Carex aquatilis grown in University of Washington, Seatle, WA, United States - 4-1-26 metaG | ecosystem: Host-associated > Plants > Roots > Rhizosphere >... | reverse complement strand
CGCCGTCGCCAGCTTGTCCAGCGTATCGGCATGGGCGTCGATGTGCTGCTGAAGCTTCGCCTCGGCCGTTGCGACATCGGTGACGTCGATCGCGCTGCCGACCACGCCGGCGCCGTCCAGTGGCGCTTCGGTGAAGACCAGCGCCCGGCGCTGTCCGCCCACCACCGCGAAGCGCCTCGCCTCATAGATCGTGCCCTGGTTGCGCGCCGTCGCTGCGAGGTCGCGTTCGGTGCGGTCCAGTGCGCCTTGCGTGCCGATCGCGCTCTGCACATCACTCGCGCCCGTCGCGGTCAGGAAGCTCTGGTTGCCCCAGACCAGCGAAAGCGTGCGGTCGCGCAGCCATACCGGCACTGGCACCGCATCCAGGATCGCGCCGAAGTCGAAACCTTGGTCCTCCTTCGCGACGGTCCGTTCTTCCTCGACCCAGACCGCCGCCATGGCACCGACGGCACGGCCGCGCACGGTGAAGGGGCGCGCATTCTTGTCGCGCGCGCTCATCGCGAAGGGCGCGCCGCGCTCGGACAGCGCGTCGAGCGCCCTGCTGAGCTCGGTGGCGTCCGCACCCGCGAGACAGGCGTCGAGCATTGTTTCGGCGTTGCCATAGCTCGCCGGCGGCTGGCCGTCGCGGCCCCATACGATCAGCGATTCCCGTCCTGCCGACAGCAGCGCATCGCGCTCGCCCACCGCGGCCCGCGTCCGCGCACCGGACTGGCGCAGCGCCCGGCGCAGCTTGCCGGAGCGGTTCTGCTCCGCCAACGCCCACAGTCCTGCCGCGATGGCGAGCGCCACCGCGCCGGTCGTGACCGCGCCCAGGACAAGGAGCTGCTGGGTCGCGACGTCAGCGGTTGCGGCAAGGGCCGGGCAGGGCGCCAGCAAGAATCCGGCAAGAACGGACGTCGCCGTCCGCAGCTTCCCGAATCCTCCCCTGACGCCAGGGCTCTTGTTCTGTCCCATCTTGGGACGCATGCCGGCTGGCCCCTCATTCGCTTCCCAGCGACGAATCACTGTGGAATCAAGATGATAGGCGCGTTAACCACGGCCGCAAGAGAAGGTGGTTAAGAAAGTGTAAAAAACTAGATGTGGCCAAATCCCCCAGATTTTGGGCTTACTGGCCAATCTCAGAGTCAAATCAGTGGATTAGAACTTCCGGGTACGGAGCGAAGCCGCTGTGGACGAATCCGCGAGCCGGCGCCGTCCGACCGCTGTGGCGGTCCGCCGCAATCTTGCTACCGTGGCGCTGGGGGATTCATGCGCCAGACACGACGCCATTTCATCGGCACCGCGGCCGCCGTCGCGGCCTTGTCGCTGAACCGCGCCGGCGCAGCCGAGCCGCCCGGCCCCGTCCGGCAATCGCTCACGGCTTTCTCCGCCGATCCGACGCGCGTCACGTCGCTGCGCAAGGGCGTGGCCGCGATGAAGGCCCTGCCGGGCTGGGACCATCGCAGTTGGTTCTTCTGGGCCGCGGTGCATGCCTATGGCGACGCGCTGTTCGATGCCGAAGCCAAACGCGATCCCAAGCTCAAGACCGTCGACGCCGACCGTTATTGGAACAAGTGCCCGCATTTCGGCCAGTCCTCGGCCGAGTTCGCGCTATGGCATCGCGCCTATCTGCATTTCTTCGAACGCCATCTGCGCCAGATGGCCGGCGATCCGGCGCTCGCGCTGCCTTATTGGGACTACAGCAGCGAGGAGGGGCGCGTCTTTCCCGCGATCTACGCGCCGCAATACCTCGACCGCGCCGGAACCGAATCCAATCCGCTCTTCCATCCCAATCGTGAAGCCTCCTTCGCACGCGGCCTGCTGGAGATCAGCCCCGCGATCGGCCAGGCGCCGAAAACCGTCGCCGCCTCCACCTTCTTTCACGCCGTCGGTGCGCCGGGCTTCGGCGGCGACACGCTCGACAGCGACCGCACGCAGATCGGCCTGCTCGAACAGCGGCCGCACAACGACATCCATCTCGCGGTTGGCGGCGTCATCGACGACGCGAACGGCGCGATGGCGGAGATCACGACCGCGGCCTTCGATCCGGTCTTCTGGGTCCATCACGCCAATATCGACCGACTCTGGGCGCGCTGGGCGGGCACGCCCGGCAAGGAATGGGGGCCGCTGCCGTCGCCCGACTGGTTCGACGAGAAGCCCTGGTTGTTCGTCGATACCGACGGGAGCGACGTGACGGTCAGCCGCCGCGACGCGATCGAGCTTCTCGCGGCCTATGACGTCGCCTATGCGAACCAGCTGGCCGTTCCTGCGCCTCCTCCTCCGCCACCGCCGGCCGCAAGCACGAATAACGGCGGTGGCGACAGGGCGATGGCAATGCCGCCTATGGTCGGCGCCGCTGCTCCCCATCCGCGTGGTCGGGCAAGGCCACACGAGCGCGAGCTTCTCGCGGATCGACGGCCGCTCATCGTCTCGCCGAGGAATGCCGCGCGACGCGAGTTCGGCGCAGCGACGCCTGCGCCCGGTCAGGCCGCAGCGCCGGCGCCGACCGTTCTGGCCGCCCCCGAACTCGCCGACGGCACATCGAAAGTGCTGCTCGAATTGGCGGGGATTTCCTTCGCGCTGGTGCCGTCTTCCGGTTTCGCGGTCTATCTCGACAGCCCCGGCGAGGCGCCGTCGGACGAACCGGTCGGCCTGATCGACATTTTCGGTGCCACGCATCATGGCGGCAGCATGGGCGCCATGGCGGGCATGTCAGCCCAGCGCTTCGACGTGACCGCGGTCCTGCGCCGTTCGCGCGGCCCCTACACGCTACGCGTCGAGCCCTACACGCTCCTAGTGACGCATGAAGGCAAGCCGACGCGCTCGCGCACTGACGCGGTGAAAATTGCCTCGGTGCGGTTCATCGTCATCGCCTGAGGCCGTTCAATAGCGCATCCGCGCGTAGAGGTCGGCGATCTTCGCGACCCCGTGTTCGGACTCCGCGCGATCCGGCGTCTCGTTGGCATCGTTGTAGCCGCGCATGTCGCCGCCTTCGAGCGACTGGATCACGATGCCATCGCGCCGCGACAGCATGCTGATCCCGTCATAGATCACGCCGTAATTCACCTCGGGCTGCGGAATGAGCCAGCCGATCTGCCCGCGCACCGGCACGACGGTCTCATCCTTGCACAGCTCGCGCGCCGCATAGCCGGTGCAGTTGACCACAACGTCCTCCGAAAGCTGATCGACATCGCCCAGCGTATGGAATTCGCGCCGCTCGATCCGCCCGCCGGCCGCGAGGTAGTCGCTCAGCAGCGTGTGTCCATAATCCGCAACGTTGAACATCATCTGCGTCGTTCGCCGCACGCTCGCGACGGGGAACGGCGTGTCCTCCGGCGGGACGTCCTGCGCCACCGGCGTCAGATCGCGGATGCGCTCATGATAGGAGGCAAAGCCGAGTGGATCCTCCGGCTGATGCGCCGCGACCTGATCCGGCGTGAGATCGGACAGGAAATAGCGGTCGGTCCATTCCACGGGGCTCCCCGGCAGACTGAGATAGCGGCGATAGCGCTTGAACGAGATGCGCGCCATCTCCTCCCACAAATCGCCGAAGCCCTGCGCCGCCGCGCTGGTCAGCGCGATGCGCGAATCCGGCGTCCAGCTTCCCGTGGCGCGAGCCGACCGCGTATCGGGCAACAGGTCACGCGCATAGATCGTGACGTCGGCGCCCGCCTCGCGTGCGAGAAGCGCCGTGGTGGTGCCGATGGCGCCGCAGCCGATCACGGCGATCCGGCGCGGGCTTACCGTCATCGCCTTGCGCAGCGCGATCGTCGCCGATCCCCAGGACAGCGACCAGCCGCTGCCGCCATGGCCGTAATTGTGCACGACGAGCTTGCGCCCGACCTGCTCGGCGTCGAGCCGCGGTCCCGCGGCGCGAAACGGCCGAAGGCAGACCGTGATGTCGAACAACCGGTCTTTCTCCGCGCGTACCGGCGCCAGATGCGGAATGCCTGCCACCGCCGGAGCAGCGGGCGTATTGCGCACTGATACGCACCCGCCGAGGCCAAGCGCGCTCACGCCCACGACGCTCCCCGCGGCGCGTAGCAGATGACGACGATCGAGCATCGCGTGCGACGGCATCGTCAGCCCTTGAACCGCCGGTTCAGTTTGCGCATCCCGCCGATCCATCGGGCATAATTTGCCGTCTTGTTGCGCATGTAATCGAGCACTTCGGGATGGGGCAGAATGAGGAAGTCCTCTGCCGCGATCGCGCGCACGCAAGCTTCCGCGACCTCATCCGGCTCCATCATGCCGTCGATGCTGGCGACGCCGTCAGGATTTCCAGCCGTCATCGCGGTGCGCACGGCCTGCGGGCACAGCACCGAGACTTTGATCCCCTGATCGCCATGGGTGATCGCGAGCCACTCGGCCAATCCGACTGCGGCGTGCTTCGTCACCGCATAGGGTGCGCTGCCGATCTGCGACAGCAGACCCGCCGCCGACGCAGTCGACACGAGATAACCGCCGCCCCGCGCCGTCATCCGCGGCACCTTGTGCCGCGCCGCCCAGACATGCGCCATGACGTTGATCTCCCAGATGCGCTGCCAGCGATCGTTGGAGACCTCCGCGCCGCCGCCATAGCCGATGCCGGCGTTGGAGAAGAACAGGTCGATCGGGCCATGCTTGCTCTCGACGGTCTCGATGAGCGTTGCGATGTCGTTTTCCTTGGACACGTCCGTGGCGAACGCGATGCCGCCCGCGTCCTTCGCGGTGGCGGCGGCGCCGTCCCCGTTCAGATCGGAGCAGACGACCAGCTTCGCACCCTCGCGCGCGAAACGCAGCGCCAGCGCCTTGCCGATGCCGCTCGCCGCGCCCGTCACCACGACGATTTTGTCCTTGATGTCCACGTGGATTCCTTTCGATTGCCTGCCCCGAGCTTAAGGGACAAACTCGGGCCAGAACATCCCGGGAGAACGTCATGGAAGGCCTGCAACTGCGCTCGCTCGTCAAGGACAGCGGCGAACTCGAATTGTCGCTCCACAAGGTCCCCGTTGCCGAGCCTGGGCCGGACGAGGTGGTGATCCGCATCACCGCGACGCCGATCAATCCCTCGGACATCGGCCTGCTGTTCGGTGCGGCCGACATGAAGAACGCGAAATTCTCCGGTACCGGCGCGGATGCGAAAGTGACGGCGCCGATCCCGGAAGCCTATCGCCGCGCCATGGCGGCGCGTGCCGGCCAGTCGCTGCCCGTCGGCAATGAAGGCGCCGGCGAGGTCATCAAGGCCGGCGCGAACGCGAAGGCGCTGCTCGGCAAGACGGTCGCCGGCATCGGCGGGGCCATGTACGCGCAGTACCGCACGCTGAAGGCCTCCGACGTTCTGGTGCTGCCGCCCGGCACGACAGCGGAGGAGGGGGCTTCCTGCTTCGTCAATCCGCTGACCGCGCTCGGCATGACGGAGACCATGCGCCGCGAGGGCCATACCGCGCTGGTGCACACCGCGGCCGCCTCCAATCTCGGCCAGATGCTGCAGAAGATTTGCCTCAAGGACGGCATCGGGCTCGTCAACATCGTGCGCAACGACGCGCAGGCGAAGATCTTGCGCGACATCGGCGCGGTGCACGTCGTCGATACGTCGAAGCCGTCCTTCATGGACGATCTCGTCGCCGCGCTGGTCGATACCGGCGCCACGATCGGCTTCGATGCCATCGGCGGCGGCAAGCTGGCGGGGCAGATCCTGACCGCGATGGAGGTCGCGGCGGTGCGCAAGATGGCGAATTTCAGCCGCTACGGCTCGACGACCTACAAGCAGGTCTACATCTATGGCGGCCTCGATACGGGACCGACCGAACTCAACCGCGCCTTCGGCATGTCCTGGGGCCTGGGCGGCTGGCTGCTGACGCCGTTCCTGATGAAGATTGGGCCCGCCGAGGCCGAAAGGCTGCGCCAGCGCGTCGCGAGCGAGATCAAGACGACCTTCGCCAGCCACTACACGAAAACCGTGTCGCTGCCCGAGGCGCTGTCGGCCGCTGCCATCGCCGCCTACAACCGACGCGCGACCGGCGAGAAATATCTGATCGACCCCAGCCTCTGATGCCGATCAAGCTCTACCACTGCCAGGGCGCGCGCTCCGTGCGCCCGCTGTGGACGCTGCTGGAGATGGGAATTCCGTTCGAATTGGAGACGATGCGGTTTCCGCCGCGTCTGTTCCGCGAGGGCTACCTCGACGTCAATCCGCTGGGCACAGTCCCGGCGCTGACCGACGGCGACCTGACGATGACAGAGTCGGCAGGCATCTGCCAATATCTGGTGGACCGCTACGGGCCGACGCCGCTCGGTGTCGGGCCGGAGGAGCAAGACTACGGCCTTTATCTGAACTGGCTTCATCGCAGCGACGCGACGCTGACATTTCCGCAAACCATCGTCCTGCGCTATACGCGACTCGAGCCGGAGGAGCGCAGGCTGAAACAGGCGGCCGATGACTATACGCAGTGGTTCTTCTCGCGTCTGAGGAGCGTGGAGGCGGCGTTGGCGGATCGCGACTACCTGTGTGCGGGTCGGTTCACGATCGCGGACATCGCGATCGGGTTCGCCTTGTACCTCGCGGAGACACTGAACCTGCGCGGCGGATTCAAGCCGCGGACGGAGGCATATTACCAGCGCTTGAGCGCGCGGCCGGCGTTTCAAAAGGCTATTGCCTAGGGACAGCGCTCGGCGCCCTCCGGAATGCTGACCCAGTCGTGCCTGCGCTCTTCGTAGACGGAGTAAACCGGCGGCGGGAATGCAGGGTCGGCGAAGTTACCGACAGCGACCGCGACAATGTCTGGCATGGCATCGAACTGGTAATACACGGTCGAGCCGCAATCCGGGCAGAAGTGGAAGGTGGCCACGCCGCCTTCGTCGCCGGTGCGGACGAAGCGCGACGAACGGCCCTCGAGCATGACCTGCGTGGCCGGCCAGCGCGCCTGCACCCCGTAAGTGCTGCCGGTGCGCTTCTGGCATTCGAGGCAATGGCACATCGAAACGCGGACCGGATCGCCTTCGCAGGTGACGCGAAACTGGCCGCAGGAGCAGGTGGCGGTGCGCGAAGTCATTGCCGCGAGGATAGCACATCCGGATTGGCGACGTTGATCGGACGGCCGGCTGCATAGGCCACGATCTGGTCGAAAATGTCGGCGAATTGCAGCTCGTATTCGTCGCGCGTCACATAACCGATATGCGGTGTCGCGACGACATTCTCCATTTTCAGCAGCGGATGATCGGGATTGCGCAGCGGCTCCTCCTCGAACACGTCGACTGCGGCCATGCCCGGCCGTCCCGCCTGCAGGGCCGCGACCAGCGCGCCCGGCGCGATCAGCGGCGCGCGCGAGGTGTTCACGACCAGTGCCGTCGGCTTCATCTGCGCCAGATCGTCCGCCGTGACGATGCCGCGCGTCGCATCGACCAGCCGCATGTGCAGCGAAACGACGTCGCACGTCGCGAAGAAGGCCGCCTTGCTCTCGGCGACCTGCCAGCCTTCGGCCCGTGCCTTCGCGCGGGATTTCTCGCTGGCCCACACGACGACATTCATGCCGAACGCCTTGCCATATCCCGCAACGGCCGCACCGATCCGCCCGAAGCCGTAAATGCCGAGCATCTTGCCGCGCAGCGTCCAACCCACGCCGGTCTGCCACAGGCCTTGCTTCAAAGCGGCGACTTGTTGCGGCAATTGCCGCATCGCCGCGAGAATTAACGCGAAAGTAAGCTCCGCCGCGGCAAAGGACGGCGTGTCCGCGTGCATGTTCGATGAGACTACGATTCCCGCCCGCGTGCACGCCGCAACGTCGATATGCGGATAGACGCTGCGCTGGCTGATCAGCTTCAGCTTCGGCAGCCGCGCGATGAGATCGGCGCCGATCTTCGTCCGCTCGCGGATCAGGACCAGCGCCTCCGTATCGGCAAGTCGAGCGGCCAGAGCATCGATGTCCTGCACATGATCGTTCCAGACCGTCACGTCGTGGCCGGCGAGCTTCGCGAAGCAGGGCAGGATCCGCAGCGTGTCGAAATAATCGTCGAGGATGGTGATTTTCACGGGCGGGCCTGCCGGACAAAGGCACGGCCCTCGGCCGTCGCAAGCACAAGCCACTCGCCGCCGGTGCCGCGTATGCGGGTGACGAGACCGCGGGCATTGGCCTCTTCCCAGACCGGCAGCCGTGGGCAGGAGGTGCGCCACGCCTCCATTACTTCGAGATAGGGCCGTTCTCCGTGCGCGACATATTCGACGAGGTCCACGAGCAGCGGTTCGACGGCTTCGCTCAACGGTCGTTCTCCAGGTCCTTGTGCAGGAACACGGTGCCGGCAATCGGTGTCTCATAATAGGCCGGAATTTCGACGAAGCCGAGGGTGCGGTAGAGCGACAGCGCAGGCGCCATGGTGGACAGGGTGTCGAGCCGTATCGCGGAATATCCCATGCGGCGGCCTTCGGCGATGGCAGCTTCCGCGAGCGCCCGCCCGGCGCCCGTCCCACGCGCCACGTCGCGCACATAAAGCCGCTTCATCTCGCAGAAACTCTCCGCATGGATCGGCCGCACCGCGACGCAGCCCATCGGCTCGCCGGCGATCTCCGCAAGCAGTAGCGCGCCGCGCGGCGGCGCATAGGCGCCGGGGAGGGATTCGAGCTCGTCCTCAAACCCCTGATAGGCGAGATCGATGCCGAGCCCGCCGGCGTATTCGCGGAACAGCGAGACGACGGTATCGAGGTCGTCGAGCGTGGCGGAGCGCAAATGTACAGGGCTTGCCATATCAGCGGGTAAAACCTCCGTAGCTCGCGCCGTCAAGATGATGCACCTGGGCGGCCGCGAGCACGTCCGGTGGGAGCAGATTGGCGTTGATGCCCATGCGATCGCGTGCGGGATCGACCGGGCTCCAATGCGTGACGCAGCCGCATTCGGCACAGCGATGGAAGTAGAGCGAACGGTCGCCCCATTGATACGTCTGGGTCGGGACGTCTTCGATGATGCGCACCTGCCTGGGCGGATAATAGGCCCATAGCGTGCCGTAGCGGCGGCAGATCGAGCAGTTGCAGTCAGTTACTTTTTCCGGCGCGGCTTCGACTTCGATCCGGATTTTGCCGCAATGGCAGCTTCCTTCGACCATCGAGTCCTCCAAAACACGTCGGGCGGCACGTTATCACCGTGCCGCCCGCGTGCGCATCGTCAGATGAGCGCCATCAGATATGCGTCAGTACCGGTAGTGATCCGGCTTGAACGGCCCGGCCTGCGGCACGCTGATATATTCCGACTGCTTGTCGGTGAGCTGCGTCAGCTTCACGCCGATCTTCTCCAGATGCAGCCGCGCCACTTTCTCGTCCAGGTGCTTGGGAAGGGTATAGACCTTCTTCTGGTACTTGCCCTGGTTGGCGAACAGTTCCATCTGCGCCAGCGTCTGGTTTGTGAACGATGCCGACATCACGAAGGACGGGTGGCCCATCGCATTGCCCAGATTCACCAGGCGGCCTTCCGACAGCAGGATGATCTTGTGCCCGTCGGGAAATTCGACCTCGTCGACCTGCGGCTTGACGTTGCTCCACTTGAAATTGCGCAAACCCGCGACCTGGATCTCGGAATCGAAGTGGCCGATGTTGCAGACAATCGCGCGATCTTTCATCGCGCGCATATGGTCGACCGTGAGCACGTCGACATTGCCGGTGGCGGTCACGAAGATGTCGGCGCGGGGCGCCGCGTCTTCCATCGTGGTGACCTCATAGCCCTCCATTGCGGCCTGAAGTGCGCAGATCGGATCGACCTCGCTCACCATCACGCGGCAGCCGGCCTGGCGCAGCGAGGCGGCGGAGCCTTTGCCGACGTCGCCGAAGCCAGCGACCATGGCGACCTTGCCCGCCATCATCACGTCGGTGCCGCGGCGGATGCCATCGACCAGCGACTCGCGGCAGCCATAGAGGTTGTCGAACTTCGACTTGGTGACGCTGTCATTGACGTTGATCGCGGGGAAGAGAAGCTTGCCGGCCTTCTCCATCAGGTACAGGCGGTGCACGCCCGTGGTGGTCTCTTCCGAAACGCCCTTGATGTTGGCCGCGATCTCGGCGAACCAGCCCTTCGGCTTCTCTTTCAACAACCGCTTGATAAGTGCGTAGAAGACTTCCTCTTCCTCGTTCTCCGGCTTTTCGAGGAAGGCGGTGTCGCCCTTCTCGGCACGCAGGCCGTGATGCACCAGCATGGTGGCGTCGCCGCCATCGTCTAGGATCATGTTGGGATAGCCGCCGCCATGCCATTCGAACAGCCTGGCGGTATAGTCCCAATAGTCCTTCAGGCTCTCGCCCTTCACCGCGAAAACGGGGATGCCGGCGGCGGCGATCGCGGCGGCCGCGTGGTCCTGCGTCGAATAGATGTTGCACGACACCCAGCGGATGTCGGCGCCGAGCGCCTTCAGCGTCTCGATCAGCACGGCGGTCTGGATGGTCATGTGCAGCGAGCCGGCGATGCGCGCGCCCTTGAGTGGCTGCGACTTGGCGAATTCGGCGCGGGTCGCCATCAGGCCCGGCATCTCGACCTCGGCGATGGCGAGTTCCTTGCGGCCCCATTCGGCGAGCGAGATATCCTTGACGACGTAATCGTGGGCGGCGGCCATGGGTGCGGTCCTCTGGAGCAAAAGCGCGGCGGATATAGCAGTGGGAGCGGTCCAGGGCAAGAAGCATATAAAGAAATGTGTATATCTTTATAGGCCGGCTGAGGTGCCGCGTTTCCCGGCGTCGAATCTGCTGCAATCGGCCTTTGTCGTCTTAGAGTATGGGGCATGTCCGTGCCGCTTCTTCTCGACCAGCCCGACCTGATCGTTCCCCATCGATCCCGGCGCCAGCGCTTCGGTTTGGGTGAGGGGATAGTGATCCTCAACGCCAGAGGCGCGCGCTTCGAGGGCGGCGGGGACGAGCCCCAGTTGTCGCTCAAATGGATTCCACAGGGTCGCGCGCGCTACCACAGCGGAGGCAAGACGTTCGCGCTTTCGGGCGACTCCCAACTCGTGCTCAATCGCGGCCAGCCCTATCGGCTCGACATGCGCGAACCATCGGAAAGCTTTGTCGTGTTCTTCTCGCGCGAGCGTGCCGACGCGGCTTGGACGGCACATAGCGGAAAAGCGGAAGCCTTTCCCGAGGTCCCCGCTGTTGCCGGCCATTCCCAAGCCGCACTCCAGCAGGCCCTGCGCCAGTTACGCGCCGAGGCCCGAAGCACCGAGCCCGATGGCGAGCGGCTGACCGAACTTGCGCAGGCATTGCTCGGCGACGTCGCGACGCTGGCGCGGCATCGCCGTCGCATGGCGCAGAGCCTGCCGGTGCTTCGCCGGGCAACGCGCGACGAACTCGTGCGGCGCATTGCGCGCGCCGAGACCTATTTGATCGAAGCAGTCGGCGCCGCAACCCTGGCCGGCGCCGCATCCGCTGCCGCGCTCTCGCCTTTCCATCTTATCCGCATCTTCCGCGCGGCCTATGGCGAGACGCCGCTCGCCTGGGCCGCGGCACGCCGGCTGGAGCGCGCCCGGGACGCGCTCATCCTCACCGCCGATGGCATCGAGGACATTGCACACGCCGCCGGTTATGAGAGTCGGACCGCTTTCGATCGCGCCTTTGCGCGCCGCTTCGGCGCCACGCCCGGCCTGGTGCGGGCGCAGCGCCAATGAAATTCGCAATTCCGGCGGATGCATTCGTGCCGGGCGCCGTCTAACGTCGTGGTGGACGCGAAGGAGCGGGAAATGACGGCCACGCAGGAGCTTTTTGAACTGGTCGCTGCAGACGATGCCGAGGGGCTGGCGAAGGCCGTCGCCAATGCCGATCTCGCCCGCCTGCACAATGAGGGGGGCGAGTCGCTCTATCGCTTTGCGCTGTTTCACGGCCACGCCAAATGCGCGGAGATGCTGAAGCGGCGTGGTGCGCTGCCGTTCCACGACGCGGCACTCGCGGGCGACGCCTCGCGCGTGGAGGAATTGCTCGCCGCCGCAGCCTGGGCGATCGACCTGTTGTCGCCGGACGGCTGGACCGCGCTCCACCTCGCCGCTTTCTTTGGTAATGACGTCGTGGTCGAGACACTGCTCGCGCGCGGTGCCGGCGCGCGCGTGATGGGCCGCGCGTTCGAACAGAATTTCGCTGTCCATGCGGCATGCGCCGGCCGTCGCATCGGCCGCGCAGCGTTCACCAGGCTTGTCGCCGCCACTGGCGATCCCGATGCGAAGCAGAAGCAGGGTTACACAGCGCTGATGATCGCCGCAGGCAATGGCTTCGCCGATGCGGTGGATGTTCTTCTCGAAGCCGGTGCCGATCCGGCGATCAAACAGTCGGAAGGAAAATCCGCCGCCGATTTTGCGCGGGAGCGCGGCCATGCGGAACTTGCGGCGCGCCTGGGATAGGAACTGCCCCTCAGGCCGTCCGATCGGCCTACTCTTCGCCGAATTTGGCTTCGGCCAGTGCGATGATTGCCGTCAGGGCTTCCTGCGCGTCGGGCCCCTCGACGGTGATCTCGATTTCGGTGCCCATGCTGGCGGCCAGCATCATCAGGCCCATGATGGAGCGTGCGTTCACCGACTGACCATCCTTGACGACGGTGATCTCGGATTCGAACCGCGCTGCCGCTTCGACGATCTTCGCCGAAGCTCTTGCGTGCAGACCGCGCTTGTTCGCGATCCGGACAACCGCGGACATTTTCCCGCTCATTCTTTGGCGACACCGGCAAGATCGGCGGAACCGGCGCGCATGTATTTGCGCCCCGCATCGATCGCCAGCTTCACCGCTTCGTCGAGCGGCAGCTTGTTGCGCACGTCGATCAGCTTGATGAGGCTGGGCAGGTTGACCCCGGCGAGAACCTCGATCTTGCCGCGCTCCAGCACGGTCAGTGCCAGGTTGCAGGGCGTGCCGCCGAACATATCGGTGGCGATCACCACGCCGCGGCCGACATCGACGGATTTTGCCGCGGCCGCGATCTCTCGCTGGCGACGTTCGATGTCGTCCTCGGGGCCGATGCAGACGGCGCGCAGATGAGTTTGTGGGCCAACCATATGTTCCATCGCGGCAATGAATTCTTGCGCGAGGCGGCCATGGGTGACGAGTACGATACCGATCATGAGATGCCCCAAATGTGGGTGGAACGATAGCAAGGTTCAAGGGTCATGCCAGACCTCACTTGCGCTTGACAGCCGCGGGCTCCGCCGGGCGTCGAAGCAGGTGCAGAGCAGCAAAGACCTTATCTACCGCCGAAGCTTCGAAGGCGTTGAGTGCGATCAATCGGGGCTGCGCGGATTGTCGCAAGGCGATCGGCTTGGGCGGCGCATAGCGCGGCAGTTCCGGCATGCGCTCCGCACGTCCGGAGAGATCCAGAACCAGCGCAAGTCTCGCGCGCGGCGCATAGGGCAGGGTGACGATGCCGACGCCGCGAACCTCCAGCAGGCCGGCGATCGTCCGCGGCGTGCGAGCGACCAGTCGCTCGCGTTCGACGGATATGTCACAGCGGTCGTCGGATACGAGAGTCGCGCCGCGCCCGATCAGTCGGAGCGCCAGATCGGACTTTCCCGAACCGCTCTTGCCGATAAGCAGGATTCCCTCGCGACCGAAGCGAACGCAGGTCGCATGAATGTTGACGCTCCCCGTCACGCGCGCGCCAAGGGTAGTTCGACGATGAAGCGCGCCCCGCCGCTCTCGCGATTCGCTGCCCAGACGCGCCCGCCCGCGGATTGTGCGATCTGCCGGGCGATGGAGAGGCCGAGACCCGAATTGTTGCCGAAATTCGCCGTCGGCCGCTCGGTGTAGAAACGGTCGAAGATGGTCTCGAGATTGTCGGGCGGAATGCCGGGGCCGTCGTCTTCTACCATCACGCGCGCGATACCGTTTTCGGCCTTCGCCGTGACGGTGACCTTGCCGCCCTCTCTGCTGAACGACACCGCATTGTCGATCAGGTTGCGGAACACCTGGCCGAGCCGCTCGTCGCGTCCCAGCACGCGGGCCTGCGGCGGCAGATCGACGCTCAGCACGACGTCGATTCCCTTCGAAATCTCCGTGAAGCGATAGACCTCGATGATGGTCTCCAGCAGGTGGGCGAGATCCACCGGCTCGCTGGTCTCGCGGCTCAATTCGGCATCGAGGCGCGAGGCGTCGGAGATGTCGGTGATCAGCCGGTCGATGCGTTTGACGTCGTTGCGCACGATGCCCATCAGCCGCGTGCGCTGCTCGTCGGTGTCGGCGCGCGCCAGCATCTCCACTGCACTCTTGAGCGAGGTGAGCGGGTTCTTCAACTCATGGGCCACATCGGCGGCGAAGCGCTCGATCGCGTCGATGCGGTCGTAGAGCGCGCGCGTCATGGCGGAGAAGCTGCCGGCCAATTCGCCGATCTCGTCGCGGCGTTCCTCCATCGTCGGGATGGTGGCGCGCCCGGCATGGCCGCCGCGTACCTCGTCGGCGGCGCGCGCCAGGCGCTGGATCGGCTCGGCGATGAAGCGCGCCAGGAACATCGAGGAGATCACCATCACCGCCACTGCCACCAGGAACACTTGGATGAGCGTGGCGCGCTCCTCGCGCAGGATGCCGTCGATGTCGCCGCCTTCGGTGGAGACCAGCAGCACGCCGTAGATCGCCTTGAACCGCTGGATGGGCACAGCGACGGAGAGCACCAGCTTGTTGGCCTCGTCGACGCGTTCGGCAGTCGCAGCGTCGCCGCCGAGCGCGTTGGTGACTTCGCCATAGACGCGGCCGTCGTCGCCGGCCTCGAAATAGGGGTCAAGATGGGTGAAGGGCCGCACGCCCATGATGCCTTCATAGATGCGGACCATCTCGTCCTTGAAGCGGTCCCACCAGTCGATCGGCGGCAGATCCTGAATCTGCACCACATTGCGCGCCAGCAGATAGCGCGAATCCACCAGCAGGCGTCCATTTGTGTCGTAGAGGCGTGCGCGCAGCCGCGACGGCGCGATGAGCTGGCGCAGGAGCGGCTTGGCCTGGCTGACGAACACCATGTGGTTGTATTCGTCGGTCGAATATTCGGCGAGCGTCGATGCGACGATCTGCGCCTGCTGCTGGATGCCAGACAGTCGCTCATCGACCAGGCTGGCACGGTTGGACTGCACGCCCAGTACGCCGGCGATCAGAAACGCCAGCGTGAAGCCGTTGAACAGGATGATACGGCGCGTAAGCGCGGAGAAACGCGGTCGCCGGTCGATTGCCGCCATCGACTCGACGCTAGCCCTCGCGATATCGGTAGCCGACGCCGTAAAGCGTCTCGATGGCGTCGAAATCGTCGTCCACCACCTTGAACTTCTTGCGCAGGCGCTTGATGTGGCTGTCGATCGTGCGATCGTCGACATAGACCTGGTCGTCATAGGCCGCATCCATCAGGCTGTCGCGGCTTTTCACGAAGCCCGGCCGCTGCGCCAGCGCCTGCAGGATCAGGAATTCGGTGACGGTCAGGCGCACCGGCTTTCCGTCCCATGTGCATTCGTGACGCTGCGGATCGAGCGCCAGCTTGCCGCGCACCAGCGCTTCCTTCTTGCCTTCCGGCCCGGGTGCGACGCCTTTGTTGCCCTCGGCCCGGCGCAGCACCGCCTTCACGCGCTCCAGCAGCAGGCGCTGCGAGAAGGGCTTGCGGATGTAATCGTCGGCGCCGGCGTTCAGGCCCATCAGCTCGTCGATCTCTTCGTCCTTGGAGGTGAGGAATATCACCGGCAGGTCGGCCGTCTGGCGCAGCCGCCGCAGCAGCTCCAGACCATCCATCCGCGGCATTTTGATGTCGAGGATGGCGAGGTCCGGCGGGTTGGCCACCAGCGCGGTCAGCGCGGAGGCGCCGTCCGAGAAGGTGCGGACGTGATAGCCTTCCTGCTCGAGCAGCATGCTCACCGAGGCAAGGATGTTCTTGTCGTCGTCGACGAGGGCGATATTGGCCATGATTCCCGGATCCCAGCGGCTGGCGGCAGTATAAGGCGCTGACGGACAAAACAAAGCCCGCGATGCCCCGGGCGATTCGGGCAAAGATGGGCGTCATGAGCCAATCCACCGACAGCTTCGACCCGCGCCGTTTCCGTTCCACCGTACCGTTCTACGCACGCCACCGCCTCGCCTATCCCGATGCGCTGATCGTCCGGGTCGCGGAATTCGTCGGCCTGAAGCCGGGCGACGCGGTGATGGACCTGGGCTGCGGGCCCGGCCTGCTCGCGGTGCCGATGGCCAGGCTCGGCTTTCGAGTGACGGGGATCGATCCTGAGCCGGACATGGTCGCAGCGTGCGGCGCCGCGGCGGACGAAGCGGGCGTGACGATCGACCTACGCCAGGCCAGTTCGTTCGATCTGCCGAAGGATATTGGCCCGTTCAGGTTGGTGACGATGGGTCGCTCGTTCCACTGGATGGACCGCGAGGCGACGCTGGCCACGCTCGATGCGCTCGTGACCGCGGACGGCGCGCTCGCCTTGTTTCACGACGATCATCCCGCGACGGTGGAGAACGCCTGGCGCCGCGTGCTGCGTGACATCGCCGGGCACCATGGCCGCAACGAGGCGTCGCATCTGCGCGAGGCGCGCAAGGCGCGCTTTCGCACGCATGAAGCGCTGCTGATGGATTCGAAATTCCCGCGGCTCGCGGGCCTGAGCGAATTCATCCGCCGCCCGGTGACCGCCGACGAAATCCTCGGCCTCGGTTTCTCGCTATCGACGACGTCCCCAGAGCGGCTGGGCGAAAAGGCGGCGTCGTTCGAGGCCGACCTGCGCAAGGCGCTGGCGGAGTTGTCGCCGGACGGGCGCTTTACCGAAATCGCGGAGGTGAGCGCGCTGGTGGCGCGGCGAGCCTAGACGAACTCGACCTTCAGGATCTCGTAGGATCGCGCGCCGCCGGGAGTCGTCACTTCCACCGTATCGCCCTTGCCCTTGCCGATCAGGGCGCGCGCGATCGGCGAAGACAGTGAGATGCGGCCGTGCTTCACGTCGCTCTCCACGTCGCCGACGATCTGGTATTTGCGCTTCTCGTCGGAATCCTCGTCGACCAGCGTCACCGTGGCGCCGAATTTCACGGTCGAGCCGCTCAGCTTGGAAACGTCGATCACCTCGGCGCGACCGATCTGGTCTTCCAGTTCCATCACGCGCCCTTCGATGAAGCTCTGACGCTCCTTGGCCGCGTGATACTCCGCGTTCTCCGACAGGTCGCCATGGGCGCGCGCTTCCGCGATCGCCTTGATGATCTCGTGGCGTTCGACGTTCTTGAGGTGATTCACCTCGTCTTCGAGGGCCTTGTAGCCCGAGGCGGTCATAGGAATGCGTTCCATGTCACGTCGTCCTGCAATCGGCAATGAAACTCCGCCCGGACCCGCTCGTCGCGGGTTAGCCGGTTGCGAAGGTTAAGGGAATTTCCTTAAGTCCTTGTTACGCCTTAGTTATCTCGTCCCAAACGGGGGCGCCAACGCACAAAGTGTAAGATTGGAAGCGGGCGACTTCAAGACCATCGCACAACCAGCGGTCAGGCGTAGCTCTGCAACGGCCGCACACCCAGTTCGCCATGCTGCAGCGAGGCGATGGCTTCCGCAGCCGCCGCCGCGCCGGCCATGGTGGTGTAGTAGGGCACCTTCAAGGTCAGCGCGGTGCGCCGAATCGACATCGAATCCGCCAGCGCCTGCGATCCGTCGGTGGTGTTGAACACCAGATGGATTTCGCCGTTCTTCATCGCGTCGACGACGTGGGGGCGGCCTTCCAGCACCTTGTTGATGCGCTTGACCGGTACGCCGGCGGCTTCCAGCACATCGGCTGTGCCGCGCGTGGCCACGATATCGAAGCCGAGCGCGATCATCTGGCGGGCCGGGCCGATCGCGTGCGCCTTGTCGGCATCGCGCACGGACATGAATACACTGCCCGAGAGCGGAAGTTTCAACCCCGCGCCGATCTGGCTCTTGGCGAAGGCGCGGCCGAAACTGGCGTCGAGGCCCATGACCTCGCCAGTGGAGCGCATCTCGGGGCCGAGTATCGGATCGACTCCCGGAAAGCGCGCAAACGGCATCACTGCCTCCTTCACCGAGACATGCGGCGACTTGGATGGCGTGAGATCGAAGCTCGCGAGTTTCTCACCCGCCATGACACGCGCTGCAATGGCCGCGATCGGAAGCGCGATCGCCTTGGCGACGAAGGGCACCGTGCGGCTGGCGCGAGGATTCACTTCGAGAACATAGATATCGTCGCCTTGGACCGCATATTGCACATTCATCAGCCCACGGACTTTCAGCGCGCGCGCCATTTCGATGGTCTGACGCTCGATCTCGCGCACCGTCTCGGGCTTCAGCGAATGCGGGGGCAGGGCGCAGGCGGAGTCGCCGGAATGCACGCCGGCCTCCTCGATGTGCTCCATGATGCCGGCAATAAAGACCTGGCCATCATGGTCACAGATCGCGTCGACATCGACTTCCGTCGCATGATGCAGGAAGCCGTCGATCAGCACAGGGTTATCGCCGCTGATGCGGAACAGCTCGCCCGACTGGACCTGCGTCTTCAGGCTCGCCTCGTCGGCGCAGACCACCATGCCGCGGCCGCCGAGCACATAGGAGGGCCGCAGGATCACCGGATAGCCGATCGCGCGCGCCGCAGCGATGGCGTCCTCCGCCGTCAGCGCGGTCGCGTTGCGCGGCTGGCGCAGGCGAAGATCGTTGAGCAGCACCTGGAAGCGCTTGCGGTCTTCGGCGAGGTCGATGGCGTCGGCAGAGGTGCCGAGGATCGGCACGCCTTCCTCGACCAGCGTATTGGCGAGCTTGAGCGGCGTCTGGCCGCCGAACTGCACGATCACGCCGGCGAGCGTGCCGCGCGATTGCTCGACGCGCACGATCTCCAGCACGTCCTCCGCCGTCAGCGGCTCGAAATAGAGCCGGTCGGAGGTGTCGTAATCTGTCGACACCGTCTCCGGATTGCAGTTGATCATGATCGTCTCGAAGCCTCGGGCGGACAGCGAGAACGCCGCATGGCAGCAGCAATAGTCGAACTCGATGCCCTGGCCGATGCGGTTGGGCCCGCCGCCCAGAATGATGATCTTCTTCTTGTCCGTGGGCTTGGCCTCGCACTCGGCCGCGCCGCCGAACGGGGTCTCATAGGTCGAGTACATATAAGGCGTCAGCGCGGCGAATTCCGCGGCGCAAGTGTCGATGCGTTTGAAGACGGGGTGCACGCCGAGCGCAAGACGCGCCGCGCGCACCGCTTTCGCGGTCTTGCCCGTCAGCTTGCCCAGCCGCGCGTCGGAGAAGCCCATCTGCTTGAGCAGGCGCAGCGCGCGCGCCTCGGTCGGCAGGCCCGTGAGGCGTACGGTCTCCTCCATCGCCACGATGGCCTCGACCTCGCCGAGAAACCAGGGATCGTAGCGCGTGA
>Ga0265314_10002395_pt1 | contig 19280 bp, 22 predicted proteins | sample 4126metaG_FD_203106 | JGI IMG/M metagenome (GOLD analysis project Ga0265314, IMG submission 203106) | Rhizosphere microbial communities from Carex aquatilis grown in University of Washington, Seatle, WA, United States - 4-1-26 metaG | ecosystem: Host-associated > Plants > Roots > Rhizosphere >... | reverse complement strand
GCTGGCCTCGGTGCTCATGGGTATCGTCGTCTATGGCGCCGCCTGGCTCTTCGCCCCGTGGCTGCTCGCCGAGCGGCTGGTGGTGCGTGCCGGCATCATGGTCGCCCTGGTCGCCATCGGCATCGTCTTCTTTGCCGCTTTCATCCATGCCGTGCGCATTGTCGATATCCGCCGCGTCATCGTTGCCATGCTGCCGTGGGGCCACGACGCCGCCTGAGGCTTGCGCCCGTGGCGGTCGCGCCCTATTGAACCGCCGGCCTTTCCCGGGATTTCAGACATGACCGATTTCGCCCCGCGCGTGTTCTCCGGCGTGCAGCCGACCGGCAACCTGCACCTCGGCAACTACCTCGGCGCCATCAAGCGCTTCGTCGAGCTGCAGAAGAGCTACGAGTGCATCTATTGCGTCGTCGATCTGCACGCGATCACGGTGCCGATGTCGGTATGGGGCGGCCCGGCCGAGCTGACCAACGCTACGCGCCAGGTCACCGCGGCCTTCATCGCCGCTGGCATCGACCCGAAGAAGCACATCGTCTTCAACCAGAGCCAGGTCGCTGCCCACGCCGAATTGGCCTGGGTGTTCAACTGCGTCGCCCGCCTCGGCTGGCTGAACCGCATGACCCAGTTCAAGGAGAAGGCCGGCAAGGACCGCGAGAACGCCTCGATCGGGCTCTACGACTATCCGGTGCTGATGGCCGCCGACATCCTGGCCTACAAGGCGACCCACGTGCCGGTCGGCGACGACCAGAAGCAGCACCTTGAGCTGTGCCGCGACATCGCGATCAAGTTCAACAACGACTTCGCCGAGTCGATTGCCGCGCGTGGTTTCGGCGACCAGTTCTTCCCGGTCACCGAGCCGGTCATCGCCGGCGAAGCGACGCGCGTCATGTCGCTTCGCGATGGTTCGAAGAAGATGTCGAAGTCGGATGCCTCCGATTATTCGCGCATCAACCTGACCGACGACGCCGAGACCATTTCGCTGAAGCTGAAGAAGGCGAAGACCGATCCCGAGGCGCTGCCCTCCGAGGTCGCCGGCCTGAAAGCCCGGCCCGAGGCTGACAACCTTGTCGGCATCTATGCCGCACTCGCCGACGTCACGCGCGAGGACGTGCTGCGCGAATATGGCGGCGCCCAGTTCTCCGCCTTCAAGCCGGCGCTCGCCGATCTCGCTGTCGAGAAGCTTGCGCCGATCGCCGGCGAGATGCGCCGCCTGCTCGCCGATCCCGCCGAGATCGACGCCATCCTGGTTGATGGCGCAGAGCGCGCCGAGGCGCTGGCCCGGCCGGTGATCGAAGGCATGAAGGACGTCGTCGGCTTCATCCGGCGCAAGTAGCGAATAGCGCGCGCCGGGCGCCTGTGGCAGCATCCGCGTCATGGCAGTGAAGCGACGCAGCGGCGAGGCCGGCCATCGCCGCAAGTTCCTCGTCGTCATCGACGATACGCCCGAGTGCGAGCGCGCTGTGCGCTTCGCCGCACGCCGCGCCGAGCACACCGGCGGCGCCGTCGTGCTGCTCTACGTCATCGGTCCGCCCGATCCGCAGAGCTGGGCGGGCGTCGAATCGATCATGCGCGCCGAGGCCATGGAGGCGGCGGAGTCCGCGCTTGGCCGCTTTGCCGAGCGCGTGCGGGCGTGGAGCCCGATCGAGCCCGAGATGGTCATCCGCGAGGGCAGCCGTTCCGACGAGATCGTCAAGCTGATCGAGTCCGACGAGGACATCGCCATCCTCGTGCTGGCCGCCGGCACGTCCAAGGAAGGGCCGGGGCCGCTGGTCAGCGCGCTCGCCGGCAAGGCCTCGGGCACGTTTCCGGTGCCGATCACCATTGTTCCGGGCCATCTCGACGACGATGCGCTGGCCGCGATCACGTAAGCCGCTTGATCGCGACGTGGCGCAGTTCTAGCTACTGTCGCAGGAAGTTCTCTCGCCCGCGCTATGCATGAACCGGCAGGAGGTTCGTGATGGAATTCGCCACCGCCATGTCGCTCGTCGGCTTAGCCGGCTCAGCATTCATCATCGTCGCCTATTTCTTCAACCAGCAGGGCTGGATGTCGTCCACCGGCCCACGCTTCCTCACCCTCAACCTGTGCGGTTCGGGGCTGATCCTGGTTTCGCTCTACTACCAGTGGAACCTGCCCTCGGTGGTGATCGAATCGTTCTGGGCGGCGATCAGTCTCTATGGTCTTGTCCTCCAGACCTTCCGCCGCACCGCTTGATGTTGGGGCCCCCGCGGCCTAAATCCTTGGCAGGACACGCTTCCAGAGGCTGACCCCATGTTCATCCAGACCGAATCCACGCCCAATCCCGCCAGCCTGAAGTTCCTGCCGGGCCGCGAGGTGCTGGGCGCCGGCACGGCCGAATACCGCACCGTCGAAGAGGCCGAGGAATCGCCGCTCGCCGCCCGACTTTTCGGCGTCGATGGCGTCGGCGGGGTCTTTCTCGGCAGCGATTTCGTCACGGTCACCAAGTCCACCGGCGAGTGGCAGCACCTGAAGCCCGCCGTGCTTGGCGCGATCATGGAACACTTCATGTCCGGCATGCCGATCGTGCGCCAGGCACAGGCGTCGGATGAGGGCAGCGAGTTTTTCGATCCTGCCGATGCCGAGACCGTTGCTACCATCAAGGAGCTGATCGAGACGCGCGTGCGTCCGGCCGTCGCCAACGATGGCGGCGACATCACCTTCCGTGGCTTCCGCGACGGCGTCGTGTTCCTGAACATGCGCGGCTCGTGCGCCGGCTGCCCGTCGTCGACCGCGACCCTGAAGCACGGCATCGAAAACCTGCTCCGCCACTTCGTGCCCGAAGTGCAGGGCATTGAGGAAGCCGCGGCCTAAGCCCCGCCCGCGGGGGATGCGCCTCCTCGCCATCGATACAGCCTGGGAAGCCTGCTCCGTCGCCGTCATCGACGGCCCACGGCTCGTGGTTCGTTCCGATGACATCGGGCGTGGCCACGCCGAGATTCTGATGGGGCAGATCGAATCGGCCATGGCGGAGGCTGGCCTTGCCTTCGCCGACCTCGATCGCATGGCCGTCGCGGTCGGGCCGGGCTCCTTCACCGGTCTCCGCATCGGCATCGCCGCCGCGCGCGGCATTGCGCTGGTCACCGGCAAGCCGGCGATCGGCATCGGCGTGCTGGCCGCCCATGCCGAGGAGGCGCGCACTATCGCCGGGCCGGCGCCGGTGCTGGCGGTGCTCGCCGCCGGCCGCGGCGAGCTCTACGGTCAAAGTTTCGCTCCGGATGGGACGCCGCTGGATCAGCCCCGCGCCGCCTCGCCGGAAGTGTTCGCTGCCGGCCTCGATCGCGGCGTCGTTCTGGTCGGCTCAGGCGCGGACCTCCTGATCGCGGCGCTGCCCATGGACGAACAGCCGCGCGTTGCCCATCGCCGTTCCTCGCCGGATATCGCAGCGCTCGCCCGGCTGGCGGCCCTGGCGCCGGCCAGCGCCTCGCCACCGCGGCCGCTCTACATCCGCGCGCCGGATGCCAAGCCGCAGGGCGCCGCCCGGATCGCGCGGCGATGATGGCGTTGTTCGCTCGCCCGTTCGTCGATGGCGCCCGGCCGGAAGAAGCCGAGGATCTTGCCGCGATCCATCGCAGCGCCTTCCGCCGCACGTGGAGCGCGCACGACCTCGCCGCCATGATGAGCGACCCATCGATCTTCGTCCTGGCGCTGCGCCTGCAGACCTTGACCGGCGGCCGCCGCCTCGCCGGTTTTGTCGTGGTCCGCTTCGCCGCCGACGAGGCCGAGATCCTGACCATCGCCGTCGATCCGAAGCAGCGCCGCCGGGGCTACGGCCGCATGCTGATGGACGACGTGGTCCGCCGCCTCTATCGCGAACGCATTGCCGCGCTGTTTCTCGAGGTCGAACGCACCAATCAGGCGGCGCTTCGTCTCTACCAGCGCGTCGGCTTCAAGACCGTGGGCGAGCGCGGCAAGTACTACGCCGATCCGGACGGCAGCGACGGCAGCGCGCTGGTCATGCGCCTGACGGTTCGCTAAGCGCGCCGTCTGCGCTAGGGTGGTGACGATGGCAGACCAGCGAAACCCGAGCCTCGAGGAACAGTGCATTGCCAAGGGCATGCGCATGACCGAGCAGCGCCGCGTCATTGCGCGCGTGCTGGAGGCGGCGACCGATCATCCCGACGTCGAGGAGCTGTACCGGCGCGCCTCTGCCGTCGATCCGAAGATCTCGATTGCCACCGTCTATCGCACCGTGAAGCTGTTCGAGGATGCCGGCGTCATCGCCCGCCACGATTTTGGCGCCGGCCGCAGCCGCTACGAGCCGATTCCTGACGAGCACCACGATCACCTGATCGATCTCAGGACCGGGCAGGTCATCGAGTTCCGCAACGAGGAGATCGAGCGCCTCCAGCAGGCGATGGCCGAGCGGCTTGGTTTCCGCCTGGTCGACCACCGGCTGGAGCTCTACGGCGTGCCCCTCAAGGACGACAAAACCCGCAAGGAATAAGGGTTTTTGCCGCCTGTCACGCTCCGGCCATGCCCTGGGCGCTATTCTCACCCCGGGCAAAAGACGCTAAAGGACGTGCCACGGGATCGGGCGGGGCCGATTGGCCGCTGCTGGCGGATTTGATGACCGGAACGGGCGAGGAACTGAAGAAAGTCTTCATCAGGACGTACGGCTGCCAGATGAACGTCTACGATTCCGAGAGGATGACGGACGCCCTGGCGGCTGCCGGTTACGCGCCGGTCGCGGCGCCCGAATCCGCCGACCTCATCCTGCTCAACACCTGCCACATCCGCGAGAAGGCCGCCGAGAAGGTCTACTCGGAGATCGGCCGCATGAACGAACTGAAGGTCGCCGCCGCGGCCGCGGGCCGCTCGGTGCTGATCGGCGTTGCCGGCTGCGTCGCCCAGGCCGAAGGCGAGGAGATCGTCCGCCGCGCCAAGGCCGTCGACATCGTCGTCGGCCCCCAGTCCTACCACCGCCTGCCGGAACTGATCCGCGCCGCGCGGCCGCATCATCCCGCCGTCGAGACCGAATTCGACGTCGCCGGGAAATTCGCCGCGCTGGATTCGCTCTCCTTCCGTCATTCCGGCGAAGGCCGGAATCCATCGCTTTCCGCTTCAGATCTGGACCCCGGCCTTCGCCGGGGTAACGAAAAGAGACGCGTGGCCGCCTTCCTCACCGTGCAGGAAGGTTGCGACAAGTTCTGCACCTTTTGCGTCGTGCCCTACACGCGCGGCGCCGAGGTATCGCGGCCCGTCGATGCCATCGTCGCTGAGGCCGAGCGCCTGGCGGGCGAGGGCGTGCGCGAACTCACCCTGCTCGGCCAGAACGTCAACGCCTGGCACGGCGCGGGCGTTGACGGGAACGCGTGGGGTCTCGGCGCGTTGCTGTTCCGCCTCGCCGAAATTCCCGGCATCGACCGCCTGCGTTACACCACCAGCCACCCGCGCGACATGGACGACACGCTGATCGCCGCCCATCGCGACCTTCCGGCGCTGATGCCCTATCTGCACCTGCCCGTGCAGTCCGGCTCCGATCGCATCCTCGCCGCCATGAACCGCCGCCACACCCGCGCCGATTACCTCCGCCTGGTCGAGCGCATCCGCGCCGCGCGCCCCGGTATCGCGCTGGCCGGCGATTTCATCGTCGGCTTCCCCGGCGAGACGGACGCCGATTTCGCCGACACGCTGAAGATCGTGGACGAGGCCGGCTACATGGCCGCCTTCACGTTCCGCTACAGTCCGCGCCCCGGCACTCCGGCCGCCGCGCGCGCCGACCAGGTGACGGACGATGTCGCCAACGCCCGCCTTTACGAGCTGCAGGCCAGGATCGACGCCCGCGCGGCTGCCTTCATGGCGGCGCGCGTTGGCGAGACCGCCGAGGTCCTGTTCGAGCGCATCGGCCGCCGTGCCGGACAGGTCGTCGGCCGCTCGCCGTGGCTGATGCCGGTGCATGTCGACGGCCCGCGCGAATTGATCGGCACCATCGCCCGCGTCCGCTTCACCGCTGCCCACGGCAACAGCCTGTTCGGCGAGCTGCTCGCGCCTGTGGTGCACGCCGCCGCGGCGGCTCATGTGGAGGCGGCCCTGTGACCGTACGTCCCGTTTCCAAGGTCACCGACGATCGCGATCACATCGTCGTTTCCTTCGACGATAATCGCCTGATCCAGGAGCTGTTCGGCGAATTCGACCAGAACCTCGCCGCGCTCGAACGTCGTCTCGGCGTCGAGGCGGTGGCGCGCGGCAACCAGGTGACGCTACGCGGCAGCGCCGATGCGCTCGCCCGTGCTCGCCTCGCCCTCGATATGCTCTACGTCCGTCTCCAGACCGGACATTCGATCGGCGCTGGCGATGTCGATGGCGCGATCCGCATGGCCGCCGCAAGCGAGGAGCAGATGCATCTGCCGAGCCTGGAGCCAAAAGGCCGCCTGACCATGGCCGAGGTCGGCACGCGCCGCCGCACCGTGATGGCGCGGACGCCGATGCAGGATGCCTACATCCGCGCCTTCGACCGCGCCGAGCTCGTCTTCGGCGTCGGCCCTGCCGGCACCGGCAAGACCTACCTTGCCGTCGCCTACGCGGCGGCGCTGCTCGAGCGCGGCACCGTCGATCGCATCGTCCTCTCGCGCCCCGCCGTGGAAGCCGGCGAGCGGCTGGGCTTCCTGCCCGGCGACATGCGCGAGAAGGTCGATCCCTATCTGCGCCCCCTCTACGACGCGCTCTACGACATGATGCCGGCGGACAAGGTCGAGCGCGGGCTGTCGTCGGGCGTCATCGAGGTGGCGCCGCTCGCCTTCATGCGCGGCCGCACGCTCGCCAATTCCGTCATCATCCTCGACGAGGCGCAGAACACCACCTCGATGCAGATGAAGATGTTCCTGACGCGCCTCGGCGAGGATTCGAGGATGATCGTCACCGGCGATCCGAGCCAGGTCGATCTGCCCTCCGGGCAGGTGTCGGGGCTGGTCGAGTCGCTGGCGCTGCTCGAGGGCGTATCGGGCATCGCGCAGGTGCGCTTCACGGCCGCCGATGTCGTCCGCCATCCGCTGGTTGGCCGCATCGTCGAGGCCTACGACGCCGCCGATCGTGCCAGGCATGGCGGTACGCGCTAGCGCCATGCCGAAATCGGAACCGCGAAGTCCGCTTCCCGAGGTCGACGTCAAGGTCGAGGCGGGTGCCTGGCCGTCCGCCGCGAAGCTGAAGACGCTGGCCAGGCGCGCCATCGCTGCCGCCCTGCCGCCGCTCGCCGTGCGCCTTGCTCCCGGCAGCGAGGTCAGCCTGCTCTTCACCGACGATGCCCACATCCGCCTGCTCAACCGGCAATACCGGAGCAAGGACAAGCCGACCAACGTGCTGTCCTTTCCCGGCCCCTCCGATGGCCGCGTGTTCGGTCCGCTAGTCGGCGATCTCGTCTTCGCCCAGGAGACGATTGCCCGCGAGGCCGAAATCGAGGCGACGCCGTTCGAGGATCACCTGACCCACCTCGTCGTGCACGGCTTCCTGCATCTCCTCGGCTACGATCACGAGGCCGAACGCGAGGCGGTTCTGATGGAGGGGCTGGAAACCTCTATACTGGCCGGTCTCGGCATTGCTGATCCTTACGGCGGAGAGGCGGCATGAGTGACGGCGACAGGCAGGCCCCGCGTAACTCCGACAGCCCCGCGACCGGCGAGACGGCGGCGCCGCAGGAGCATTGGTTCGACAGGCTGCGTGCTGCCGTCGGCCTGAAGGGCGGCACCATCCGCGAGGACCTCGCCGTGGCGCTCGCCACCGAGGACGTCGCCTCCGGCTTCTCGCGCGAGGAGCGCGCGATGCTGGGCAACATCCTGCGCCTGCGCGAGATCCGCGTCGACGACATCATGGTGCCGCGCGCCGACATCGAGGCCGTCGATATTTCGCTGACCCTGGGCGAGCTGCTGGCGCGCTTCCGCGACTCCGGTCATTCGCGCATGCCGGTGTTTCGCGACAGCCTCGACGACCCGGTCGGTCTCGTCCACATCAAGGACCTGATGGGCTACTTCATCGAGGGCGCCGGCGGCGATGGCGATCCTGCACGCTTCGATCTCGCCCGCATAAATCTGTCGAAGAAGCTTTCCGAGACCACGCTCGTCCGCAACATCCTGTTCGTGCCGCCGTCGATGCCGGTCGCCGTGCTGCTGCCCAATATGCAGGCCAGCCGCATGCAGATGGCGCTGGTCATCGACGAGTACGGCGGCACCGACGGCCTCGTCTCGATCGAGGACGCCGTCGAGATGATCGTCGGCGAGATTTCCGACGAGTCCGACGAAGACACCGGCCCGATGATCGTGCCGGACGGCAAGGGCGGCTTTCTGGCCGACGCCCGCGCCGAGCTCAGCCAGGTCGCCGGCGTGACCGGCGAGGATTTCGCCAAGGGCGAAACCGGCGAGGACGTCGATACGCTGGGCGGTCTGGTCTTCGAGCTGATTGGCCGCATCCCGGTGCGCGGCGAACTGATCGCTGCGCCCGGTGGCTACGAGTTCGAGATCCTCGACGCCGATCCGCGCCGCATCAAGCGCCTGCGCATCCACCGCCGCCCGCCGGCCGGCGAGCGCGCCCGCCGCCAGCGCCCGCCGCCTGAGGGTGGCGGCTCTGCCCCGGCATCCTGACCCGCGCCGCCGCCTCGCCTTGACCCTGCCTTGGTGCGCCGCGAGGCTCCCGCGCTGATTCGACGGGGGCGCGGTAACGTGCAACGCATCGCCAGCGCGGTCATAGTCCTGTGGGGCTGGCGACGCTTTCTCGTCGCGCTGGTCGCTGGCGCCTTTTCGGCTCTGGCCTTTGCGCCGTTCGATCTCTTCCCGGTCCTCTGGCTGACCATTCCCGTCTTTGTCTGGCTGCTCGACGGCGCCGAATCGCGGGCGGGTGCGCCGCGCTGGCGGCAGCTCTTTCCCGCCGCGGTCGTCGGCTTCGCCTTCGGGCTCGGCTTCTTCGTCGCCGGCCTGTGGTGGGTTGGCACCGCCCTGCTCGTCGATCCGGGCTTTGCCTGGGCGCTGCCGCTCGCGGTCCTCGCGCTGCCGGCGCTTCTGGCGCTGTTCTGGGCGTTCGGCGCGGCGCTTGCCCGCTTGTTCTGGACCGAGGGCTGGCCGCGCCTTTTCGCCTTCGCCTTCGCGATGGCGTCCGCCGAATGGCTGCGCGGCCATCTGTTCACCGGTTTCCCCTGGAATGCGGTCGGTTACGCGCTGACGCCCTTTCCGGTGATGATGCAGTCCGCCTCGCTCGTCGGCCTGTGGGGGCTGACGCTCGTGGCCTTCTTCATCTTCGCCGCGCCGGTGCTGCTCATCGAAGGCGGTCGCGGCGCACGCCTCGCGCTCGCCGCGGCGCTCGTGCTGTTCGCCGCCCATCTCGGCTTCGGCTGGTGGCGGCTGTCGTCGGCCGGCGTCGATGCCATGGTGCCCGGCGTCGCGCTGCGCATCGTCCAGCCGTCGATCCCGCAGGACGAGCGCTGGGCCGAGGCGTCGGCCGGCACGATCATGTCGCGCTACATCGGGCTCAGCCTGAACGGCGCGCCGAGCCTCTCTGGCGCCACCCATCTCATCTGGCCCGAGTCGGCGTTCCCCTTCCTGCTCACCGATCATCCCGAGGCACTGACTGCGATCGCCGATCTGCTGCCGAAGGGCACTACGTTGATCACCGGCGCTGCCCGCGCCGAGCGCGTGATCGGCGGCGACGGCGGCCCGCTCGTCTACAATTCGATCTACGTCATCGACGACGTCGGTGAGATCCGCGCCGCCTACGACAAGGTCCATCTCGTGCCGTTCGGCGAGTACCTGCCTTTCGGCCGCATCCTGCGCGCCCTCGGGCTGCGGCAGTTGATCGCAGTGCCGCAGGGGTTCACCGCTGGCGAGAGCCGCCGCTCGCTGACGGCGCCCGACGCGCCGCCGTTCGCGCCGCTGATCTGCTACGAGGCGATCTTTCCGGGTTCGGTGGTGGCTCCCGGGCCGCGCCCGGCGTGGATGCTCAATGTCACCAACGACGCCTGGTATGGCGACACGCCCGGTCCCTACCAGCATTTCGATCAGGCAAGACTGCGCGCGGTCGAGGAGGGGCTCCCGCTGGTGCGCGCGGCCAACTCCGGGATTTCCGCGATTGTCGATCCCTATGGCCGTGTGGTGGCAGAACTGCCCCTGGACAGGATCGGCGTCCTTGACGGGCCGCTGCCGGCAAGTCTCGCCCCGACGCCCTATTCCCGGTGGGGCGACCTCATCTTCCTCGCGCTTTTGTTGGTTAGCGCCGTGTTGACGGTAACCGCGAAATTTACCGAGTTTAATAGAAGCTTATGACGGACAATTGACTAAAATGACAATGTGGCTGATATCGATTTTGTCACCTTGGACCATCGCAATTTCAGGCGGTCCGCGATGAGCGGAGTCGACTCCGCTCCCCTTTTGTTGGACATGTCCGAGCCCCGGGCAGGACAGGGAGAAGTAGCAGGAATAATGGCAAGCAAGAAGCAACCGAACCCCGTCGACATTCATGTCGGCAGCCGCGTGCGGCTCCGCCGCATGATGCTCGGCATGAGCCAGGAAAAACTGGGCGAGCATCTCGGCATAACGTTCCAGCAGATCCAGAAATACGAGAAAGGCACCAACCGCATTGGTGCGAGCCGCCTGCAGCACATTGCGCGCGTGCTGACTGTCCCGGTTTCCTTTTTCTTCGAGGACGCCCCTGGTACGCCGTCCAGCGGCCCCGGCGGCATGGCCGAGTCCGGTCCAAGCACCAGCCACGTCGTCGATTTCCTTTCCACGTCCGAAGGCATCCAGCTGAACAAGGCGTTCGTGCGCATCAAGGAAGCAAAGTTGCGCCGGCGCGTGATCGACCTCATCCGCTCCCTGTCCGGCGACGACGCCGAGACCTGACCGCCCTTTTCCGGCAGCTTCGCGGTCGCGGGATTTCGTGTCCCGCGCTCGCGCAATTGACCGCTGCGGGATTCGCTGCCAGAACCACGCGCTGGATGGCCGGGGCGATACGCTCTCCGGTCGCGATCATTCGCTACGGGAGAGCCGTGTCCCTTGTCTCGCTCCAATTATTTCTTCACGTCTGAATCGGTTTCGGAAGGCCACCCCGACAAGGTGTGCGACCGCATCTCCGACACCATCGTCGATGCCTATCTCGCCGAGATGCCGGAGGCCCGGGTCGCCTGCGAAACGCTGGCCACCACCAACCGCGTCGTCATCGCCGGTGAGGTGCGTGGCCCGAACAGCGTTCTCGACCAGATCGAGAGCCTGACCCGCAAGGCCATCCACGACATCGGCTACGAGCAGGCCGGCTTCCACTGGGAAAGCGCCGACATCGAGGTGCTGCTCCATGCCCAGTCCGCCGATATCGCGCAGGGCGTCGATGCTTCCGGCAACAAGGACGAGGGCGCCGGCGACCAGGGCATCATGTTCGGCTACGCCTGCCGCGAGACGCCGGAGTTCATGCCGGCGCCAATCTATTACGCCCATCGCATCCTCAAGCTGCTCGCCGATGCGCGCAAGTCCGGCGCCGCCCCGATGCTCGGCCCCGATGCCAAGAGCCAGGTCACGGTCGAATACCGCAACGGCAAGCCGCTGCGCGCCACCTCGATCGTCGTCTCCACCCAGCACGTCGACGACGGCATGACCTCCGACGATGTTCGCGCCGTGGTCGAGCCCTATGTCCTGAAGGCGCTGCCGCCGGATTGGGTGAACGGCCATACCGAGTGGCACGTCAACCCGACCGGCAAGTTCGTCATCGGCGGCCCCGACGGCGATTGCGGCCTCACCGGGCGCAAGATCATCGTCGACACGTACGGCGGCGCCGCGCCGCACGGCGGCGGTGCCTTCTCCGGCAAGGATCCGACCAAGGTCGACCGCTCCGCGGCCTACGCCGCGCGCTATCTGGCGAAGAACGTAGTCGCCGCCGATCTCGCCGATCGCTGCACCATCCAGCTCTCGTATGCGATCGGCGTCGCCAAGCCGCTGTCGATCTACGTCGATCTCGCCGGTACTGGCCGGGTCGATGAGGTCAAGCTGGAGAAGGCGCTGGGCGAGGTCATGGACCTGTCGCCGCGGGGCATCCGCCAGCACCTTGCGCTGAACAAGCCGATCTACGCGCGCACCTCCGCCTACGGCCATTTCGGGCGCGCCCCGGAGGCCGATGGCGGCTTCTCGTGGGAGCGCACGGACCTCGCCACCGCCCTGAAGTCGGCGCTGTCCTGATCGACACGGAAGCCCGGCGCCGCGACAGCCTCTACGGGAGGCGCAAGGGCAAGCCGCTGTCGCCGCGGCGCGAGCGGCTCATGGCCGAACTGCTGCCGCGGCTGGCGATCGGCGTCGATGCGCCGCTCGCCGACTTGCCGTCGCTGTTTCCGGGTCATCCTTCCCGCGTCAATCTCGAGATCGGCTTCGGTGGCGGCGAGCATCTGGTCGCCGAGGCGCTTCGGCTCTCCGATGAAGGCTTCATCGGCGTCGAGCCGTTCCTGAACGGCATGGCCAAGGCGCTGGCCGCCGTGGACGACAACGCCGTTAGCAACCTGCGCCTGTTCGGCGGCGATGCCTCCGTGCTGCTCGACCATTTGCCGCCCGGTTCGCTCGCTCGGGTCGAGCTGCTCTATCCCGATCCGTGGCCGAAGAAGCGCCACTGGAAGCGGCGTTTCGTTTCGCCGGAGAATCTCGATCGCATCGCACGGGCGCTGAAGTCGGGCGGCGTCTTCCGCTTCGCCAGCGACATTCCCGCCTATGTCGAGTGGACGCTTCTCAGCCTCGGCCGCGACGATCGTTTCCAGTGGACCGCCGAGCGTGCCGCCGATTGGCTGCACCCGTTCGCGCACTGGCCCGGCACCCGCTACGAGGCGAAGGCGCTGGCCGCGGGTCGCGTGCCGACGTATCTCGAGTTCCAGCGCCGCTAGGCTCGCGCGCGGCCCTATACACGCCCGGCGCGCTCGCGTATGCGATTGGGCATGATCACCCAGAAGGCCAAATACGCCTTCAAGGCTCTCTTCCACATGGCCGCTGCACCGGCCGGTAAGTCGCTGCAGATCGAGGAGATTGCCCGCGGCGCCGGCGTGCCGCGCAAGTTCCTCGAGCACATCCTGCTCGACCTCAAGAAGAAGGGCATCGTCGAAAGCCGCCGCGGCCGCACCGGCGGCTATGTCCTGGTGAAGCCCGCCTCCGAACTCACTATCGGCACCATCCTGCGCGCGATCGACGGTCCGATCGCTCCGCTGCCGTGCATCTCGCGGACGGCATACCGGCGGTGCAGCGACTGCAAGGATGAGAAGACCTGCACCGTTCGGCGGCTTTTCGCCGACACCTATACGGCGATGCTGCAGTTGATGGAGGGCCGGACCTTGGAGCAAGCGCTTGCGCCGGGTTCGCTGATTACGGCGGCCATCGCGAGCTGATTTCTCCAGGTTGCCTGTGCGGAGATTCATTTTCCGGAACGGCGGAAGAAATCGCCAACCCGGCCGTTGAAAAACACGACCTGAAATGTCGAGATGCACCCGCTTTCAACCGGAGCATTCCGATGACTTCGAAACTCAAGCTTCTCGCTGCCGCCACCCTGATCGCGATCGGCATGGCAGCCCCGGCATTTGCCGACGCTTTTCTGAACGTTTCCTACGATCCGACGCGCGAGCTCTACCAGCAGTACGACGACGCTTTCGCCAAGCACTGGGCTAGCCTGCACCCAGGCGCGAACGTGCAGTACCAGGTGTCGAATGGCGGCTCCGGCGCGCAGGCCAAGGCGGTGATCGACGGCCTCGGCGCCGACGTCGTGACGCTCGCGGTCAAGAGCGACATCGATGCCATTGCCGCCAAGGGACTTCTCGACAAGAACTGGGAAGGCAAGTTCCCGGACAAGTCGCTGCCCTACACGTCGACGATCGTCTTCCTCGTCCGCCACGGCAATCCGAAGAACATCCATGACTGGCCGGATCTGATCAAGGGCGACACGCAGGTGATCGCGCCAAACCCGAAGACCTCGGGTGGCGCGCGCTGGGCCTATCTCGCCGCCTGGGCGTGGGCGATCAAGGCCAACAACGGCGATGAGGCCAAGACGATCGATTACATCAAGCAGCTCTACCAGCACGTGCCGGTGCTCGATTCCGGCGCCCGCGGCTCGACCGTGACCTTCACCCAGAAGCAGATCGGCGACGTCGAGCTGGCTTGGGAGAACGACGCCTATCTGGCGCAGAACCAGTTCGGCAAGGATCAGTACGACATCGTCTACCCGCCGCAGTCGGTGCTGGCCGAGCCGCCGGTCGCCGTTGTCGACAAGAACGTCGATGCGCATGGCACGCGGGACCTGGCCGTCGAATACATCAACTATCTCTACTCGCCCGAAGGCCAGACGATCGCCGCCAAGAACTACTACCGGCCGGTAAATCCGGGCGTCGTGACCGACCAGTCGCTGCTCGCGACGTTCCCCAAGCTCGCCCTCGTCACCATCGACGATCCGATCTTCGGCGGCTGGGATAAGGTTACGCCGAAGCACTTCGCCGAGGGCGGCATCTTCGATCAGATCTACAAGCCGCAATAGTCGGAGACTGGCATGGTCGGGAGATCATGAGCCTCGCCGCCAATAGCGCGTTCAAGAAACCGAGCGTGATCCCGGGCTTCGGGATCACGTCCGGCTTTGCGCTTACCTATCTCACGCTCATCGTGCTCATTCCGCTGGCCGGGCTGGCGATCAATTCGGCCGCGCTGGGGCCGGCCGAATTCTGGCGGCTCGCCTCCGATCGGCGCACGGTCGACGCGCTCCAGACGAGTTTCGGCTCATCGTTCGTCGCCGCCGGCATCAACGTCGTCTTCGGCCTTATCGTCGCCTGGGTCCTGGTGCGCTACGAATTTCCCGGCCGCCGCCTGCTCGACGCCATGGTCGACCTGCCCTTCGCGCTGCCGACCGCCGTCGCCGGCATTGCGCTCTCGACGCTCTATGCGCCAAAGGGCTGGATCGGCGGGCCGCTCAGCTATTTCGGCATCAAGGTTGCCTACACGCCGGCCGGCATCGTCGTGGCGCTGGTTTTCGTCGGCCTGCCGTTCATCGTGCGCACGGTGCAGCCGGTGCTCGAAGAGTTCGAGCAGGAGATCGAGGAGGCCGCCGCGACGCTCGGCGCCAATCGGTTTCAGACCGTCACCCGGGTGATCCTGCCACGCCTCCTGCCGGCGATCCTCACCGGCTTCGCCCTCGCGTTCGCGCGAGCGGTGGGCGAATACGGCTCGGTGATCTTCATTGCCAGCAACATCCCCTACAAATCCGAGATCGCGCCGCTCCTCATCATCATCCGGCTGCAGGAGTTCAACCAGCCGGCGGCGTCGGCAATCGGCATGGTGATGCTGGTCATCGCGTTCGTGATGTTGCTGGTCATCAACCTGCTGCAGGCGTGGAGCCGGAGGCGCTTCGGTGGCAACTGACGCAGCCTTGCCCGCCGCCACGACGCTGCGCCTGTCGCGCGCCGCGCCGACGACCGAACGTCCCTGGGCCAAGTGGACCCTGATCGTCATCGCCGTGCTGTTTCTCGTCGGAACGCTGGTGCTGCCGCTGGCGACGGTGTTCTTTCAGGCCTTCCTCAAGGGGCCGGATGTCGTCTGGGCCACGTTCGCCGATCCGGACGGCGCCGCCGCCATCGAGCTGACCCTGCTCGTGGCCGCGATCGCGGTGCCGGCGAACTTGATCTTCGGCGTCTGCGCCGCCTGGTCGATCGTCAAGTTCGACTTCCGCGGCAAGTCGTTTCTCATCACGCTGATCGACCTGCCGTTCTCGGTGTCGCCGGTCGTGTCGGGCATGATCTACGTGATCCTTTTCGGCGCCAACAGCGCGCTGTCGCCCTTCCTCCACTCGATCAACCTGCAGATCACCTTCGCCGTGCCGGGGATCGTCCTGGCGACGATCTTCGTCACCTTCCCGTTCGTGGCGCGCGAGCTGATCCCGCTGATGCAGGACCAGGGCTCGGGCGAAGAGGAGGCGGCGATCTCGCTCGGCGCCTCGGGTTGGCAGACGTTCTGGCGCGTCACTCTGCCCAACATCCGCTGGGGCCTGCTCTACGGCGTGCTGCTCTGCAACGCCCGCGCCATGGGCGAGTTCGGCGCCGTCTCGGTGATCTCCGGCCACATCCGCGGCGTCACCAACACCATCCCGCTGCACATCGAGATCCTCTACGACAGCTACAATTTCGCCGGGGCGTTCGCCATGGCGTCGCTGCTGGCGCTGCTGGCGCTGGTCACGCTCGTCGCCAAGACGTTCCTCGAGTGGCGCTATGCCGACGAGCTCGCCGGCGGCACCCGCCGCCACTGAACCGGTGAAGGAAAAATCCGTTGGACGCGCGCCTGATAAATGAGGAAAGTTTCGCCGCCGGTAGCGCCTCCTTGCCGCTGCCGCGCCAGACCGCATGGGGCGCGCCGGTGGACGTGACGGTGGAAAGTGTCGAGCGGGCCTTCGGCGATACGCCGGCGCTGCACGGCGTTTCGTTGTCGATCAAGTCGGGCGAGCTGGTGGCGCTGCTTGGGCCATCGGGTTCCGGCAAGACGACGCTGCTCCGCATCCTCGCCGGCCTCGATTTTCCCGACGGCGGCCGCGTCATGTTCGGCGGCGAGGACGCGCTCCGTCTCAGCGTCCGGGAACGCAACGTCGGCTTCGTCTTCCAGAGCTACGCGCTCTTCCGCCACTTGCGCGTGTTCGACAACATCGCCTTCGGCTTGTCCGTCCGCCCGTCCGCCCGGCGGCCGGCCAAGGATGAAATCCGCCGCCGCGTGCTCGAGCTGCTGACGCTGGTCCAGCTCGACGGCCTCGACCGTCGCTATCCCTCGCAGCTCTCAGGCGGCCAGCGCCAGCGTGTTGCGCTCGCCCGCGCCCTCGCCATCGAGCCGCGCATCCTGCTCCTCGACGAGCCTTTCGGCGCGCTCGACGCCAAGGTCCGGCGCGAGCTTCGCCGCTGGCTGCGCGAGCTCCACGACCAGACCGGCCATACCACCGTCTTCGTCACCCACGACCAGGAGGAGGCGATCGAGCTCGCCGACCGCATCGTGGTCCTCAACAACGGCAAGATCGAGCAGGTCGGCACGCCCGACGAGATCTACGACAACCCGGCCTCGCCGTTCGTCGCCGGCTTCATCGGCGAGAGCAATGCGCTGCCCGTATTCGCCGAGCACGGCAACCTGCTGCTCGACGACCGTGCGCTCGATCTCGCCGGCCAGCCCGGCGCCAGCGGGCCGAAGACGCTGGTCTTCCGTCCCCACCATGTCGACGTGCTCGGCACCAAGCCCGGCGGCATCGCCGGCTCGGTCATCTCCGAGCGCCGCCACGGCGCCGTGCGCCGGCTGGAGCTCGAGATCAGCGCCAGCCACTATCGCATCGAGGTCGATGTCCGCGCCGACGAGCCCAAGTCGAAAAAGGGCGATCGCATCTCGATCCTGCCCAACCGCTGGTGGCTGTTCGACGCGGTGCGCTAGGCGGCAAGCAAGGCGCGTCGCGCGCCGTCTGGCGTCGGCGCCGACGCACGCAGACGGCGGGTGGTGTTATCCTCGCGGTGCGGCGATGCTTTTGAGAGGCGGACCACCCGAATGAACGCGGAGCCTCTCCGCCCCTATGTCGCCGATCGGATCTGGCTTTGCGCGTATCCCATGAAGCTGGCGGGCACGCGCTTCGACGCCCGCATGACGGTGGTCCGTCTCAACTCCGGAGACCTGATGCTGCATTCGCCCTGCGACATCACGCCGGTGATGGCCGCACAGATCGGCGCGCTCGGTCCGGTCGCCCATATCGTCGCTCCCGGAAATTTCCACACCACGTATGTAGCCAGCGCGCAGGCGGCCTTTCCGAAGGCGAGGACATGGATCTGCCCCGGCATCGAGCGGCGGCGTCCCGACCTCAAATACGACGGCATTCTCGGCGACGCGGCGCCGGCCGACTGGGCCGGGGAGATCGATCAGGTGCTCGTGCAGGGCACGCGCATCATGCGCGAAGTGGCGATGTTTCACCGCGCCAGCCGCACGTTGATCCTCGTCGACCTCATCGAGAATTTCACCGACGCAACACCGCACGTCGGCGGGGCATTGAAGTTCTGGTTCAGGGTCGTGCGCATGTGGAACCGGCCGCGTCCCGCCCCGGAATACCGGCTGGGCTGGAGCGACCGGCAGGCGGCGGCGAAATCGCTCCGGCGGATTCTTGGCTGGGACTTTCAGCGGATCGTCCTGTCACACGGCGACCTGATCGATCGCGACGCCCACGCGGCGGCCGCTGCGGCGTGGTCTGGGGTCCTCGAGGCGTAGTTGCCCGACACCGGCCGGAACGGCGGCCGGGAAGAACCCGCAAGGGCGCCAACCGGCTCCGATTGCATTTCCCCGAGCGTGGGACTATATCGGCGGCGTCACCCTCAAACGATCTGATCGTCTTGAGAGTGGGTCCGTCCGGGGCCCGCTCCTTTAGGTGTTAGGTCGGACAGGAAACGGCAGTGGCTGAAAGCCTCGCGGACGAGCCGCGCATCATCACCGAGACTGGCACCGAAGCCCGTATTGCTCGGATCGCCGAACCCGTGGCCGAAAGCCTCGGTTACCGGCTGGTGCGCGTCAAGCTGTCGTCGATGAACGGCACGACGCTGCAGATCATGGCCGAACGGCCGGATGGCACCATGACGGTCGGCGATTGCGAGATCCTGTCGCGCGATCTCTCTCCGGCCTTGGATGTCGAGGACCCGCTCGATACCGCCTACAATCTCGAGGTCTCCTCGCCCGGCATCGACCGCCCGCTCGTGCGGCGCTCCGACTTCGAGAAGTGGTCGGGGCAGGAGGCGAAGATCGAGCTTGCCGTGCCGATCGAGGGTCGCAAGCGATTCAAGGGCGTGCTCACGGGTGTCGACGGCGACAGTGTCGTCGTCGAACTCGACAAGTCGAAACTCGACGGCACGACCACCGCCAAGCTGCCTCTGGCCGATATCGCCGAGGCGAAACTGGTTTTGACTGACGCGCTCATTCGCGAAACGCTTCGCCGGGAGAAGCGGAAAGAGCGCGCCACGGAGGATCACGCCGGCGCCTGAGGCGTCCGGCTAAAGGAGACGACAATGGCAGTCAGTGCGAACCGCCTGGAACTGTTGCAGATCGCCGACGCGGTGGCCCGCGAGAAGGCGATCGACCGGATGATCGTGGTCGCCGCGATGGAGGACGCCATCCAGAAGGCGGCCCGCTCGCGCTACGGCTCGGAGACCGACATCCGCGCCGAGATCAACCCGAAGACCGGCGAGATCAAGCTGCAGCGCCTGCTCAAGGTGGCGGAGAAGGTCGAGAATCCGGCGACCGACATCCTGCTCGAGGACGCCCGCCGCCGTAACCCGGCGGCCCAGGCCGGCGAT
>Ga0265314_10002394_pt1 | contig 19284 bp, 19 predicted proteins | sample 4126metaG_FD_203106 | JGI IMG/M metagenome (GOLD analysis project Ga0265314, IMG submission 203106) | Rhizosphere microbial communities from Carex aquatilis grown in University of Washington, Seatle, WA, United States - 4-1-26 metaG | ecosystem: Host-associated > Plants > Roots > Rhizosphere >... | reverse complement strand
ACCATGACGCAGGAATTCATCGGCAACATGCTCGGCGTGCGCCGCGAGGGCGTCACCGCCGCTGCATCGAAACTGCAGCAGCTCGGCGTGATTTCCTACACGCGCGGATTGATCAAGGTGCTGGACCGGCCGAAACTCGAGACCTTGAGCTGCGAGTGCTATGGCGTGGTCAAGAAGGAAACGGAGATGTTGCTCAACTACCTGCCGCAACGCCCCGTCACGACCAACACCGCGTCGATCCCGACGGTGATCCTGCCCACGACGCAGCAGCCGGAAACGAAACTTCCGCTCGCGACGGAATAGACCCTGAAGCAAGTGGTCGGGGTGACAGGATTTGAACCTGCGACTCCTACGTCCCGAACGTAGTGCTCTACCAGGCTGAGCTACACCCCGAAATCAGCCGAACTTCAGTGCTTGCGCGCGATCGCGAAGCGCACCAGCGCGGCGAGAGCTTCCCGGTAAGGCGTCTCCGGCAGCGCGGTCAGCGCAGTCAGTGCCTTGTCTGCCTCGGATTGCGCGAGCCGGGCAGTGTACTGAAGGCCCCCGGTCGATTCAATCGCATCCATGATCTCGTCCAGGCGCTCGCGGCCGCCCTTGCGGATGACTTCGCGGATCAGCTCCGCGCGCTCGGGCGTGGTGTTACGCAGCGCATGGATCAGCGGCAATGTCGGCTTGCCTTCGGCGAGGTCGTCGCCGAGGTTCTTGCCGCGGGTCTCGGGGTCGGATTCGTAGTCGAACACGTCGTCGATGAGCTGGTAGGCCGTGCCGAGGTGGCGGCCGTAGGCGGCCAGCGCGCGCTGCATCTCCGGAGGCGCACCGCTCAGCACCGCGGCGACTTCGGCGCCGGCCTGGAACAGCTGGGCGGTCTTGCGGTGGATCACATCGATATAGCGCGACTCGCTGGTATCAGGATCGTGCGCATTCATCAGCTGCAGCACTTCGCCTTCGGCGATCTGGTTGGTGGCATCGGCCATGATCTCGATGACGCGCTGCGAGCGGGAGGCGGCCATCAGCTGAAAGGCCCGGGAATAGACGAAATCTCCGACCAGCACGCTGGCCTGGTTGCCGTACAGCTCGTTGGCAGTCACACGGCCGCGACGCCGGGCCGACATGTCGACGACATCGTCATGCAGCAACGTCGCGGTATGGACCAGTTCTATGAACGCGGCGGCCTGGATGCAGGCCGGGTGCGTGCTGTCGCAGGCGCGGCCTGCCAGCACTACCATCAGCGGCCGCATGCGCTTGCCGCCCCCGCCAATGATGTGCTCGGCGACTTCGCGGATCAGGGGTACCGCACTGGCGAATCCACCCCGGATCGCCTCGTCCACGGCCCGCAGCTCTCCCTGGACCAGCACACGGATCTGCCCCAACGCTTCCCGGCTGCCGACTTCGCTGCTCAAATCCCTGTTTCTCCTAGAGAATGCGTCGTTTGACCGGCCGCCGCGGCATCGTTAGAATGCGCGACCTTTTCGCTTGCCCCGCAAGCCCCCGGCGCCGGTCTCTTATGATACGCGTGTGGCGGCTGTTTCTGCGGGCAGCGGCCTGAACGGAGTTGCAGACAATGTACGCGGTCATCGCCACGGGCGGCAAACAGTATAGGGTCGAGAAGGGCGCGGTGCTGCGCATCGAAAAGCTGCTGGCGGAGCCCGGCTCGACCGTGGAATTCAACGAGGTGCTGATGATTGCCGACGGCGCGGACGTGCGCCTCGGTGCGCCGCTGCTCGCCGGTGGCAAAGTCACCGCGCTGGTCGAGAAGCATGCCAAGGGCGACAAGGTCGTGATCGTCAAATTCCGCCGCCGCAAGCACTACCTGCGGCAGAAGACCCACCGCCAGTTCTTCACGCAGGTGCGCGTGACCGATATTTCCGCCGCCTGAAGCAGCGGCCGGACGCAGCAGGAGCAGACGCATGGCACACAAGAAAGCTGGTGGCAGCACCCGCAACGGCCGCGATTCCCATAGCAAGCGCCTCGGCGTGAAGCGTTTCGGCGGCGAGTCGGTGCTCGCGGGCAATATCCTCGTACGGCAGCGCGGCACCAAGGTGCGTGCAGGCGAGAACGTCGGTATCGGTACCGATCACACGCTGTTCGCCGTGCTGACCGGACGCGTGCAGTTCCGCGTGCGGGGTCCCGAGCAGCGCATGTATGTGAGCGTATTGCCCGAGCCGGGCGCCGAAGGCCAGCCTGCGCCGACGGGCCCGACGAACTGACCATGGCATCGCGCTCGCGGTGATGAAGCCGCGTCTGCGATGAAGTTCGTCGACGAAGCGGTGCTGCGCGTGCAGGCCGGCAATGGCGGACGCGGCAGCGTGAGTTTCCGACGCGAGAAGTTCGTGCCTTTCGGCGGCCCGGACGGCGGTGACGGTGGCAATGGCGGCAGTGTCTGGCTGCGCGCGGCCTCCGGCATCAATACGCTGGCCGATTTCCGGATCTCCCGAACGTTCAAGGCGAAGTCGGGGGAAGGCGGATCGGGCAACGACTGCACCGGCCATGGCGGCGCCGACCTGTACATCGTGGTACCGGTCGGCACAGTCGTCCGCGATGCCGACACGGAAGAGCAGCTCGGTGACCTGACCGCAGAGGGCCAGGAACTCAAGGTTGCGCAGGGCGGCAAGGGCGGCTGGGGCAATCAACGCTTCAAGTCGAGCACCAATCGCGCGCCGCGCCAGTTCGGACCCGGCTTGCCCGGCGAGAAGCGCAGCCTCACCCTCGAGCTCAAGGTCATCGCCGACGTCGGACTGCTCGGCCTGCCCAATGCCGGCAAGTCCACGCTGATCCGCGCGCTGTCCTCGGCCCGACCAAAGGTCGCCGATTACCCGTTCACGACGCTGTACCCGAATCTCGGCGTCGTCTACTGCGGCGAGCAGCGCAGCTTCGTGATGGCCGATATTCCCGGGCTGATCGAAGGCGCCGCGGACGGGGCCGGCCTCGGGCACCGCTTCCTGAAGCACCTGCAGCGCACCCGCGTGCTGCTGCACATCGTGGATCTGTTGCCGCCCGATCCAGCCGCCGATCCGGTGCACGATGCGCGTTCGATCATCAGTGAGCTGAAGAAATTCAGCGCATCGCTCGCGCGCAAGCCCCGCTGGCTGGTGATCAACAAGCGCGACCTGCTGCCCGACCTCGAAGCGGAGGCGCGTGCGGCCGAGATCCGGCGCCGGTTGCGCCATCGCGGCCCCAGCTTCCTGATCTCCGCAGCGACCGGACGGGGTACCCGGGAGCTCGCCGACGCAGTGATGAATTACCTCGATCAGCGCTAGCAGCGCGGTTCGCTCCGGTGCGGCACTTGGGCGAGAATGGCACGATGCGCAATAGCAAGGTCCGGGCGCGAATTGCCGCCGGCAAGTTGCGGCTGCGTATCCGCGACCTGCGCAATCTCGGCCTCAAATCCGAGCAGCTGCTCGCCGGCATCGGCGTGCACAGCGTCGAGGAACTGCGGCGGCGCGGCGCCGTCCGCACGTTCGCGCAGCTGCGCAGTGCGGGCGCGGGGGCTTCGCTGAACATGCTGTGGGCGCTGTGCGGGGCACTCGAGCCCTGGCCCGAAGGGCGGCACTGGCGTGAAGTGGCGCGTGGGGACGAACGGCTGTCGATGCTGCTCGCGCTCGAGGATCTCGAGCGGACGGCCGGGCATGCCGGCCAGGGCGACTAGAGCGAGATCGACTTGACCCGGGCGGCCAGGCGACTCTTGTGCCGGTCGGCCTGATTGCGGTGGATGATGCGCTTGCCCACCAACGTGTCGATCAGCGGCACCGCGGCGCGATAGCTGCTCTGGGCCTCGACCTTGTCGCCCTTGGCGACGGCATCGACGACCTTGCGGATGGCCGTGCGCATGCGCGAGCGCAGGGTCACATTGTGCGTCCGGTGCTTCTCGGCCTGACGCGCCGCCTTTTCCGCCGATTTCGTGTTCGCCACGCTGCACTCCAACCAGTTTCGAGCCGATAAGTGTGCGCAGGGCCCGGAAGCTTGTCAATGTTCGCGGGGCCGGCAGACCCGCCGCGGCGCAGCCCTGTGTAGACATTAGGTTCTATAATTCCCGGTTTTGGGCGCCACCATGCAGCTGATCCGCCGACTCGAGAGCCCGCCGGTGCGCGATTGCGTGCTGACCATTGGGGCTTTCGACGGGATTCATCTCGGCCACCAGGCGCTGATCGCGCGGCTGCTGCAGCACGCCGGCCGCCTCGGGCTGCCTCCCATGCTGCTGAGCTTCGATCCGCTGCCAAGGGAGTTTCTGCAGGCCCAGCAGCCGCCCGCGCGGCTCACGAACCTGCGTGAGCGCTGGCGGCTGCTGCAGTCGACCGGCCTCGAGCGCCTTTGCCTGCTGCGCTTCGGCGAGCGGCTGCGCTCGCAGTCGGCGACGCAGTTCATGGAGCGACTGCAGGAAGCGCGGGCGCGCGTCGTGGTCGTCGGGCACGATTTTCATTTCGGGCGCGGTGGCCAGGCGGACGCGGGCTGGTGCGCGGAGCGTGCGGCGCAGTATGGCTTTTCGGTCGACGTGGTCGAGCCGGTGCTCGTCGATGGGGAGCGCGCCAGCAGCGGCCGCGTGCGTGCGGCGCTTGCCGCCGGGGATTTCGTCCGCGCCACGCGCTTGCTCGGCCGCGCCTACTCCATGCGCGGGCGGGTGCGCGGGGGAGCGCGCCTCGGGCGCCAGCTCGGCTTTCCGACCGCGAACCTGCCGGTCAAGCGCCGGCGTGTCGCCCTCGACGGGGTGTTCGCGGTGCGGGTTTGCGCGGCGGGTGGGTTGGCCGGCTGGCCTGGCGTCGCGAATCTCGGAACGCGGCCGATGGCAGGGGGCGGGCCCTGGCTGCTCGAGGTTCACCTGTTCGATTTCGCGGGCGATCTGTATGGTCAGGAACTGGAAGTGCAATTCGTAGCGCGCCTGCGCGCGGAGCAGAGGTTCGACTCGATGGATGCGATGGTGCAGCAAATGCAGCGGGATGCGGACGCCGCGCGCGCGGTGCTTGGCGCATGAGTGCGACCGAGCCGACCAGCGGGGCGACGCCGGTCCGCGACTACAAGCAGACGGTGAATCTGCCGCAGACGGAGTTCCCAATGAAGGCGGACCTCGCGGCCCGCGAGCCCGGGCAACTGCAGCGCTGGACGGACCTGCGACTCTATGAGCGCATGCGCGAAGTCGCCGTCGGGCGCAAGCCTTTCGTGCTGCACGATGGTCCCCCGTATGCCAATGGAGTCATCCATCTCGGCCACGCCGTGAACAAGATCCTGAAGGACATCATCGTCAAGTCGCGCGCGCTCGATGGTTTCGATGCCCCGTATGTGCCGGGCTGGGACTGCCATGGCCTGCCGATCGAGCTGGCGGTGGAGAAGAAGCACGGCAAGCCGGGGCACAAGCTCGACGCCGCCGCGTTCCGCGCCGCCTGCCGCGCGTTCGCTACGGCCCAGATCGAGGCACAGCGCCGCGACTTCAGGCGTCTCGGCGTCCTGGGCGACTGGGAACACCCATACCTGACCATGGACCCTCGCTACGAGGCACAGCAGATTCGTGCGCTCGGCAAGGTGATCCACAACGGACACCTGTACCGGGGTGCCAAGCCCGTGCATTGGTGCCTGGACTGCCGCTCCGCACTGGCCGAAGCGGAGGTCGAGTACGAGGAGCGGACCTCGACCGCGGTGGACGTGGCATTTCGTGTGACGGACCTTGCGGACTTTGCGCGCCGCACGGGTATAGAACCCGCGCGGCTCGCCGCACCGGTCTCGGTCGTGATCTGGACCACGACGCCGTGGACCCTGCCGGCGAACGAAGCGGTAGCAGTGCGCGACCATTTCCGCTACGCGGCCGTGGAAGTACGCGCTGCGGATGCGGCTGGCCCGGGTGCGGCTGGCACACAGGTGCTGGTGATCGCCGCTGAGCTGATGGAGAGCTGCCTCGCGCGCTACGGCTTGGCCGTAGGCGAGCTGCTGGGGGAATTCACGGGTAGTGCGCTGGAGGGCCTGCGGCTGCAGCATCCATGGTTGCCTCGCACGGTGCCGGTGATCCTGGGTGAGCACGTGACGCTCGAAGCCGGCACCGGCGCCGTGCATACCGCGCCCGCGCATGGCCAGGAGGACTACCAGGTCGGCACGCGCTACGGCCTGCCGGTCGTCAATCCGGTCGGTCCGGACGGGCGCTTCGACGCGGCGACGCCGCTGGTCGGCGCACTGAAAATCGATCAGGCCAACGGTGTGATCGTGCAGCGGCTCGCCGATGACGGCCTGTTGCTGCGTCAGGCACCGCTGCGTCACAGCTTTCCGCACTGCTGGCGTCACAAGAGCCCGCTGATATTCCGCGCCACCCCGCAGTGGTTCATCAGCATGGATCAGCACGGCCTGCGCGCGCACGCGCTGCGCGACATCCGGCAGGTGCACTGGACGCCGGCCTGGGGTGAACAGCGTATTACCGGCATGATCGCAAGCCGCCCGGACTGGTGCATCTCGCGGCAGCGGACCTGGGGAGTGCCCTTGGCGCTGTTCGTGCACCGGCAGACCGGCGCCCTGCATCCGTGCACGGAGGAGCTGCTGGAGCAGGTCGCCGCGCGGGTCGAGATCGGCGGCATCGATGCGTGGTTCGCGCTCGATGCGGCCGAGCTGCTGGGGCCTGAGAGTGCCGAGTACGAGAAGGTCACGGACGTGATGGACGTATGGGCGGACTCGGGTCTGTCGTTCGAGTGCGTCGCCGCGCTGCGGCCTGATTTTCACGCCCCCGTCGACCTGTACCTGGAAGGCTCCGACCAGCACCGCGGCTGGTTCCACAGCTCGCTGCTGATGTCCGAGGCGCTGTACGCGCGCGCTCCGTACCGCGGCGTGCTCACGCACGGCTTCACCGTCGACGATCAGGGCCGCAAGATGTCCAAGTCGCTTGGCAACGGCATCGAGCCGCAGGACATCATGCGCACGCTCGGCGCCGACATGCTGCGGCTGTGGGTCGCTGCGACCGACTATGCGAACGAGATGAGCCTGTCGCAGGAGATCCTCAGGCGCATGAGCGACTCCTATCGCCGCATGCGCAATACCGTGCGCTTCCTGCTCGGCAACCTGCATGATTTTGATCCGGCGCAGGCGCTGCCGCCAGCGCAGATGGTCGCGCTGGATCGCTGGGCACTCGCCCGCACCCACGCGCTACATGCCGAGATCACCGGCGCCTATCGCGACTACGCGTTTCACCTGATCTACCAGAAGCTGCACAATTTCTGCGTGGTCGATCTCGGTGGGCTGTACCTCGACGTGCTCAAGGACCGCCTGTACACGACGCCCGCGGCGGGACTGGCGCGCCGCTCGGCGCAGAGTGCGATGTGGCACATCGCTTCGAGCCTGGTGCACTGGCTCGCGCCGATCCTGTCTTTCACGGCCGAGGAGATCTGGCGCCATCTCCCGGGACCGCGCCCGGACTCGGTGTTCCTGTCCACCTGGCACGTGCTGCCGGACTTCCCGGACGATTCGCTCGACTGGCCGGCGCTGATCGCGCTGCGAGGCGAGGTAGCACGCGAACTCGAGCGCCTGCGCGCCGGTTCCCGAATCGGCGCACCGCTGGATGCCGTTCTCGAGGTCTGGGCGACCCCAGCGCAGTACCGGCGGCTCTCAGGGCTCGGGGATGAATTGCGCTTCCTTCTGATCACGTCCCAGGCGCAGGTGCATCAGCTCGACGCAGCCGCCGACGCGGCGGTGCCCCCGGCGGCGGATGCCGTGCCGGCGGCGGGATTCGAGGGCGGCGGCGTGTGGATCCGCGTGCGTGCGAGCGAGGATCCGAAATGCGTGCGCTGCTGGCACCACCGCCCCGACGTCGGTGCTGACCCCGGGCATCCGGAGCTGTGCGTGCGCTGCGTCGGGAACCTGCAGTTGCCCGGCGAAGTGCGCCGGTTCTGCTGATGGGCCCCGGGGAATCAGCGCGCGGCAGTCTGGCCTACCTGTGGCTCACGCTGGCCGTGATCAGTGCGGACCAGCTGGTCAAGGCATGGGTGGTGCGCAGTCTCGCGCTGTACGAGTCGGTCGTGGTCCTGCCGGTGCTGCAGTTCACGCACCTGCATAATCCGGGCGCGGCATTCAGTTTTCTGGCCACTGCCGATGGCTGGCAGCGCTGGCTGTTCACGGCCCTGGCGCTGGTGGTCAGCGCGGCGCTGGTGTTCTGGCTGCAGCGCATCGAGCGCGGTGCCCCGCTGCTGGCCTGCGCCGTCGCGCTGATCCTGGGCGGGGCGCTCGGTAACGCGATCGACCGGCTGCGCCTGGGGTACGTCATCGATTTCGTGCAGGTGCATTGGGGCGAGCACTATTTCGCGGCTTTCAACGTCGCGGATTCGGCGATCAGCATCGGCGCGGCCCTGCTGCTGCTGGACAGCCTGCTCGCAAGCCGCCGTGGCCACGCGTAAGATCGGGTCCCATGCAAATCATGCTCGCCAATCCGCGCGGTTTCTGCGCCGGCGTCGACCGCGCGATCGAGATCGTCGAGCGCGCGATCACGTTGTTCGGCAAGCCGATCTACGTCCGGCACGAGGTCGTGCACAACCGCCACGTGGTCGAGCGGCTGCGCGAGCTCGGCGCAATCTTCGTCGAGGAACTGGACGAGGTGCCGGACGGCGGCACGGTCGTGTTTTCCGCCCATGGCGTGTCCACGGCCGTGGAGCAGGAGGCGGCGCGGCGCGGACTGCAGGTCTTCGATGCGACCTGCCCGCTGGTTTCGAAGGTGCACATGGAAGTCGCGCGTTATGCCCGTGAGGGCCGCGACGTGATCCTGATCGGGCATGCCGGCCACCCGGAGGTCGAGGGTACCCTCGGGCGCTTCGACACGCGGTACGGCGGACGCATGAGCCTGGTGCAGGGCATCGAGGATGCCGAGCGTCTGCAGGTACGGAACCCGGAGCATATGGCCTTCGTGACCCAGACGACGCTGTCAGTCGATGACACCGTGGCGATCGTGCAGGCGCTGCGCGCGCGCTTTCCGGCGCTGGAATCGCCGCGCCGCGAGGACATCTGCTACGCGACGCAGAACCGGCAGGATGCGGTCAAGAAGCTGCTCGAGCGCTGCGATGTACTGATCGTAGTCGGCTCCAAGAGCAGCTCGAATTCAAACCGGCTGCGCGAGCTGGCCGACCGTGCGGGGGTCCCGGGCTACCTGGTCGATGGGGCGGCCGATCTGCGGGCTGAATGGCTCGACGGCAAGCGCATCATTGGCGTGACGGCCGGGGCTTCTGCACCGGAAGTGCTGGTCCAGGAAGTGGTCGCCCAGCTGCGCGAGTGGGGCGGAGAGCTGCCCGCCGAGATCAAGGGACTCGAAGAGAACGTGATCTTCGGACTGCCGAAGGCGCTGCGCGCCTGAAGCCGGCGGATCTGATCATTGCCGGAACATGACGGTATAATGGCTGCATGCGAGCCGCTCTCGCCGTCGCGGAATCCGACCTGGCCCAGGCAGCTGCCAGGCTGCAGGCCTGCGGCATCCGTGTCACGGACCAGCGGCTGCAGATCGCGTCGATCCTGCTGGCATCGCCGCAGCACCTGTCAGCCGAGCAGATCGCCGCGCGGCTACGGCATGAAGGCGCCCAGGTCTCCAAGGCCACCGTCTATAACACGCTGAATCTGTTCGCGACCCGCGGTCTGATCCGCCCGCTCGCCGTCGGCGGCGAGTGCGCGTGGTTCGATTCGAACGTCCAGCCGCACTTTCACTTCCAGGACGAGCAGTCCGGGACCTTGAGCGACGTGCCGGTGCGCGATGTGCAGTTCAGCCGCCTGCCAGAACCCCCGCCGGGCATGGAAGTGGCAGGGATCGATCTCGTGATCCGCCTGCGGCCGAGCCGGACCAGCGGCTGAAACGACGACCCCGTCGCCGCGGCGTGACATGCGACATTGCCCTGCCGGGGCCGGCTGCTTAACATACCGCCCCTTCGCGCCGGAGTAGCTCAGTTGGTAGAGCAGCGCATTCGTAATGCGCGGGTCGAAGGTTCGAGTCCTTTCTCCGGCACCATTCCTCACCCATGTGCCCGAATGCACAATCAGGTATTTGCATTGGCTTCCAGTGGAGATGCCTGCTTTCGCGGACATCTCATCGTACTGGGCTGGGGTGAATGCAACGTGCTACGAAGATGCCCGTGATGTCTATGTCGGCGGGACTTGCGCGGCGCAGGTGGCGCTGGCATTCCTTGAAGTGTTTGCCGGAGTTCAGAACATCATCGACCAGCATGATACCTTCCCGTAGCGGAGCAGATCGAAGTTCAGCCATGTCCACATGCAAAACAGCGCGTAGCGCATCGCGTGTCAGGCGCTCCTCCTGCTCGTGATCCGCCACGGTACTGACCGACTGGCGGACCAGCGGCCGAATGTCCGCGTTGTAGCCCTGGAATCCCAGGCGAAGCGTGCGGAGAATCCGGTCGTCGTAGTCGGGATCGCCAATCGCCTTTGAGGGCGGAATCGGAACCCATGTGTAGCGTTCCGCGTTCCGTTGGCCGATTACCCGGCGCATTCCGTTGGCGATAGTCTGAATGGCTTGGATCTTGTGGTGTGCTCGGCCTGAGTTCGCGGTGGCGACCGTCGGTTTGCACTTGTAGTTGAATACAAGCTGATTGGTGGCCCCGCCCCCGTAGCTCTTTCCGGCGAAGTACTCCCCGAAGAAGAAGCAGCGATCACCCGCTTCGAGATACGGATGATCGCCCCGATTCGTCTCGTCGATAAGCGTCAACCGGTCAGGTAGCAAGATGCTGCATGATCCCGTCAAAGTCCGTGACGCGAATTGCCCCACGTTCCAGGTACTTCGCGGGCCATGTCAGCTTCGGATCGAGGAAGCAGCTATCGAGGATGAACAGCTTGCGCTTTTGCTGAATGGCGTGGCGCGCCTGGATCAATGTGCCTGAGGTTTCGCCGGCTTCCACAATGACCGTCGCCTCCGTTAGGGCCGACATCGTTACGTTGCGCTCAGGGAAGAACAACCTGTTGCCTTGGTAAGTCTGGCGGTCGTAGCGGACGATGGGTACCTGGCTGATGACCAGATAGTCATCCGCGATGAGCTGCTGGAGTGCCCTGTTCTCATATGGGTAGCACCTGGTGATCGGCGTGCCGAGTACAGCGATGGTCTGCCCGCCGGCCTCGATTGCCGTTTCATGCGCTACCGTATCGACGCCCTGAGCCAGTCCGGAAACGACCGTGAAGCCGTTCTGCACGAAACTGCGAGTGAACGCGGTCGCCCGGCGCACGCCATCCTCGCTTGGCCTGCGAGTGCCGACGATGGCCACGCAGCGTGAACTGGTCAGATCCCAGTTGCCCTGAAAATAGAGCAATTCGGCGGGGTATTCCGCGACCCGCAGCTTGTCGGGGTACTCCCCGGCGCCATGGACGCGAATGCCGAAGTGCTTGATGCCTTCGGCTCGGATGGCCCCCAGAGCGAGGCGCGAATACTGCTCGGCGTCCGCCCTGGAGACGAAATCCGAGGGCACGGAATCAGGGTGATTGCGGAACATGCTGGCCAGCCGCTTGAAGGAAGTGCCCTCCCGCGCCCACAGCGCCTCATAAGCCCCCAGCTCGCGAGCAGGCAGTATGGCTCGGGCTTCGAAATCGCCCACAGCGGCTAGGGAGACAAGGTCATTCATGGGCGTAACTCGGGATGAGTTCGCAGCTTACTGTATAAGAATACAGTAATACGTAGTGCAACTCCAGCGGCGCACGAAGCGTACTGAATCTATCGCCGTCGCCCTCCGATGATTCGGCACACCGGTTGTTTCGATCTCAATCCGGCAGCGCGAAGCTCACGAATCCGGCCGAGGAGGCGATACAGACGTACTGCTTGCCGCCGACCATGTAGGTCATCGGCGAGGCCCGGAACTGATCGTTGACCGCGAAATGCCATAGCGGCTTGCCGGTCTTCGCATCGAGCGCAGTGAACTCGCCGCTGTCCTCGCCGAAGAACACCAGCCCGCCGTCGGTGGACAGCGCGCCGCTCGCGCTGCGGCCATTGCCGACCTGCGGGTAGTCCCAGATCGTATTGCCGGTCTGGATGTCCAGCGCGCGGATCGAGTGCGTGCCTCCGCTCATGGCGGGCGGCGGGGCGCTGCCGGTGCCATTGAAGTAGCGCTGCCCCATCGTGAACGGCGCGGGCAGCAGCTTCGTCGTCGAGCAGCGATCGGTCGCCGCGAAGTAGAACATCTTCAGCTGCGGATTGTAGGAGGCCGACATCCAGTTGGTACCGGCGCCCGGGCAGACCAGATTGCCCTCGGGCGTCGGCTCGAAGTCCGACTTCAGGATCGGCTTGCCGTCCTTGGTGTAGCCACTGGCCCAGGTGACGCGGCTCACGAAGGGTTTGGCGAGCAACAGCTCGCCGTTGGTGCGGTCGAGCACGAAGAAGAAGCCGTTGCGGTTCGCCTGCACCAGCAGCTTGCGCGGACGACCCGCGAAGTTCTCGTCGACCAGCTGCAGCGGCTCGACCGAATCATAGTCGTGCGTATCGTGCGGCGTGAACTGGAAGTACCACTTGAGCTGGCCGTTGCTCGGGTCGAGCGCGATCACGCTGTCGGTGTACAGGTTGTCGCCCTTGCGATCCGCCCCGTTGAAGTCCGGACAGGGGTTGCCGACCGCCCAGTACAACGTGTCGAGCGCCGCATCGTAGGAGCCGCTCAGCCAGGTCGCGCCGCAGCCGTGCTCCAGGGCGCTGCCGATCCAGGTCGCGGCAATCTTGTCCGTGTCGCCCGGCTTCGGGATGGTCCAGAACTGCCACTCGCGCTCGCCGCTGTTGGCGTTATAGGACGCGACGAATCCGCGCGCTCCTTCCTCGCCGCCGGCGACGCCTGCGATCACGTGCTCGCCGACGACCAGCGGTGCGCCGCTGGCGCTGTACTGGGACTTCGGCCAGTCGGTCATCGCGACGTCCCACACCAGCTTGCCGGTGCCGCGATCCAGCGCCAGCAGGTGTGCGTTGTCCGTCAGCATGAATACGTGGCTGCCTGCGATGCCGACGCCGCGGTTCGCGCCGCCGGCGGCTTCGCCGAGCAGCCCGGGATTCGGTGGGCGCTTGTACTGCCAGATCTGCCGGCCGGTCGCGGCGTCCAATGCGATCACCGTATTCTGGGCGGTCACGTACATGATGCCGTCGAGCACGACCGGAGTGGCTTCGAGACGCGGTGCCCCCGGCACCGGCAGCATCCACGCCATGCGCAGCTTGCGCACGTTGGATGCATTGATCTGGGACAGCGTGCTGTTGCGGCTGCCGTTCAGGCTACCGTCGTAGCGCGGCCAGTCCTGCTTGGGCAGCAGCGAGGGTTCGCGGTAGGCATCGCCCTCACGCGCGAGCAGGTGGATCCGGCCATCGTCGGTCGCGAGCTGCAGGTCGAAGCGGGTCTCGTTCAGCACGCTGCCCGTCAGGGACTCGCCGCTCGCGAGCTTCACGCTGCGCCGCTCCGGGGCCCGCGCCGACTCCGGTATCTGCAGCGTGTGCAGGTAGGCGAGCAGGCCGTTCATCTCCGGGTCCGCAATGTCGTGCGGCGGCATCGCGCGCACCCCGGTGCGGATCAGCGCGGCGATCTGCTCATCGACATGGGTCGAGACGAAGCGCAGCAGACTCGGCGCGCGCTCGCTGCCGTTGCCATCGCCGCCATGGCATACGGCGCAGCGCACCGCGAACGAACTGGCCCCCTCGACCGCGGCGGGAGGTGGCTGCTGCGCACCGGCGGCGCACACCACCAGCAGCAGCGCCCACGAAGGAATCGCTTTCATGTACACACCAACCCCGCGTGTCGATTGGCGGCCGTCAGCCGCGATGCTTGTACGTCTTCGAGAACCCGTTGCGGGTGTTCGTGACGGTGTAATCCCCGTTCGCATGCGCCGACACCTTGATCCAATAGGCCGGGGCATGGTCCGGGTTGCCGATGTCCGGTGGACGGGTGCCTGGCGCAATCGGGCCGGGCGGATGGGTGATCACGGCGGCAACGGTCTCCGCAGTCTCGATATTGGCGATGCGCACGCCGGCGACGTTGTGCTCGAGCAGCGTATTGGCCGACCAATGCAGCTGCCAGAGATCCTCGAGGCCAGGCGCGGACTCGAGGGTCTGCAGGTATTCCGGGGCGGCGCCCTTGCGCACGCCGTTGTTCATCACGATCACCTGCGGGCGCAGCGCGTCGATCAGCGCTGGCACGCCGGACCAGGCCAGCCCGTGGTGCGTGGTCAGCATCTCATCGACGGTGCCGATCTTGTTGACCGGGCAGGCGAGCTGCGCCTCCCAGTTCCACAACAGGTCCCCGAGGTCGACGGTACGGAACTTGCCGTAACGGATCACGCTGCCGACCGACTGGGAGTTCTCCAGATCGACCGTGATTTCCTTCGCCTTGTAGTCGGCGCAATACGGATTCGCGACGCCCGCTCCGGGCTCACCCGCCATCGGGGCGTCGAGCACCTTCCCGGCCGAGGATACGATGGTCCAGTCCAGGCCCGGAATCGGCAGCTTGTCGCCCGGCTTGGCAACGATGTGCGGGTGCGTCTTGACGGCCGCGTCGTAGGCCGTCCTCGAATCGAAGACCTGTTCGGGCTGAATCGTCGTGCCGTGATCGACGTAGTGCAGGATCGGGATCAGCTTGGCGAGCTCGAGATAGCCGCCGACGTGATCGCCGTGATAATGCGTGATCAGCAGGTAGTCGAGCTGTTTGACGCCTGCAGCCTTCGTGACCTCGATGATGCGGTTCGGATCGCGGGTGCCGTTGTTGCCGGTATCGATCAATACGGATTGTCCGCCCGGGGCCACGAACAGCGTGGCCTGTCCGCCCTCGGTATCGATGTAGTAGATGTCCAGCGTCTTGGAAGCCGTCTGTGCCGAGGCCGATCCGGCCAGGCCCGCCAGGGCCACGAACAATCCGAACATGCGATGCATGGGGTACCCCCGTTATTGATTTGGCGCGATTCTACGGCAGGACACGGTGCCGTCCTAATAAATGATAGCGTGTTTCAGCTGCTGGTTCCGCCATCGGAACCTAGACGTTGCTGATGATCTTCGCACGCAGCGACTCGTACTCCGCGTCGCTGATCAGTCCGGCGTCGAGCATCGCCTTGGCGTTGCGCAGCCGCGAGGTGGTATCTGCCGGCGCACTCTCGCTGGCACCGGCACCGCCTGTCGCGGTGAGGCCGCCGAGCTGGATGCCGCCGGCGCGCGCGCGCAGCTCTTCGAGGTCGCGTATCCGGCGTTTTTCACGCCAGGCCTGGTCGTGCGCCTGGCAGATCCGGTAGAGCGCCTGCGCCTGGTCCTTGCGCAGGCCCGCAAATACCAGGCTGCGGCCACTCCCCACGGCGGTGCCGAGGTCCGCCTGGTCCAGGACCGTGAGCGTCAACGTCGTGGCCAGGATCCCCACCTGGATGTGCACTTCCTTGAGGTCCTGCCAGCGCACGTCGGTCAGCGAGAAGCCCCCGAGCAGCCGCCGGGCGATCGCAAGGAAGCGACCGCTGGTGGCACCGACTGCAAGGCGTCGATGCTGCAATGCAAAAAATCGATGCTGGATCGCCCAGGCTTCGAGCTTTTCGTCCGCCGTGAGCACGGATTCCAGACACGCCAGTGCCTTGGCGCTGCCCGCATCCCCGCTTGCCTCGATATCCGCCATGCTGCCCCCTGCCGTCCGGTGCATCGGCGTCACGGATTGTGATCCAAAAACGGGGCCGATGACACGCTCATGACACAAGGTCGGAGCGGGGCGGTAGGCTCTCCGCCCAGTGGAAATGCGTGACCTCAATGTGCTGCACTGGCGTGGCCCGCGGATCACGGCCGCAAGCGCTCCCGAGAGCGCTCTGGGGCATGACATATTCCTGATCGATACCTGCCAGCGCCGGGTCGCGGTGGTGACTGGTCAGGCGTCGTTCCAGGCGGCCCGCCAGGAATTCCCGGCCGACGGCGCGCTCGAGAGCTACTCGGGTGCCGATGCCTATGCCTTCCTGCTGCGCTTCGCCTGCGGTATCGAGAGCAAGCTCAGTGCCGAGACCGAGATCTTCGGCCAGATCAAGCAGGCCTGGAGCGATTTTTCCAGTCGCGGCTCGCCACTGGGTCGGCAGCTGTCGCCGCTGATCCAACTGCTGTTCCAGGACGCGAAGGCGATTCGCGCGCAGCACCTCGGCAGCCTCGGCAGCGTGTCCTACGGTTCGCAGGTGCGCCGGCTGCTTGGTGATCAGGCGCCGCCGGGCCCTACGCTGCTGGTCGGCGCCGGCCAACTCGCGCAGGCGGTCGGTCCCTGGCTCACGAGTTCCGAGCTCTGGCTCTGGAACCGCAGCCCGCAGCGCGCGCGCGAACTCGCGCTCGAGCTCGGCAAGCGCTCGAGCGGTGTGCCGGTGCGCGTGATCGAGGGCGATTTCGAGGCGGAACTGGCGGCCTGGCGCGCAGCCCACCATGTGATTCTTTGCGTGCCCGCGGATGAGGCCCAGGATAGGGCCCGTGTAGCCGCGTGGAACGAGCGTTCAGAGCGCGCTGGCCGGGTGATCCACCTCGGATTGCGCGCCGAGAGCGTCGAGCCATGGAACGGCATGCCGGGGCTGGTCAGCCTGGGCGCGATGTTCGACATGCTGCAGTCGCAGACCGAACTGCGCCGGCGGCAGCTCGAGCGCGCGCGTCGCGGCTGTCTCGAGAAAGCCCTGTTGCGCTCGCTCGGCGGGCACTCGTCGCACACGCACAGCTGGGAAGACCTCGCGGCTTTCATCAGTCTGTAGCGCATGCCGGCGAGGGTAGTGAAGCTCGGCACGCGCCGCTCGGCGCTGGCCCGCGCGCAAAGCGCTGCAGTCGCGCGGCGTCTCGAATCCCTGCATCCCGGCCTTCAGGTCGAACTCGTCGGCATCGACACGCGCGGCGATCGCATCCTGGACACGCCACTGCGCGAGGTCCAGGGCAAGGAATTCTTCACCGCCGAGATCGATGCTGCGCTGCAGGCCGGTACGGTCGATTTCACGGTGCATTCGTACAAGGACCTGAGCCTGGAGCGTTCGGCCGCGTTCCGCCTCGCCGCGGTGCCCCGCCGGGAACAGCCCCGGGACATCGTGGTATTTGCGCCCGACGTGCGCGAGCGCGTCGCGGCCGGCGAGCCGCTGCGGATCGGCAGCTCGTCACCGCGCCGTGCCAGCTTCATTCCGGAGCTGCTGCACCAGCTGCTGCCGGGCCCGGATACCGGAACCGCCCTGGGCCGCGTGCAGCTCGTGGAGCTGCGCGGCAATGTGGATTCGCGGCTGCGCCGATTGCACGAGCCACGCGGCTCGGCGCGCCAGATCGATGGGGTCGTGCTCGCGTTCGCCGGACTCGCACGGCTATGGGCCGACGAATCGGGGCGCGCGTTGCTGCAGGAACTGCTGGTACCGTTGCCGCGCATGGTGCTGCCGCTCTCCGCCAGTCCGGGCGCGCCCGCACAGGGCGCACTCGCGATCGAGTGCCGGGCGGCCGATGCCACCACCAGCGCGCTGCTTGAGGCTATCGACGATGCGCCGACGCGCCGCGCAGTGGCCGCCGAACGCGCGCTGCTGGCCGAGCGCGGCGGAGGTTGCCACCAGCGCTTCGGCGCCACGCAGCTCGAAGTCCCGGAGCTCGGGGCGCTTCTGTATCTGCGCGAGGCGCAGGAGCATGCCGGCGGGCTTGACGTGGGTCCGCCGCAGCTGCGCTGGACACCGGCGATTCCGCTGCCCGTGCCCGTAGGTCCGATACGCGCCTGGGACGGCAGCCGTGCGCAACGCCCACCGATTGAAGCGCTCGAGGACGGCCGCGTCCGCAGCGCCCAGCGCCTGCCTTCCGCACGCGCGCTGTTCATCACGCATCGACGCGCCCTGCCCGAGGGCCATGCCGCCGCGATACCCGCGCACGCCCATGTATACGTGCCCGGTGTCGAGACCTGGCGCGCCCTGGCCCGCGAAGGCGTCTGGGTCGAGGGCTGCGCCGAGGGCCTCGGAGCCGCGGCTCTGGAACCGCTGCTGGCGGAGCCGCTGCTGCAGCTGCCGGCATCGCCCGGGTGGCTGGTATACACGCACGCCGAGGCAGTGGGCGGCTGGAGCTGGGGCGAGATCGTCGCGACCTACCGCCACCGCGCACCGACGAATTCGGACCCGGGGCTTACGGGGCCGCCGCAAGCCGCGACCCACCTGTACTGGCACAGCAGCGCACAGTTCGAGCAGGCGCGTGCCCGCGTGCCCGCTGGCGCGCACCATGCCTGCGGACCCGGCAAGACCTTTGAGCACCTGCGCGCGGCCGGGGTGCACAATCTGCGCATGTTTCCGTCCCCGACCCACTGGCGCGAGTGGCTCCAGCTGTGACGCGCAGCGCGGGGCAGGGCGGCCTGAGCGTGCAGCCGATCTGGCATACGCAGCTGCTGGCCGCCGCCGCCGGGGCGTGGCTGGCGCTGCAGATATCGCTCGTATTCTGGTGGGCGACGCTGATCGAGCGTCAGGCGCGCCGGATCGCCGAGCTCGAGAGCCTTCAGGGCGCCGGCGCGGGAGGGTTGAGCGCCGCGCAGCAGTGGTCGCGCACGCGCCTCATGCTGGTAGGGGAATCGAGCAGCTTCCTGGCGCTGCTGCTGGCGATCTCGCTGCTGCTGGCGTGGCTGTACTGGCGCGAGCATCTGCGCGCGCGCAGCATGCAGGCATTCTTTGCTTCCGTGACCCATGAGCTGCGCACGCCGCTGACCAGCATGCGGCTGCAGGCCGAAGCGATAGCCGATGGCGAGCAGCGCGCCGAGCTCGCCCTGCGCCTGCTCGAGGACTCGCACCGCCTCGAATCGCAGATCGACAAGACCCTCGAGCTGGCCCGCATCGAGGGCGGCGGACCGCTGTCAGAACAGGCGATCCCGCTGCAGTCCTGGGTGCCACGCACGCTCGACTCGGTCGCCCAGGCGCACGGCGATCGCGTGCACCTGCACGCACAGATCGATGCCGACGTGCCACCCGTCCTGGGCGATGCCGGTGCACTGCAGCTGATCCTGCGCAACCTGGTCGAGAATTCCGTGCGTCATGGGCGCGTGAATCCGGTGGAGGTGCAGGTCAGCGCGAGCGTGCACGGACAGCGCGCGGTCCTCGGCTACCAGGACAACGGGCAGGGTCTTGCGCCTGGCAGCGGCCGGCTCGGGCGGCTGTTCGGTCGCGGGCCACAGTCCAGCGGCGCCGGGGTCGGCCTGTACCTGGTCCGGCGGCTGATGCAGCGCATGGGCGGGCGGGCGCGCTTCGATACCGCGCCGGGACAGGGCTTTCGTACCGAACTCAGCTTTCGCATCGCCGAATGAACGCCGCACCCACTGCCACCACGCCGGTGCGCCTGCTCGTGGTCGAGGACGAGCGCAATGTCGCCGAAACGCTGATCGAGCGGCTGCGCAGCGCGGGCTACCTGGT
>Ga0265314_10002393_pt1 | contig 19299 bp, 21 predicted proteins | sample 4126metaG_FD_203106 | JGI IMG/M metagenome (GOLD analysis project Ga0265314, IMG submission 203106) | Rhizosphere microbial communities from Carex aquatilis grown in University of Washington, Seatle, WA, United States - 4-1-26 metaG | ecosystem: Host-associated > Plants > Roots > Rhizosphere >... | reverse complement strand
GGCCGCGCTTTTGCGCGGCCGGGTGGGGGCGCTTTCAACGCACGTGGCGTTGCCTCTTTCTGCCCCCGCGCAGCGCAGCGAAGCGGCCGAACGTCGCGCAACATCGAGAATTATCTAGGCTTCAATACTAGGATCAACTCCCGAGCGTTCTGTCTACCACCGCGCCCACCAGCATCCCCCCTTGAACCTCCCATCGTGCTAAATCTGCTGTCAACGAGCTTCTCGCGTACTTCAAAGTGCGCTGCGCAAAGCTGGCGAACTTCCTCTCCTGACAATCCATTGGAACATTCGTGATCAGGAAATGTAAGAATTGCATTTGCTTTTTGCTCGGCGACTTTGCACAGCAGTTCGTCCAATGCCGCGCTAGATTCACCCTTTAGAGAATATCTGGACCGTGGCCGCTTGTCAGAATGCGGGTATCTTCCTACCCCAGTCACCTCACCGCATGTTCCAGCCGCTATTGTTTCAAGTACGTGATAAAACCTGCTGTAGTGAACGCCAGAATACGGCGGATCAATGAATACCAAGTCACGCTTGTGGAGTTTCTTGGCCGCCGAATTTGCGTCCGCAACATGTGCATTTCCGGGAACGATAGAATGCGTATTAGCAATAAACCGGAGATCGCTTTCAACTTTGTGCAATATGTCGATTGACCATGCTTGCACAAGATACTTTTTCGCGCCAATTGTAGGTTGAAAGGGTTGGGCCGTATGACCCGGTGCAGCCGCACATTGGCTCGCTGCTCGTATTAGTGCTGCTAGGCTTGCTAATTTGGGTGATCTTTCTTCCGGCAACGTTTGGCGTAGCGCGTCGAGCCATATGGCTTGTTGTGGGCTGAAATAATGGGCACCGTAAGCTTGCGTGATTGGCAGTTTCCCTTGTTGTTCACACCAACGGCGCATGGCGCTGACTGAAGAGCGCGTAATCGAAACATTAAAGGAAGGAAAACGCACTCTATCGTGAATATCCCGAGCGCGCTTGTGCCAATGGGTCCAAATCTGCTCGACTCGAAGCATCCGGGAGCGAGCAACAACCGCATTAACGAGAACCGCGCTGTATTGCTGGAGGTCATATGCTTCAACAGCGATCGGATATCTCTGTGCAACATGAATTGCGACAGCACCAGATCCGGAGAAGAGATCTACGAATCGCGTCGCATTGCCGACATTATCGTCGATCAATTCGCCAAGGCCGTTTTTCAGCATGGCCCTCTTGGAGCCCATGTATTTCATTGTGGGGTTCGGCTCATCGCTGGGTGGCTCCACGCGCTTCAATCAATTGAAAGTCTGTGAATTCTTTTGCCCATCCGGGAGTCCGATGAACGTTCCATAAGCGATTGGTATCAAGAGTTTGATCTAGATATTGGCGAAATCGAACAATTCGCTGGTAGGCATTTATTTGAACCGCCTCTACGTCTGGAAACTTGTCCAAGGTGAATGCCTCCGGAGCTTGAACCTCGATATGTGATATTCGTTGAAGTCGCGCCCTTATTGCAGCCTTATTAACACTTCTGATGTGCGGGTTCAGACTGAGGTGGTCGGAATAGTTGGCGCGGTCTCGATGGGCTACATCCAACAATGCCGGAGGCGGTGGATTTGTAAAGAATGGCTCTGCCCTAAATTGACGGTCTGAAGCAACGACGCCTCTGTACCAATCGTGCTCTCTTACTCGTTTCTTCTTGTATGTAGCAACGAACCGCCCTCCATCGACATAGAGATGGATTATCCACCCTTTACGGAATAGTTGGTAATAGCCGAGTAGGTGCGCCAAACCGCGAAACGTGTAGTGCGATGCGTAATATCCGGATACTGACGACCACAGTTTACTTTCGTCAGTAACTGCAATCGATATTAGCAAGCTCTGCACCGCACGTTGCCAGATCTCGATCGCAGCTGTGGCAAAATATTTGGCGACCCGAGGCTCAATGTTAATATTAGCCTCTTTGCTGCCGTCTTGAGGGGCATGTTTTTGAAGTGCGTCAGTTAACGCAGAGATGTTCGGAAACGCGTTTGCCGCCGCTGCATTTTGCCAAGGCGCAAACATTAACTTCATTGTTTGAATGGAGGGATCTAAAGCCATTAATAATTGAGTTCTTCTTGCACAGTTGCCCGGTTTTCCTCTGCTAAGGCCGACTTACGTTCGGGTAACAGCCTGGATATTTTTTGTGTCCCAATCACAGCAGCCCAAAGAGTGTCGCGAAACCTTGCTACACCTCCACTACCGAGGAACCCCTTCTCCTTGAATTGGCTCTTCGGAATAAACCGACCACGATCTAACAACCCTGCACGATCGAGAAGCTCCTGCAACCACTCGACAAGAAGCTCCTTCGATTTATCCGAGACGAGTGGCTGTCTGCCCTTGCGAAGCGTCCAAAGGCAAGCAGGTATAAGTGTGAGAAAAGACACTACTACCCGGCCTTGATAGGCGACATTCTCAGGATCTAGGCCGTCTGTGCCAATCAGCTGTTCTTTGCGGCCCGTTGCCTCAAACCAAGCATCAAGACACTGGGCAAGGAATTCCACCTGTTCCCTAAGGCTCTTAACGTCAGCAGCGGATAGAGGTTCTATCACGGCCTCTATCGCGGAATTGAGGGTGGCAAGCGTCACGACATCAGCGACGCCATATTTGATCCCAGGAATCTGAATCATCCCGACAAGGGGACCGATCTCAAGCATGAGTAACCGCCCAATGTCCTGCGCTCGCTCTTTATCATCAAGAGGTCCTCGAGGACCGCGTGCCGTTGGAAAGAGATCTGCTACTAGTGATCGATCAACCTTCTTTTGGTTGAAGTTGACGTCTATGAAGATTTGAGCTTGATGTCGTGGCGGCCCCCCTGGCTTATCTAAGTCAACAAAAATCTCAGCCGGAATTTCCCATGGAGCGTAACGTCCTTCATCGCGCAGTATGCAGACGGCGAGATAGGCACCATTTATGCGATGCTGTCCGTCGATGACCGAGAAATTCAGTGCTTTGCTGGTCTCATCGAACGCGAGAGTAGCCCTCCTTTTGTCCGACCGGGGATCGGGCAATATATTTGCGCCATTTACATGAATAAGCACGTTTGAGAATATTGGAAACTCGCTTCGTTCATACTTGATCACTCGTGAGAGTCTTGGTGGCCATTCTCTTCCAGGCTCAAGGGCTCTGGGCTGGTATATTGCCTCGAAGTGTCTTGTAATGAGGTCGCGTGTGTCGGTGATTTCTCGTTGAAGCAAATATGCAGCGATCTGGGCTACGCGTTTCCAGTCCAATGATCTTTGTATCGCTCGAACTTTCTCCGCGCTCCTGTGTGGCACATGTGGGCGACCAGGCCACCAGCGCATTAAGGCTTCAACATCGAGTGCTGCAAGGCAGTGACCGGACTTCTGCAACTCAGGTTTGATGAACGGACTTTTTGGAACAATTACTGAGATTGCCGTGATCGGGCTCGGTTTGGTTGCCATCGAATATGCCAACTTTGACTCATGAGTATTTGTATCAGGTATTGTTTCACACTTCGCCCAGACTCCGGCGAACAGACAAAAGGAATGCGGCAAGCCGGAGTACGTATCGCCGCACCCACTTGAAGCTGTGGTATTCATTCCTATTTCAAGCCGTTAGCGATCGAGGCGCAGATAGAACGAATTGGAGGTCGGAATGAGAGGTGGGGTACCCCCCAACGAAAAGTCGAAAACAATTATCTTGCCGAACCGCCTAGCGAAGCCGGAAGGAAGTGTCACGGAATTGGAGCTCGAGAAGTGAATTCTACGAAGGCGATCAGGATTTTGCATCAAAGGGTTGGAACGAAAAATCGCTATTCGAATTCGACTTTCGAGAATCCAAAAAGAAGGGGGAGAGGCTAGGAGGAAAAACGCGAAATCCGAAAAACAAATGGCAACGGGAGGTGTAGATCGGGAAATAGGCCGCGAGATTTTGTAGAGGAGCGAGATGCGAGGAGCATCCCCCCACCCGACGCGCTACGGCGCGTCGACCTCCCCGCAAGGGGGAGGTGAAGGATGCCGCCCACCCGATCCGCCCGCGATGAACGCGAACGGATCGGTCTTGCACGATGGGCAAGACAAGCCTCCCGGAGTTGGGGGAGGCCGTGGGTCTTACATCCTCTTCGAAAGCATCTGGCTGAGGAAATCGACTTCCTGCTTGAACAGCGCGTCTTCGGCGCACAGCGCCTCGATGCGGCGGCAGGCATGCAGCACGGTCGTATGATCGCGTCCGCCAAAGCGCCGCCCGATCTCGGGGAGCGAGCGCGTCGTCAGCTTGCGGGCGAGATACATCGCCACCTGCCTCGGCCGCGCCACGCGGCGCGCCCGCTGCGGCGAATGGAAATCGCGCACGTCGAGTTTGTAGAACTCCGCGGTCTTGCGCTGGATGTCCTCGATAGAGGTCTTGGCGCCCGGCGCGCTGCGCAGGCCCACGGCTTCTTCGGCCATTTCCGGCGTAACCGGCTTCTTGGTCAGGTCGGCATAGGTCGCCAGCTTCGTGAGCACCGCAATCATTTCGCGCGGGGAGGCGTCGTCGATGTCGGCGATGCGTTCCAGAACGCAGTCCGGCAAGATGACTTCCGGCCGGTGCCGGGTGAATTCCGCGGCGCGCGATTTCAGAATCAGAAGACGCGTGGCGCGGTCAGGCTTGTCGAGTTCGATCGTCAGCCCGCCGGTCATGCGCGATTTGATGTCGGCGCCAAGGCCTTCCATCGCGGCGGGCGCCCGGTCGGCGGCGATCACCACGCGGCGGCGCAGATCCGCGAACGCGTTGACTGTGTAGAGGAACTCCGAGGCGGTCGCGGTGGAGCGGCAGATGTGCTGCAGATCGTCGATGATCAGCACGTCGGCGCTGCGCATCTCGTCCTTGAAGGCCAGCGTGTCCTTGCGATACAGCGCGCCCAGGAAGTGGCGCATGAAATCCTCGGCACGCAGGAACAGCACTTTCTTGCCGCGCCTGCGGAATTCCAGCGCTGCCGCGTTCAGCAGATGCGTCTTGCCGAAGCCGAAGCCGCCATGGATGTAGAGCAGGGGAATGTCGCCGCCGCGACCTTCCGCGAAGGCGCGCGCCGCGCCATAGCCGAATTCGTTGGAGGTTCCCGCGATGAAGCTGTCGAAGGTCTGCTGCGGATGCAGCATGCGCGTCCACAGGCCTTTGTTGGCGCCGCTATGATCTTCGTCGCTGGCTTGCGGCAAGTAAGCGGCCTGGGTGGACGGCAGCGGCTCGACCCGCACGGGCTCCTTGGAAATGCCCACGCCGACGGCCGGAAGATTGGTCGTCACCACGATCGACAGAGAAGCCGGGTCGGCGCCCTCGGCGCGGAAGGCGCGCTCGATCCGGGCGACGTAATGATTGGTCACCCAATTGCGCTGAAATGGCTTGGCGGCGCCGATGCGCAGCTCGTCCTTTTCGGTGCCCTCCAGGGTGAGCGGCCCGATCCAGGCGTCGAACACCGCATCGCCCAGTTCGCGGCGCAGTCTTTCGCGCACGCAAGTCCATGTCGCGTGCCAATCCATTGCTGTCGGCTTGCTGATAAACTGTCCCATATTCCATTCCCGCTGCCTGTTCGCGCTCTGCGGCGCGTCAAGCCCATATTGTGGTTGTTCCTTCGGGTTGTTCGCCCGGGCTATCCGCCTCCAGGGTGCCGTCCCCACGGCACCGATCCTCGTCGCATTTGCTCCTCCTATGTCTGTCTCCAAGGAAGGCCCGCAGCCTTCCAACCGTTTGCGCCGCCGCGATGCGAATTTTTGTCGAGGTCGCCCTCGAAGCCGCCCGCGACGTTGTATGCCTGCTCGTATCCCGCGGCCGTCATCGCCATCGCCGCTGCGCGCGAGCGTCCGCCCGAGCGGCACAGCAGCAGCACCGGCGCATCCTTGCGGCTGCCGATGGCGGCGCCTGCTTGGGCTACGAAAGACGGGTTCTGCGCCATGGACGGATAGCTCTGCCACTCCACGCAACGAACCTGGCGCCCGATGCCGGCCAGGTCGGGGAGTCCGACGAAGCTCCACTCCGCCATGGTGCGGACATCGACCAGCTGGGCGGCCGGGTCGCTCTGGAGCAGGGCCCAGGCGTCAGTCGCGCCCAGGTCTCCGGCATATCCAAAAGAGGTATTTTCTGGCCCCATGCCCCTTTGCCCCACGACAAACGCCCCGCGCGCGAGCGACCGCTCGCGGTCGTCCCTTTATTTTCAAGATTTCACTAGAAACTTGTCTTGGGACTCATCCCAAAGGCATACTGAGAACTATAAAATACTACAGTTTTTCTATTTCTGTTCTTGGGCATTGCTTGTTCTCATGTCGCCGCCACTGGTAACCATATGCTCAAGCCTGATTCGCTTTCAAGAGAACAAAGCTGGAACATGTCGGTTTTAAGACAAAAAAAAATCATCTGTACGCATACTAACCTCATGTTCTTTATACGGAAAATCTATCCGTTAAAGTAACCTTAATGAATCAGGCACTTATGTGGCAGAGGCTGTATGTCGCACTGCACAACGGCCACACGTCGGTTTTGTCAGTTCACGGACAAATAAAAAATGGGTCCAAGACTGTCTTGAACCCATTTCACACCAAATTCTGCAAAGAATCCAGAGGTCTATTCTATTTGCCCAGGGCGGCGACGCGCTTGGAAAGGCGGGAAACCTTGCGGGATCCTGTATTCCGATGAATAACGCCCTTCGAGACGCCGCGCATGATCTCTGGCTCGGCCGCCTTCAGCGCCGCCAGGGCCGCCTTCATGTCGCCCGAGGTGATGGCCTCCTCGACCTTACGGATAAAGCCGCGGATACGGGTCTTGCGGGAATGGTTGATGAGGGTCCGCTTGGCCGTGGTGCGTACGCGTTTCTTGGCGGAGGCGATATTGGGCATGGCTCTTCCTGTGGTCCTTGAGAGGCGGGGCGTATAGCCCGCGCCCGGCCTGCGGTCAATTCGGGGCTTATTTGTCCTTGAAAACCGGCTTCCGCTTCTCGCTGAAGGCGGCCATGCCTTCCTTCTGGTCCTCCGTCGCGAACATGGCGTGGAACACCCGCCGCTCGAAGCGCAACCCTTCGGCGAGTGTCGTTTCATAGGCTTGGTTCACGGTTTCCTTGGTCATCATCAGGATCGGCAGGGACTGTTCGGCGATCTTGGCCGCTGCCTTCATTGCTTCCGCCATCAGCTCCGCCGCCGGAACCACGCGGCTAACGAGACCCGAGCGTTCGGCTTCCGCTGCGTCCATCATTCGGCCGGTCAGGCACATATCCATCGCCTTGGACTTGCCCACCAAGCGCGTGAGCCGCTGGCTGCCGCCCATGCCAGGCATGACACCGAGCGTGATCTCCGGCTGGCCGAACTTGGCGGTGTCGGCGGCGATGATGAAGTCGCACATCATGGCCAATTCGCACCCTCCACCCAACGCATACCCGGCGACAGCCGCGACGGTCGGCTTGCGTATCTTGGTAATGCGTTCGGTGGCATCGACGAAAAAGTTCGCCTTGAACATGTCCATGTAGGACTGCGACGCCATTTCCTTGATGTCCGCACCGGCGGCAAAGGCGCGGTCGGATCCGGTGATGACGATGGCGCGGACGGCAGCATTTGCGTCGAAGCCTTCCAGCACCGCGGCCAGTTCGCCCAGCAATTCGCTGTTGAGCGCATTCAGTGCTTTGGGACGGTTGAGCGTGATGACGCCGACGGCGCTTTCGATCTTCACCAATAGGTTCTGCGGGTCCATGAGGGGCTTTCTGTTCATTCGTCGCGCGGTCTGCCGCGCGCACGCTTCAGTTCCGCATGTTTTTTTTTGTGCTGCAATCGCTTTTCTTTTGCCCTGCGGGAAGGTTTTGTGGCGCGGCGCTTTTTGGGCACCACCGCAGCTTCGCGGATCAGTTCGAAAAGCCGCTCGCGGGCTTCGGTACGGTTGCGGCTCTGGTCGCGATATTCGCGGCAGGTAAGCACCAGCACGCCGTCTTTGGTCAGCCGACTGCCGGCAAGTTGCATGAGCCGGAAGCGCACCGGCTCCGGAAGTGCCGGCGAAAGCGCCGCATTGAAGCGCAGCTGCACGGCGCTCGACACCTTGTTGACATTTTGACCGCCGGGACCGGAGGAGAGCACGAATGTCTCCTCAAGCTCGCTTTCGTCGATCGCAATGTGCGGTGTAACGCGAATCTCGGTCATGGCGCGGACATTCTATGACGTCTCTTGACATGCAACCAATTAGTTGCATATTAGAATAATGAGCATGGATGCGGTTTTCAAGGCGCTTGCCGACCCGACGCGGCGCCAATTGCTTGACCGCCTCTTTGCCAAGAACGGGCAGACATTGGCTGCGTTATGCGAGGAATTGGAGATGTCGCGTCAGGCTGTGTCCAAGCATTTGGCGTTGCTGGAGGCGGCAAACCTCATCACCGCGCAAAAACACGGCCGCGAGAAGTTGCACTTTCTCAATCCCGTTCCGATCAACGAAATTGCCGACCGGTGGATCGGCAAATATGAGCGCCACAGGGTAAGGGCGCTTGCGGACCTCAAGAAAAACCTGGAAGGGAAGACAGATGACTGACAAATTCGTTTACGTCACCTATATCCGCACCACGCCGGAAAAGATGTGGGAAGCACTGACCAAGCCGGAATTCACGCGGCAATTCTGGTTCGGCATCGCCCAGGAATCGACATTTGAACCGGGCGCGCCGTGGAAATTGGTCGGATCGGAAGGCAAGGTTTACGATACCGGCGAGGTGCTGGAATGCGATCCGCCGAGGCGCCTGGTCCTCAAATGGCGCAACGAATTCAAGCCCGAGATAAAAGCCGAGGGGTATTCGCGCTGCACGATGGAGCTTGAGCCGGACGGCGAGATCACCAGGCTCACCATCACGCACACGATAGACCGCGAGGGCTCGAAATTCATCGAAGCGGTATCGGGCGGCTGGCCAAAGGTTCTGTCCGGGCTCAAGAGCCTGCTGGAGACTGGCCGCGCCATCGAACCGGCACCTAAGGGCCGCTGACAGGGGAGCAAAAAAATTTTCAGCAGCCTCTTGAACCGACAAGGTCGAATTACCATTTCTCTTATGTCTGCAGAGGTGTGAGATCACAGGTCGCGTCCCAAGGGGCGCGGCCTGTTTGCTAATGGGCGATTCAAAAAAGTCCGACAGGATGGGCGCGTGGATTCGGTTTCAGGCGGGCCATAAAAAATTGCGTAACAATTCCGTTGCCGAAGAAACGAGAGGAGGCAAAGATTATTTCTGGCATTTGGGGCAGTAAAAGGTCGAACGCCCCGCCTGCACAATGCGCTTCACCGTTCCCCCGCAACCCTTCTTGGGGCACGACTCGCCCGCGCGGTCATACACGTTGAATAGATGCTGGAAATAGCCGAGTTCTCCGTCAGCCTTCTTGTAGTCGCGCAAGGATGAGCCACCCGCTTTGATGGCCTCCTTCAGCACGGTCTTGATGGCGTGGACGAGGGGGGTGATCGATGCCATCTGCACCTTTGCAGCAAGCCGTTTGGGCGAAATGCCGGCGCGGAACAACGCCTCGCAGACATAGATATTACCCAAACCGGCGACAACGCGCTGATCGAGCAATGCGGATTTGATCGGCGTCTTCTTGCCCTTCAGGGCGTGGGCAAGAGCCGCCGCGTCGAATTCGCCGGATAATGGCTCGACACCAAGTCCTTTGAACAGCTTGTCTTCGTCGAGTTTGGGGGTATCGATCAGGGTCATCAGACCGAACCGCCGATGGTCAGTGAACACGATGCGTGCGGGCGCGTCGGTCTCCATTACTACGTGGTCGTGTTTGCCTCGGCCCGCCTCGGGAGGTGAGCCTTCGTAGACGTACTGGCCGAGCTTGCGGGTGCGACCCTCGGCATACACGCTCATGTGCCCGCTCATGCCCAGGTGGATGACCAGCGTCTCGCCACCGTCGAGTTCGGCCAGCAGATACTTTGCCCGGCGCCACAGCCGCTTGATGTGGCGCCCGGTGAGCCGCTTGGCGAAGTCCTTGGGAAACGGCACGCGCAGATCGCCGCGCCGCGTCTCGACCTTGGTGAATTTGTGGCCTTCCAGAACGGGTGTCAGACCCATGCGGACGGTATCGACTTCGGGCAGTTCGGGCATGGGTTGACCATTAAGAGTCGCAGAATTGAACGGTAGCCCACGGAATCCCGGCGGGCTATTGTCCTGTCAATGACGACAGGATCAGACCAGACCGCCTCTTTCGGCTTTCGCGAAGTGCCCGAGGACCAAAAGAAAGACCTCGTGCGCGAGGTCTTTTCCTCGGTGGCGCGCAAATACGACCTGATGAACGACTTGATGAGCGGCGGCGTCCATCGGTTGTGGAAGGATGCCATGGTCGAATGGCTCAATCCGCAGCCCGGCTGGCAGGTGCTCGACGTGGCGGGGGGTACCGGCGACATCGCGTTTCGTATCGCGGAAACCGTGCGTGCTCGCGGCGGCGAGGCCGAGATCGTCGTCTGCGATATCAATGCGGATATGCTGAACGAGGGCATGCGGCGGGCCACGGAGAAGGGCGAAAAGGCGGTCCGTTGGGTCAACGGCGACGCCGAAGCGCTGCCGGTTCCCGACGCAAGCTTCGATGCCTATACGATCGCCTTCGGTATCCGCAACGTCACGCACATCGACAAGGCGTTGGCCGAAGCGCGGCGCATTCTGAAGCCCGGCGGACGGTTTCTTTGCCTGGAATTCTCGCGAGTCCAGGCGCCGATCCTGGACGCGATGTACGACAAATTTTCGTTCGCCGTGCTGCCGCGTCTGGGCGAAATGGTGGCGGGCGACGCCGAGGCCTATCGCTATCTGGCCGAAAGCATCCGCCGGTTCCCGCCGCAAGCCAAGTTCGCGAAGATGATCGAAGCAGCCGGATTGTCTCGGGTGAAAGTGCGCAACATGACGGGCGGCATCGCCGCGATGCATTCGGCGTGGAAAATCTGAGATGGCTGGCAAGGTCTCAAATTTCTTCCGCCTTTGGAAAGTCGCCCGCACCTTGGCGCGGCACGACGCATTGATCCCACACGAATACCTTGCGGCCATTCCCGTTCCACTGAAGCTGATGCGCTGGCTATTGGGCAGCAGGCGAACCGGGAGCGGCACGCCGGGCGAACGCTTGGCGCGCGCGCTGGAAAGCCTAGGTCCCGCGCATATCAAGCTTGGTCAGGTGCTGGCCACGCGCCCCGATATTGTCGGAGACGAGATCGCCAGCGCGTTGGAAGGGCTGCAGGACCGCTTGCCGCCGTTCCCGACGGCACAGGCGCGCGCCGCCGTAGCGGCATCGCTCGGCCGCCCCGTAGACGAGATGTATTCCGAATTCGCCGACCCCGTCGCCGCGGCGTCTATCGCGCAAGTGCACGAGGCCATGACCACGGATATTCCTTCGCAGCGCGTAGCCGTCAAAGTCTTGCGGCCGGGCATCGAGGTGGAATTCGCGCGCGATCTGTCTGCGCTCGCTTTCGCGGCACGAATGGCGGAACGGCTGTCTCCCGAGGCGCGCCGGTTGCGGCCGGTCGCGCTGATCGACACGGTCGCGGTGTCCACCGCCATGGAACTGGATTTGCGCATGGAAGCGGCGGCGGCCTCCGAGCTTGCCGAGCGCATGCACAGGGATACGGATTTTCGTGTGCCGGTGGTCGATTGGCACCGCACGTCCGCGCGCGTGCTGACCACGGAATGGATCGAGGGTACGCCGGTGCGCGACGTGGAGGCGCTGCGTGCGGCCGGTCACGATCCAAAGCAGATCGCCCTCACGCTGATGCGCAGCTTTCTCGCCCAGGCGCTGCGAGACGGATTTTTCCATGCCGACCTACATCCCGGAAACCTGTTCGTGGACAAGGAAGGGCGGCTGGTAGCGGTCGATTTTGGCATCATGGGGCGGCTCGATCCGCCGATGCGCCGTTTCATGGCAGAAACGCTTGCCGGATTCCTGGCGCGCGATTACGTGCGCGTGGCCCAGGTGCATTTCGATGCGAACTTCGTTCCGCATCACCATTCGCTGGAGACCTTCGCGCAGGCTTTGCGCGCCGTCGGCGAGCCGATCTTCGGCCGGTCGGCGCGGGACGTTTCGATGGCCCGGCTGCTGCAGCAATTGTTCGAAACGACGCGCCGGTTCGACATGCAGGCCCAGCCGCAGCTCCTGCTGCTGCAAAAGACGATGGTGGTGGTCGAAGGCGTGGCGCGCGCCCTGGATCCCGATTTCGATATCTGGGAAGCCTCGCGGCCCGTAGTGGAGCGGTGGATGCTGGATCGCGCCGGGCCCGAGGCGCGTTTACGCGAAGCGGCGGAAGGAATGAGTGCGCTGGGGCGGATGGCGCAGAATTTGCCGCAATTGCTGCGCAATGCGGAGACCGTATCGGCCATGCTCGCGGATGGCGGTTTGCGGCTTCATCCCGACACCGCGCGGCAGATCGCCCAGGCGCAATTCGACCGCACACGCCACGTGCGCATTGCGCTATGGCTTGCCGCCGGCGCAGCAGGCGTCCTGGCGACAATCTGGATTATCTAGACGATTCGCACCCGGCCGGCGTCGCATCTGTGCGTGCCCATCCGGTCCACCACAAACACTCTTATGTTCACGGTGTGTTGGGCGAGGCCGGGAACATCGGGCACCCGAACATGCACCATGCCGCGCTCGATTTTTTGGTCGGTTGCGAGGACGGCCTCATAACCGGGCGACGTTTCGCCCGTTATGTTTGTAACCTGCATGACGACCCGGACATCTGCGCTGGGCTTGTGCACTTCGGTGCAAGCGATGGCGAGCGGCTGGCCGCGCGTAACGTTTGGGATGCTGCCGCCGTTCTCGTTGAGCGGGGCGTAGGTAGTGACCTTGCTGGCATTTAGGACCAGTTCGTTCGGCGAGCCGCTGGCCGCTGCGGCCGGCGACGCCGCCCCAAGAATCGCTGCAAACGCAACAAATCCAATAAATGATAGCCGCATGGGTGGGCCTCCCTCCCAACTCATCCACACTAGCTGCATCCGCTGCCGCGCGAAAGCCGTTAGCCATCGCGCGACAGGTGGTAGAACCGCCAGCACATACAAGTGGCTGCCACGAATAGGGCAAAAGCAAGGCCGATCCATACTCCAAGGCCATGCATGCCAAGCATGACGCCTAGACCGATGCAGACGGGAAAACCGGCCAACCAGTAGCTTCCCCCTGCGATCCACATGGGCATTTGGGCGTCCTTGAGCCCCCGCAGGCTCAAGGCCGCGGTCACCTGTATCCCGTCGAAAATCTGGAACGCGGCGGCCACGTGCAGGAACACGACGGCCAGCGTGACGGCCTCGGCATTGGCTGCGCTGGCCGGCAAGTAGAGTTCGGCGATGTGTCGCGAGAAGACACCGATCAGCATGGCGCATACGCTCATAAAGGCCGCCGACGTCATGATGGCGACGGCGCCGGCACGGCGTGTACCGACCCGGTCACCGGCGCCCGCAGCCAGGCCCACACGCACCGTCGCTGCCATGGCGACGCCCAGCGGCACCATAAACGTGATGGAAGCGAAGTTGAGCGCGATCTGGTGTGCGGCCACCGACACCGTGCCGAACGTGCCCATCAGCAGCGTCGCGCAGTTGAACAGGGTTGCTTCGAAGATCATGGTCAGCCCGATCGGCATGCCCAGCGTGAAAAGTTCCGCAAACTTGTCCCAATGCGGACGAGCGAAGCGGCGGAATATCCGGTATTTGCGCAACGCCGGATCGGCAAACACGATGGTCGCCATCGCCAGGAAACAGAACGCATAGGAACAGGCGCTTGCGGTGCCCGAGCCGACAAGACCCAGCCGCGGCATTCCGAAATGACCGAAGATCAGCGCGTAATCGCCGAGCGCGTTGAAGATCAGCGTCACTGCCATGACCCAAAGCGCAGCATTGGGCCTGCCAAGGGCGGTCGCGTAGTTCCGCAGCACTTGGTAACCGAGCGAAAACGGGATCCCAAGGCTGAGCGGCATCATGAAGGCGCCTGCCGCTTGCGCTAATGCGGGCTGCTGTCCCAAAGCCAACAACACCTGCTTGGTGAACAGCAATAACGTCACCAGCGGAACCGACAGCAGGATCACCGACCAAAGACCCATACGCGTCACCGCGCGCACGCCGGCGCGGTCGTTGGGCCGCGCGCCGACGATGTGCGCGATCATTGGCGAGATGGCGGCGCAGGGGCCCAAGCCGATCAACCACGTGAAGAAGAACACCGTATTTCCCAATGCCGCGCCGGCCAACGCTTCTTTGCTCAGCCGTCCGAGCATGAGCACATCGGTGGTCATGATCGCCATCTGGGCCAATTGCGTGACGACAAGCGGCCAGGCAAGCTTCATCAGCTCGCGCCCTTCCGCAATCAACGCAGCCGCGCCGATTTCCTCTACGCGCGCTCCGGCCAATTCCATTTCGGCAACTTCTGTCATGACACGGGCTTATCTTATCAATTCTTGGCCCGAAGCCCTGCAACGGCGAGGGAGAAACAAAAAACCCTCCGAAGCGGGGCTCGGGAGGGTGAACATTTGCATGCGTGCGTCGAATTCTACGCGGCGTGCTCCTCGCGAGCCGATGCGGCAGGACCGCACCCGCTAAGGGCGAACGGCGCTACCGAGGCTTGTATGTAGATTTCCATCTTCATGCTGCTCGTCCGGCAAACTCGTGCGCAAAGCACTACGCCTCGCACCCTGGCTGGGTACCCGCGGAGTCGAGGGAAGTCAACTCATGCGCGAAGCATGGCCGCAATTCCCATTTTTCGTTGCCGCCATGCCACAATGGCAAGGTCCTGCCTGCGGCCACAGTTCCATAAAATCCGAGCGACCGGATTAACGACCGCAAAATGTTGCGGGCGCATCATGTGCAGTTGGGGGTGTGGTACGGCCCGGATGGTGTACCAAAGGAGTTTCCCCTTGCAGGATGCGGCGAACATATCGAAAAGCACGACGGCCGGGGTCCTGGAACTCCATGACAAGTTTGAGGTCATATCAGCGCCGAACCATCCCAAAGCGCGAAAGCTATACGCTTTTTGGCAAGAGCATGCGGCGCACGGGATTGTCATCGGGCGCGACATTCCTTCGCGTCCGATCGCGGATATCTTGAGTTACATCGCGGTGTACGAACCGGCGAATGACGGCACCGACTTCAGGGTTCGTCTGGCCGGCACTTCGATGCGGCGTCGTTTCGGCAGAGACATCACAGGTATGCTGATGTCGGATCTGTTCAAGCCGGAAGATTTTCGGGCGCACTTTGATGACGCGCGCAGAAGTCTGGAAACAGGGGTGCCGGTGATCCTGGATTCGCGCTTGAGCTCTGGCGCCGTTGAGCAGATGCACCTCGAAGTCGTAATATTCCCGGTCTCGGCGCCAGATCTCCTTACCAAATGGATACTTCTGGCAGTTTTCTATTTCGGTTAGCGAACAAACTGCGGCACCGCGCGCGGAATGAACAAATGGCGCAGATGTCGTCGCCATTTGCAGAAAACAATATTCATTCGCACTTAACATCGCTGACCAGATATCCGTTCGGTGATGCCTTTGGCGGCTCAAAAAGCCGGACACGCGTTAACGGTGATCTAAGACGGGGTTTGTATAGTTGCGGATTGAAGAATGGGTCGGCCACACCGAAGGAGGCCAACGATGTCGAAGGAGTCCACGGACTGGACGGACGCCATTGCTGCGAGCGCCGGCGTCCACTCCGAGTATCGGTCCATCGTAACGTTGACACACCCACAGGCGGTGAAGGCCCTCGAATTTTGGAATGCGCGTCCGACAGACGGAATAATCATCGGGCGGGATGTGCCGTCGCGCGCGATCGCAAGCTTGCTCAGTTACGTCATCATCCATGAGCCAATCAACGGCGGAAGCGATCTCAAGGTGCGCCTGGCCGGCGCCTCGATCCGGAAACGTTTCGGCCGGGACGTTACCGGCGAGACCATGTCGCAAATGTTCCAAACCCCCGATTTTCCGGACAGACGCAAGTCCGTTTTGACGGCCATCGAAACAGGGGCTCCGCAATTTGCCTTTTGCCTCGTCACAAATGGATCGCTGGTCATACTGCATACGGAACTGGTGATTATGCCGGTCCTTGCGCATGACCACGTTACGAAATGGGGCCTGACAGTCGCTTCCTTTTTCAATTGATCGTCCCATCGTATAGAATGGGCTCATGCAGCCCTGGAACATCGCCCATCGCGGCGGCGCGTCACTGAATCCGGAAAACACCTTGGCGGCGTTCGTGGATGCCGTGAGGCGCGGTTGCGACGGCGCCGAGTTGGATGTTCAGCTGTCGCGCGACGGCGAAGTGGTTGTGTTCCACGATCTCCGTCTCAAGCCGGAAATCTGCCGCGATGCGAACGGCCGGTGGCTGACGCCGCCGACGCCGCGCATCAAGGATTTGTCGCTGGCCGAATTGCGTACCTTCGACGTTGGCCGCGCCGATCCCTCAAGCGCTTACGCGTCCGAACACCCCGATGTCATATGGCGGGACGACGAATGCATTCCGGCGCTCGACGAAGTCGTGGCGGTGGCGAAGACCGCGCGCGCGCCGTTCCACCTATTCGTAGAGTTGAAGACGTCCTTTTCGGACCGTGCCGCCTCTGCGCTGCCTGAGGAACTCGCGGAACGAACCGTTGCGGTGTTGAAGGCGCACAATTATTTGGATCGCACGGTGTTCGTCGGCTTCGACTGGCCGGGACTGATCCATGTCAAGAAAATCGCGCCCAACGCGAATTGCTGGTTCACGACTATGCCGAAAAGCTGGTTCGCGGATAGCACTCCGCGGCCCGAAGACGATCCACCTTCCGAGCCGGCGCTGCAGATCCTGCGTTACTGGGCACGTGCAGGGACTTCACCTTGGGCGGCCGGCTACGATGCAGTGAAGTACGGCGGCTCGATCCTCGCGGCAATTGCTGCAGCGGGCGGAGACGGCTGGATGCCGATGTGGGCCGACGCGACCGAAAACGCAGTCCGCGAAGCGCACGGGCTCGGTCTCAAAGTCGGAGTGTGGACCGTCAATGATCCGGCTCACATGCGCGTGCTCGCGGCGCGTGGAATAGACGCGATCTGCACGGACAGGCCGGATTTGTTGGCGGCGAGTGGCGTGTGACGAAACAGCAAATAGACTACTATTCACTGATCCTATTCGCCCGTCACAACCCCTCGAACAGCGCCGTCGAAAGATAGCGTTCCGCGAACGACGGAATGATCGCCACGATCGTCTTGCCGGCCATCTCGGGACGCGCACCGATTTCGAGCGCCGCGGCGATGGCGGCGCCGGACGAAATTCCGACCGGGATGCCCTCCTGCCGCGCCACCTTGCGGGCCGTTTCGAACGCGGTCTCGTTGGAGATCGTGACGATTTCGTCGATGATACTGCGGTCGAGGATCGCCGGAACGAAGCCTGCCCCGATACCTTGGATTTTGTGCGGGCCGGGTTGGCCGCCGGAGAGCACCGGAGAATCTTCAGGTTCCAGCGCGACCATACGTATGCTCGGCTTTTTCGCCTTCAGCACCTGGCCGACGCCGGTGATCGTTCCGCCCGTACCGACGCCGGAGACGACCACATCGACTTTGCCGTCGGTGTCGTTCCAGATTTCCTCGGCCGTTGTGCGGCGATGGATATCCGGGTTGGCGGGGTTCTCGAATTGCTGCGGCATGACAGCGCCCGGCGTCGACGCCACGATCTCTTGCGCCTTGGCGATGGAGCCCTTCATGCCCTTGGCCGCTTCGGTCAGCACCAGTTCCGCGCCGAGCAGCAGCAGCATCTTGCGCCGCTCGATCGACATGGATTCCGGCATGACCAAGATGAGCTTGTAGCCCTTTGCCGCTGCGACGAACGCCAAGGCGATACCGGTGTTGCCGCTGGTCGGTTCGACGAGTGTGTTTTTCCCCGGTGCGATCTTGCCCTGACGCTCGAGCGTCTCGATCATCGCTACGCCAATGCGATCCTTCACGCTGGAGAGCGGATTGAAGAACTCGAGTTTGACCAAGATGTCGGCCTTGGCGCCGGCTTCTTTCGGAAGCCGCTTGAGTCGCACCAGCGGCGTATCGCCGATCGTTTCGGTGATGGAATCGTAGATGCGGCCGCGGCCGGGTTTGCTGTTGGTCATGGTCGTTCTCCTAGATCGTGAAATCGGCGTGGGATTGATCGCCGCATTCGACGCCCGCGGCACGGGCACGCTGGCAGAGGTCCTCGATGGCGATGGCATCGAGCCGATCCATCACTTCGCCCTGCAAGGACTGGATAAATGGCGCGACGATGCGCAGGCCAAGGTCGGAACGCGGTGTTGCGCCCTCGGCAGCATCGTCCTCGACGCTTTCGGCCGCCCGCACGATGTCGCCGACCGAAATCCGCCGCCGCTCTTTCGCGAGGCGATAGCCGCCGCGCGGTCCGCGCACACCCTTAAGGATACCGGCGCGCACAAGCTGCTGCATCACCTGTTCCAGATAACGCTGCGGAACGCCCTGGCGTGCGGTGATCTCCTTGGCTTGGACCGGTTCGGGACGTGCGTTGAACGCGATATCGATGACCGCTTCGAGTGCCAGCAATGTCTTACGCGAGAGCTTGAGCATGGATCAGGCCGTCGTTTTGGTTGTTGTGTGCAGACCGGTCGAGCCGAAGCCGCCCGTGCCTCGCCCGCTCTTGGGCAATTCGGGGACTTCGTGCAGTTGGGCCGTCTCATGACGCGCAATAATGAGCTGGGCGATCTTCATGCCGCGGCTGACGCGAAACGCGGTCTCTCCATGATTGATGAGCGTGGCTTTCACCTCGCCGCGATAGTCGCTGTCGATGGTCCCTGGCGCGTTGAGCAACGTGATCCCATGTTTCAGCGCCAGACCGGAGCGCGGGCGTACTTGTGCCTCGAACCCTGTAGGGAGTGCGATAGCGATGCCGCATGGTACACAGACGCGTGCGCCGGGCTTGAGTTCGATTTCCGTGTCGACGGCGGCCAGAAGATCGAGGCCGGAGGACCCTTCCGTCGCATAGGCGGGGAGGGGCAGGTCGATGGCGTGAGGCAGACGCATAACCTCGAGTTTCATGCTGCTTTGCCCTTCAACGCGTCCGCGATCCGCGTAACGAGCCTTACGCCGACTTCCGTCTTGTCGAGTTCCGGCCAGCTTTCGATTCCACCCGCAGTGATGAGATGGACCGTGTTGCGGTCGCCCCCCATTACTCCTGCGAGACCAACGTCGTTGGCGACAATCCAATCGCAGCCTTTCTTCAACCGCTTCGCGGCGGCGTGCGCGATCACATTTTCGGTTTCTGCGGCAAATCCGATGACAAGGGCAGGGCGGCGCGGACCGTTGGTAAGCACCGATAGGATATCCGGATTGGCCGTCAGCTTGACCGTGGGCACATCGTCGGATTTCTTGATCTTGTTGTTG
>Ga0265314_10002391_pt1 | contig 19321 bp, 14 predicted proteins | sample 4126metaG_FD_203106 | JGI IMG/M metagenome (GOLD analysis project Ga0265314, IMG submission 203106) | Rhizosphere microbial communities from Carex aquatilis grown in University of Washington, Seatle, WA, United States - 4-1-26 metaG | ecosystem: Host-associated > Plants > Roots > Rhizosphere >... | reverse complement strand
GTCTCCCGGCGATCCCGACCCTCCCCAACGGCACCGACATCGTGACCGCGCTCCAACAGCTGGCGGCCACCGGGAAGTACGACGGCGTCGACACGACCAGCGAAGCCGCGGGCGTGGTCGCCCTCGGCCAGCACCTGGTCGCCACCGAGTTGCCTCCCGAGCTGGGCGGCGTGGACGGCGCGGCCTTCTTCGACCGGCCGCGTAGCCTCTTCCTCGTGGTCTATCTGCAGCCGCTCTCGCGGAAGTGCAGCCTGGGGACGCCCGAGTGCCAGGTCGACGGACGATCGCCGGACGCGATCTTCAACGAGGCCAACCCCGACGGCACGGCCACCTGGCTGCACTTCGCGAGCGGCGGCATGCCGATCGCCCAGATCGTTCACGTCGCGCTCAGCACCCCGGAGGACGAATCGCCCGCCGCGTTCCGCGCGCGCTGCGCGGCGATCAACGGCTTCCCGCCCGATCTCTTCGACGTGATGGAGCCGTCGTCGACGTCGTACTTCGATCCGTTGCTCAAGTCGCTGAACGCGGCGCACCCGGGCACGGGCCAGGGCGCCGATCTGTGCGAGCTGTTCGGAGAGCTGACGCTGAGCGATCCGAACCAGCGCAAGGCGCTGAACCTGATCATCAATTCGGTGGCGACGATGGCCGGTCCGGCGCCCGACACGTCGACGACGGACACGACGTCGACGATGACCGGCGCCGGCGGCTACTCCGGACTCCCCCCGTAGGCAGAAGCCGAACGATGCCCGCCTCCGGTGGTCCCGACGCGCCGCTGCCGCCCTGGCTCAAGAACGGGCGGCAGCCGTCGCGCAGCGGCGCTTTTTCGCCCGCGGCGTGGCGCGGGCCCGCGTTGCTGGTCGCCGGCGCGTTGGTCGGCTGGTTCGCGCGCGGCTGGCAAACGCCGCCACCCGCGGCACCGCCGCCGGCGCCGATCGCCGAAGCGCCGCAATGCCCGGCGCCGGTTCCCTGCCGCGCGGAGACCGCGGGGGCGCCGCCCGCGCACGCGGCGCATCCGCCGGCGAAGAAGGCACCGCACCCACTGGCGCTTCACGACTTGCCCGTCGAGAAACCGGCCAGCGAGGAAAACCGGCGCGAGGCGCTGCGCGCCTTCGCGCAGGCCAAGGCGAGCGACCTGCGCGACTGCCTGGGCGATCCGGGCCGCGGCCCGCTCCGCCGCGTAGGAGCCGCGCTGGAGATCGACAGCCACGGCGCCGTCGCCGCCGTCCAGATCCTGGGCGGCGAAGGGAGCAGCCGTGAGCTCGACTCGTGCTACAGCGCGCGCCTGCGCGCCTGGCGCTTTCCGCAAGCGCTGCTGCAGGGCGACGAGCGCCTGCTGGTGAACTTCGTCCTCTGAAGCCGGGACCGCGACCGGGGAGTCAGCCGCGCCTCAGTTTACCGGCTCGGCCTCTCGGTTTTTCGTCTTCGGGTTGAGCGAGCGCACGGTTTCCTCGCCCGGCGTCAGCGTCGGTCCCCGTCTTACAGTCGCGCACGGTTCTTGCTGACCCAACGGGCATGCACGATGGCGAGAGAAAAGACGCTCGGCTCTTCTCGCGCGGGGGCTCCCCGATGCGCGGGACGCTGATTGCGCTCTCAGCGCTGGTCGCGGCAACCGGTTCCTGTTCGAGCTCCCAGAATGAAACGCGCGTCCCGGCCAATCACCGGCTGGCCGGCTCTGCCTGCCCGCAGGACCGCGGCGGCGGCGTCTCGGCGGTGAGCACCTTTTGCTCACAGAGCTCCCCGCTGGTGGGCATCTGCACCGGAGACGATACCTGCACGACGGGAACAAACGGCCGCTGTCTCCAGGGGCCAGGGCCCGCCTGCAACTACGGCTGCACCTACGACGAGTGCTATGGCGATTCCGACTGCGCCGGCAACATCCCTTGCGCCTGTCGATCGTCGGCCTCGGACTCGGCGGCGAACACCTGCGCGACCGCGAGCAACTGCCGCGTCGACACGGACTGCGGACCGGGCGGTTTCTGCTCACCCAGCCTGGTCGGGTCCATCTGTGATTGCATCAGCGAGGCCTTCTGCACACCGGGCGAGGCCAGCTGCTCCGAAACCGACACGAACGGCGTGACGGTGCAGGTCCCCTGCCTGTGCAGCGGCAATTGCGGCCGCGGCTACTTCTGCCACACGGCGAAGGACGGTTGCATCGACGATAGCGACTGTACCGACGGCAGGACCTGCACCTACGACCTGACCAGCCAGTCGTGGATGTGCGCCGGCTGCGTCATCCCGCCCTGACCGGCACGCGAGAGCCTGTCTACGCGCCGCTGGCGCGCCGGCGCGCCAGCATGCGATCCGTTGCAATGGCCGCCAGCACCGCCAATGCCAGCAACACCCACTGGCCGGGCTCGCGGGTGTTCCAATCACGCAACGCGGGCGGCGTCGAGCTGCGAAGAGCCTTTTCGATCATCCACGGGACCAACGTACACACCGCCGACACCACGACGAAAACGACGCGGGTCGCGTCGGGTGCGGCGAGCGGTCCCCGCCGGCCGAGCGCACGGCTGATCCAGAGCGCGGCCGACAAATAGAGAATCACATAGGCAGGCAGCGCGATCACCAACGGCGCGGATTGCGCGTCGAGGCGCACGAACCACAGCGCCGTGGTTAACCCGAGCAGAGCGACCGTCAGGCGAAACCCCGATAGCGCGCCCGGCGCGAACAGCGACAACGGCCATCGACGACCGCGCGGCGGTCCAGCACGGTCGGCCTCGGTCGCCATGCCGAGCGCGCCGCAGGCGATGATCGCTATCGCGACGACGTCCGACAGCGCCCCATCCTGCTCGAAGGGACGCCAGAGCTTGTACGCGCACTCGCCAGCGAGCAGCACCAGGAGCGCGACCCGCGGACGCCACGCGTAGTCCTCGGCGACCAGCGACAGCCGAGCCGCCGCCGTCTCGAACAGGAGGTAGCTGACCGCGAAGATGGCTCCGAACGAAACGAGCATCGGGCCGAGTTCCACGCCCCGCCGCCCGACGTCGTTGGCGATCGCCATCGAGCCCGACATCCCCAGCACCAGCCCCAGCATGAGCACAATCTGGATGACGCTGCGTTGCGACCGGGTGCGGGGTAGCGTCGCCGCAAACAGCGCCACGACCGTGAGCGCGCCGGTCATCACCGCGCCCGCTAAGCAGAGCAGCGCGATGGTAAGCAGGTCCATCTGGTCGCGGAAGTGACACAGCAGCAGGAACGGCGCCACAGCCAGAGACAGGATGCCCATCTCCGCCAGCGACGACATCAGCTTGCCCGCGATGATGCGCCGGGGACCGAGGCCGGTCAGCTGCAGGATCTCCCACGAACCGGCCTCTTGCTCGCGCACGAGGGAGCGATGGGCCATCAGCGGAAAGATCAGGAACCCGATCAGCGACAGGCAGCCGTACAAACCGGAGAAGAGGCCCTCATTGGGTCTGCCTTTTCCTCCAATCACGAACAGAAGCGAGATCAGTCCCGCGGCGACGAAGGTCAGCACGGCCAGCAGGACCAGCGCGCGCGAGCGGCGTCCTTGTCGGAGCTCCTTGACCAGGATCGGGCTCAACACATCCGAAAACTCGGCGATTCGCATCACTGCACCCTCCCTTTGGTCACTGACATGAACGCGTCCTCGAGATCGGCGCGCCGATATTGAAATGTGCACACCGGCAGTCCGGCGCCCACCAGGACCTGCAAGAGCCGTGCGGCGTCGGCGTCCGCCGTGACGTCGGCGGTTCCGGGCGGCGGCCGCACCATGCGGACGCGCACGCCGGCCGGTCCGTCGGCGGCCACCGACGCCACCTCGGCCTGCGCCGATAGCAGGCGCTCCGCATGCTCGACCACGGCCGCGCGGCCGGCACCAGCCACGAAACGGATCGCGATCTCGGCGGCGGCGTGGCCGGCGGCCTGACCCGCGACGGCGTCGACCGGCCCCACCGCGAGCAGCTTGCCCTGCTCGATGATCGCGCACTGATCGCAGATCTCCGACAGCTCGGACAGGATGTGGCTCGAGACCAGGATCGCCTTGCCCTGCGCCGCCAGCGCCCGCAGCATCTCGCGCAGCTCGACGCGCGCCCGCGGATCCAGCCCGTCAGCCGGCTCGTCGAGGATCAGCAGGCGCGGATCGTGAAGCAACGTTCGGGCGAGCGACGTCCGTTGCTGCATCCCCTTCGACAGCGAGGAGAAGAGCTTGTCCCCGAGCGGCGCGAGCGCCGTGAACTCCATCACCTCGCCGACGCGGCGGCGGCGGCGCTCCCCGCGCAATCCATAAGCGCGCGCGAAGAAGTCCAGGTGCTCGCGCACGCTGGTGTCGTCGTAGGCGCCCTGCCGATCCGGCATGTACCCAATGAGGGGCCGCACCGCGTCCGGCCGCTCCAGCACCGACTTCCCGTCGAGCGTCACCGTGCCGGCGTTGGGCGTGTCGAGCGTCGCCAGGATGCGCATCGCGGTGGTCTTGCCCGCGCCGTTCGGACCCACGAAACCCATGATCGCCCCGGCGTCGAGATCGAAGGTCACGTCGTCCAGCGCGCGCACGGAGTCGAAGCTCCGCGAAACCCCCCGCACCTCGAGCAAGCTCACTCCGTGAGGGTACTGGGCGCCGGCAGCGCGCGCAAACGCCCTCGCGTATGCCGGCAGCGCCGGCGGTCTGCGCTCGTTCGGGCGGTGTTAGAGCCTGAAATCGCTGGGGTTCTTCTGGAACGACCCACACGCCCGATGCGCCTGCCGGCGCGCGATTGGCGGCGCCCAGCTCTGCCATGGCCGTCGGTGTAGGTTCGACTCGTTTGAACCGCACACCGGCGGACGCACGGGACCTGTGCGTGAAAACGCTTGCCGGGGAGCCGCGTTCCTTGCGAACGTACTACCCCTATGTCCGCGCCTAGCGACCCTGCGCGCCCCGTGCTGACGGCTTTTGGCGCGACCCACCCGGGGCAAAAGCGGGGGTCGAACGAGGACGCGATCGGCACCTTCGTCGACGACCGCCTCTTCATCGTCGCCGACGGCGTGGGCGGACACAGCGCCGGTGACGTCGCGGCAACGACCGCCGTCGACGCGCTGGCGGCGTTCTTTCGCACGTATCACGCCGACCCGCGCCAGGTATGGCCGCATCCGGTCGACCGCTCGATCTCGCTCGGGGCGAACCTGCTGCGCGTCGGCATCAAGGTCGCCAACGACAAGGTCCGCGCGGCGGCGGCGGGCGATCGCGCGCGCGCGCGCATGGCTTCGACGATCGTCGCCATGGCCGTCGGCGACGCGCAGGTCTCGGTCGCGCACACCGGCGACAGCCGCGCCTACCGCATCCGCGGCAACCAGCTCCAGCGCCTGACGCGCGACCACTCGATCATGGAGGAGATGATGGCGGCCCGCCCCGACATCAGCCCCGACGAGATCGCGACGTTCTCGCACCGCAACGTGGTCACGAAGTGCCTGGGCAGCAAGGATGACATCGATCCGACGGTGTCCGTCGAGGCGCTGCAACATGGCGACATCTATCTGCTCTGCACCGACGGCCTGTGGGGCGTGGTCCCGGACGACAAGGTCGTGGGCATCGTGCGCTCCACCGATGACCTGAACGCCGCGTGCCAGCTGCTGATCGACGCCGCCAACGAGTCCGGGGGCCCCGACAACATTTCGGCGATCCTGGTGCACGTGAACGGCGGCCCGCGCTAGCGGTTCGGGGTAGAACCATGTCACATGCTGGAGGTGCTTTCGCGGCAGAAACGGATCGTCGTCTGCGTCGGCCCGGGCGGCGTCGGTAAGACGACGACGGCCGCGGCGCTGGGTGCGCTGGCGGCGCGCCAGGGGCGGCGCACGCTGGTGTGCACGATCGATCCGGCGCCACGGCTGGCCGATGCGCTGGGCGTCGGTAGCCTGAGCGCCGAGCCCCAGCTCATCCCACCCGAGGCCAGCCGCGCGCTGGGCATCGACACCGACGGGCGGCTTTCGGCGGTGCGTCTCGACACGCAGAGCGCTTTCGCGGGGCTGGTCGAGGAGCAGGTCGCCGATCCCGGCATGCGCGCGCGGATCTTCTCGAACCCGATCTACCGGCAGATCACGACGGCGCTGTCGGGCTCGCAAGAATACGCGGCGACGCTGGCGCTCTACGAGCTCGCGCGCCGGAAGCAGTACGACCTCATCGTGCTCGATACGCCGCCGACGCAGAACGCGCTCGATTTTCTCTCGGCGCCGCAACGGATCGCCGACGCGGTCTCGAGCCCGGCCATCCAGTGGTTCGCGCGGCCAGAGGGCAACGGCGGCACGTTCTCGTTCCAGCGGCTGCGCTCGGGGAGCGCGATCGTGATCCGCCGGCTGGCCAAGTTCGTGGGCAGTCAGTTTCTGGACGACGTCGGCGCGTTTCTCGTGGATTTCCGCGACGTGCTCGGCGGCTTCCTCGAGCGCGCGCGCCAGATCGAGGCGCTGTTGCGCAGCGCCGACGTCGGCTTTCTGCTGGTGCTGGCGCCCGAGGTGCCGGCGGTCAACGAGGCGCTCTACTTCCACGCGCGCCTGCGCGAGGCCGGCATCCCACTCGGCGGGTTCGTCGCCAACCGCGTTCACCTGCCGCCCGGTGACGATGACGCGGCGTCGATCGCGGCGCGGCTGCGCGCGCAACCCGCTGCCGGCGCGCTCGGCGACAACGCGCTCTCGGCGGCGGCGCGGACGCTGGCGGCGGCAGCGCACGATCTGCGTCTGCTGTGCGCGTCGGAGCGTCGCGAGCTGGACCGACTCGTGCGCGAGGCCCCCGGCGTACCCATGACCGAGGTGCCGCTCTTCGAGCACGAAGTCGACAGCCTGGTCGAGCTGCGCCGCGTGGGCGACCACCTGGCCGGCGGTCCCGCGCCCGTCTTCAGCGGCGACGAAGCTTATCGAGCGCCGCAAACGGGTTATTGAACGGCGCCGGGGCAGCCGGCTTGCCGCCAGGCCCGCCGCCGCTCGGACGCGGCCCTCCGCCCGACGCGGGCCGCTCGAAGCGAGCCTTGCCGCCGCCGCTGGCCGCGGCCTTGTTCGCGGGCGCCTCGGGTCCGTGCGGCGCACTCACCGCCGCGCCCTGCGGGCGCTCCGCCTTCATCGTCAGCGCGATCTGATTCTTCTCGCGCTTCACCTCGAGCACGCGCACCGTCACGCGATCGCCTGGGCTCACCACCTCGCGCGGGTCTTTGACGAACCGATCGGCGAGCTGCGAGATGTGCACGAGGCCATCCTGGTGCACGCCGATGTCGACGAACGCGCCGAAGTTGGTGACATTGGTGACGATGCCGGGGCAAACCATGCCGGCTTCCAGATCCGCAACGGCGTGAATGTCCTGCCGGAACGAGAACGCGACGAAGCCGGCGCGCGGATCGCGGCCCGGCTTTTCCAGCTCGGCGACGATGTCGTCGAAGGTGAAGGCGCCGACCTCCGTCTTCAGCTCGGCGTCCTCGCGCACCAGCTTCACGCCCGCGCCGAGCAATCCTTCCGGCGGAACCCCGAGGCGCGCCGCGAGCCCCTCGAGCACCGCGTAGCGCTCGGGGTGCACGCCGGTGTTGTCGAGCGCGTTCGTTCCCTCGGGGATGCGCAGAAAGCCGGCCGCCTGCTCGAAGACGCGCTTCGAGAACCGCGGCACCTCGAGGAGCTGCGCGCGCGAACGAAAGAGCCCGTCCTTCGCGCGCCGGTCGACGATCGCCTTCGCGAGCCCGGGCCCGATGCCCGACACGTGGCTGAGCAGGTGATAGGACGCCGTGTTCAAGTTGACGCCGACCTGGTTGACGCAGGAGTCGATCACCACATCCAGGCTCTTCTTGAGCCCGCTCGGCGACACGTCGTGCTGGTACTGCCCGACGCCGATGCTCTTGGGATCGATCTTCACCAGCTCGGCGAGGGGATCCTGCAACCGGCGCGCGATCGAGATCGCGCCGCGGATGGTGACGTCGAGCTCGGGGAACTCCTCGCGCGCGACCTCGCTCGCGCTGTAGACGCTGGCGCCCGCCTCGCTGACCATCACGACCGGCACCTCGCCGAGGCCGGCGATCTTCAACGACTCGCGCACGAAGCTCTCGGTCTCGCGGCCCGCGGTGCCGTTGCCGACGGCGACCGCGGCGATGCCGCCCTTCGCGACCAGATCCGCGAGCACCGGCGCCGCGTTCGCCTTGCCGGCCGGCGACTCGAGGTGCAGGACGCCGCTGCCCACGTACTTACCCGAGCCGTCGACGACGGCCAGCTTGCAGCCGGTGCGAATCCCCGGGTCGACGCCCAGGACCGCCTTGGGCCCGAACGGCGCGGCCATGAGCAGCTTGCGCACGTTCTCGGCGAACACGGCGATCGCCGCCTCGTCGGCGATCTCGCGCAACGTCTTGTGCACCTCGTTCTCGATCGCGGGGACGACGTACGCACGCAACGCCATGCGGGCCGCGCGGCGAAGCAGCGGCGCACCCGCGAAGGATGCGCCCGCCGGCGGGCACGCCGCGCCCTCGAACACCGCGCCCAGCTGCTCGAGCAGCGGATCGGCAGGCGCGTCGTCGCCGGCCGGCAACGCGCCGCCCATCGACAGCACCAGCTCCTCCTCGACCCAACCGCGCCGCATCGCCAGGTAGCGGTGCGAGGCGAGCGGCTTGCGCAGCTCCGACACCGGCTCCTGGTAGGCGAAGTAGTTCTCGAAGCGGCTGTTGGGCTTGGCCTTGTCCGCCTTGCGCGTGCGCACGCAGCCTTTTTCGAAGAACCCGGTGCGCACCGTCTGCCGCAGCCCCGCGTCCTCGGCGAGCCGCTCGATCAAGATCTCGCCCGCGCCCGCGAGCGCGGCGGCCGCGTCCGCGACGCCTTTGTCGGCGTCGACGAACACCTGCGCCCGCGACTCCGGCGTCTCGCCCGCGGCCGGCGCGAGCGCGCCGTGAGCGCAATCCCATAGCCACGACGCCAGTGGTTCGAGCCCTGCCTCCTTCGCGATCGTCGCCTTGGTCTTCCGCTTCTGCTTGAAGGGCAGATAGAGATCCTCGAGGCGCGCGAGATCGAACGTCGCGCTCAGCTCCGCCGCCAGCTCGGGCGTCAGCTTTCCTTGCCCCTCTATCTCGCCGATGATGTAGGCCTGCCGCTTGACGATCTCTTCCCACGATTCCTTGTCGTCGATCACGGCGCGGATCTCGACCTCGTCGAGCTTGCCGGTCTCTTCCTTGCGGTAACGCGCGATGAACGGGACGGTGGCGCCGTTCTCCGCCAGCTTCAGCACGGCGTTCGCCGAGGCGATGGAGATCCGAGGATGACGAGCCGAAAACCAGTCAGAGAAGTTCATGAGTCACCGAGGCCACGCGGATCTGTCTGTCCATCAGCGAATTGGGCCGCGCGCGGCGGGCAATCTACACCGGCACGCGCTCGGCGGATCATCGTTTCGTCGGACGCGCGCGGCGCGTGCGATCTCCACGCCGTGGCGACGTCGCGTCCAGCATCGTACCGAGAGAAGGGACAGCGGCTTCGGGGGCACCCAGTAACAAGGCGACGAATGTCCCGCGCCGCTCGACGGCGAATACCGGCTCGCCGGCGCGCTCGCGCCAGATCGCACCGCGCCCGGCCGCGGGATGCTCGCTGGCGTCGATCGGCAGCCCGACCTCGCTTTCGGCGCCCGCGGCCAGCGCCGCAAGCCGCGGCGCCGCGTTTTGCAGAAAATCGTCGGCGTCGGCGTCGGACTCCCACGCCGTGATCCACGCGAGCGCGGCGCCGCTGCGTGCGGGTGCCGGCGCGCCACCGTCGGCGGCGAGCGCGGGCGGCGCGTCGGGCGTCACCGGCACGTAGATGCCCACGCGATCGCCTCGCCACCCGGTCGCCGCGCGTTCCGCGACCTCGGGCGCGAGCAGCGGATCCGCCGCCACTCCCGGTCCTGGCGCCGCCAGCCAGATCCGGACCAGCAGCTCGCCCAGCGTGTCGGCGCGCGCGAGGCGCAAGCCTTCACCCATCAGGGGCAGCGGCGGCAGCTCGATCTCCGCCGGTGACTGGCGACGATCGTATCTCTCCGGGTGCAGGATCTGCGCGGTCGATTCGGGCGGCCGCGACCAGATCGCGTCGATCGCCGCCCAGCCGGCCGTGACGCGCGCCCGCGCGACGAAGGCGAATCCGTCGAGGTACGGAAACGCCAGCAGCTCGCGCAGGAACCGCGGCGTCTGCGCGGTGAACGCAGTGAGGGTGCCGTCGCGCGCGCGCGCGGCCGTCTCGACGAGCTCCAGCGTCGCCGGAAATTCGCCGCGCGGATCGATGGCCTCCATCGCCAGCACCGAGGCGTCGCCTTCGATCAACGCCTGGCGCGCGAGCTGCTCGTCGAACGACAGGCCCCGCCGCCCGTCAGGCGTCGTCTTCAGGAACCGGCGCAGCCCGAAGCGCTGGTCCTGGACGGCATGCGCGATCTCGTGCGCCAGCGTCGGGCGCTGCTCGGGCAGCGAGACGAAGTCGGGCACCGAGAGCCGGCGCGTCGACGGGTCGTAAAACCCGACGGGATCGCGCCCGACCGCGCCGGCGAGACGATCGATGTAGCTCGCTCCGGTGTCGAGGAGGCCGAGGCGCTGGAACAGCTTTTCGTCGATCTCCGTCTCGGCGGGCGCGGCGCCGCCGCGCACGGTCGCTTCGGCGACGGCGCGCGCGTCGCCGGCACCGATCAGTCGGCGCTGCCAGTCGATCCGCACCGGCATGCGGCGCGCGCGGCCCAGCGCCTGGGCCAGCGCCGTGGTCTCGTCAATCATCTGCGCCTCTGTGACGCGAATCGCGGGCGCATGCGTCGCTGCCGGCGCGGGCGGGCGATCTCCCGCCGCCGCCCAGGCGCCCGACGCCAAGGCGACGGCCACGCCGAGCGCAAACCGGCGCGAGCGACGCAGCGACGCGGGGGCAGGCATGGCCCGCCAGTTTGCGGGAAGGGCCGAGGCGGTTCAATGCCCGGTTCAACGCGGACGGTACTCAGGGGTGGAATGGACCCGCGCTCCACCCGCATGCCGCGAATCTTTCGCGATTCCGACGGGCGAACCGATGCTGTTTTGCGGTAAATAGCGTGCGCGCGCCCATGACCACGCCGGATTTCGCGACCCTGACCGCGCCCGAACGCCTCGGCGCCACGGATCTCATGCGCCAGCTCGAGCGGCAGCTCACGGCGGCGCGCGTCGTCGAGCTCTACGGCGCGCAGGGCTCGCTCGGCCCGGCCATCGCCGCGCGGTTGGCCTCGGGCACGGGGCGCGCGCCCGCCCCGCTCGTCTACCTGGTCGCGGACGAGGATACCGCGGAGGCGCGCGCCGGCGATCTCGCATTCTTCCTGCCCCCCGCCCCCGCCGCCGACGACCCCGTCGCGCCGCCCGGCGTGGTTCACCTGCCGGCGCCCGATGCGTCGCCCTATGCCGAGATGCAACCGGATCGGCGTTCGATCCTGCGGCGCATGGCCGCGCTGTTTCGCCTGTCGCAAGGGTTCGCGCCGTCGGTCGTGGTGGCCTCGGCGTCGGCGTTGTTCCGGCGTGTGATGCCGGCGGCACCGTTTGCGGCGCTGTGCCAGGTGCTGAACTCCGGCACGGCGATCGATCGCGAGCAGACCATCGCGCAGCTGCTGGCCGCCGGTTACACGCGCTCGCCGGTCGTCGAGGACGCGGGCACGTTCGCGGTGCGCGGCTCGGTGATCGACGTGTTCCCGTCGGTGTATCGCCACCCGGTGCGCATCGAGCTCTTCGGCGACGAGATCGAGTCGATCCGCCTCTATGACGCGGGCACGCAGCGAACGCTGCGGCCGCTCGATCGGCTCTATCTGCACCCGGTGCGCGAGACGATCCGCACGCCGGGCGCCGACCCGCGCGCCAAGCTGCTGGCCGCCGCCGACGCCGCGGTCTTTCCGTCCTCGAAGACCCGCCTCCTGCTCGAGCAGATCGACGAAGGGCTACCGTTCTTCGGCATCGAATCGCTGGCGCCGGTCTTTCACGCGGCGATGGTGCCGTTCTCCGACTATCTGCCGGAGGGCACGCTCTTCGTCGTCGAGGAGCCGGAGGCGGTGATCGACGAAGCGCGACGCCACGCTTCGAAGCTGCGCGAGACCGCGACCAACCGGCGGCTCGAGCACCGGCTCGCGCTCGATGCCGGCGAGTTCGTGCTCAGCGAGGACGAGGCGCGCGCCGCGCTCGACGCCGCCCGGCGCGTCGACCTCTACGCCGTCGAGCTCGAACGCCGCGCCGGCGACCATGGCGGGCCGCCGCGGCTGAAGCTGATCTCCGAGTCGAACGCCACGCTGCGCGCCGAGCTGCAACGGGCGCGCGCCGACGCTCCGCGCGACGATCCCGACGCGCAGGTCGACCTGGGCAAGCCGCTGCGCGATCGCCTGCGATCGTGGATCGGCGATCGGCAGCGCGTCCGTCTGGTCGCGCCCAACCGCACCCACGCGGAGCGCCTGGCGGCGATGCTGCGCGCCTGGGGCCTGGCGCCCGAAGTCTGGCGCGGCGGCGGCGCCGAGCTGCTGGCGGAGCTCGACGACACGACCGGCAAGCACGGCCCGCTGGCGATCCTGTCGGGCTCGCTCGCGCACGGCTTCCGGCTGCCTGCCGACCGCCTGGCGCTGGTCTCCGAGGAGGAGATCTTCGGCGCGCGCTCTCACCGCGAAGCGCCGGCGCCCAGCCGCGCGCCCGCGCTCGGCGAGCTGGGCGAGATCGCCGAGGGCGACGCGGTCGTCCACGACGAGCACGGCATCGGCCGCTACCGCGGGCTCAAGAAGCTGGAGGTGCGCGGCGTCTTCCACGACTTCATGCACCTCGAGTACGACGGCGGCACCGTCTACGTCCCGGTCTACCGCATCGGGCTCGTCCACCGCTACAGCGGCGCCGAGGCGGAGGCGATCCGCCTCGACAAGCTCGGCGGCAAGACCTGGCTCGAAAAGCGGCGGCGCGTGTCGGCCGAGGCGCGCAAGATCGCCGAGGAGCTGCTGCAGCTCTATGCGCAACGCGCGGCGCTGGCGGGCCACAGCTTCCCGGCGCCAGACGCGGTCTTTCGCGAGTTCGAGGAGACGTTTCCCTTCGAGGAGACGCCCGATCAAGCGAAGGCGATCGAAACCGTTCTCGACGACATGCAGAGCGGGCGGCCGATGGATCGCCTGATCTGCGGCGACGTCGGCTACGGCAAGACCGAGGTGGCGTTACGCGCGGCGCTGCTCGCGGTGCTGGGCGGCAAGCAGGTCGCGATCCTCGCGCCGACGACCGTGCTCGCCGAGCAGCACTTCGTGACCTTCTCCGAACGCTTCGCCGAGTTCCCCGTGAGCGTGGCCGCGCTGTCGCGCTTCCGCACCAAGGCGGAGCAGTCGAAGACGATTGCCGCGCTCGCCGAGGGCAAGCTCGACGTCGTCGTGGGAACGCACCGGATCCTGTCGCGCGACGTGCGCTTCAAGGACCTGGGCCTGGTGGTGATCGACGAGGAGCAGCGCTTCGGCGTCACGCACAAGGAGCGCCTGAAAGAGCTGCGCACGCAGGTCGACGTGCTCACGCTGACGGCGACGCCGATCCCGCGCACGCTGCAGATGGCGATGGGCGGCCTGCGCGAGATCTCGATCATCGCGACGCCGCCCGCGGATCGTCTGGCGATCCGCACGTTCGTGTGCCGGTTCGATCCGGAGATCCTCGGCGAGGCGCTGCGCAAGGAGCTGGGACGCGGTGGCCAGGTCTTCTTCGTGCACAACCGCGTCGAGGACATCGGCGACTGGGCCGAGAAAGTCCGCGCGATCGCCCCCCCGGGCACGCGCATCGCGATCGGCCACGGCCAGATGGCCGACGGCGCGCTCGAGAAGGTCATGGTCGACTTCATCGACGGCCGCTTCGACGTGCTGGTGTGCACGACGATCATCGAGTCGGGCCTCGACATCCCGCGCGCGAACACGATGATCGTCAACCGCGCCGATCGCTTCGGCCTGGCGCAGCTCTACCAGATGCGCGGGCGCATCGGCCGCGCGCGCGAACGCGCCTTCTGCTACCTGGTCGTGAACGAGGCGCAAATCACGCCCGACGCCAAGCAGCGGCTGGCGGTGCTGCAGCGGTTCACCGAGCTCGGCGCCGGCTTTCAGGTGGCGACGCACGACCTCGAGATCCGCGGCGCCGGCGAGCTGCTCGGCGATCGGCAGTCGGGCTCGGTCGCGGCGGTCGGCTTCGAGACCTACGCGAAGATCCTCGAGGAGGCGGTGGCCGAGCTCAAGGGCGAGCCGATCAAGGCCGAGTTCGACCCCGAGATCACCGTCGACGTCCCGGCGTTCCTGCCCGACGACTACGTGCCCGACACCGGCCAGCGCCTGGATTTCTACCGGCGCCTGGCGCAGGCGCACGACGAGGACGACGTGCGCGGAACGCTCAACGAGCTCTGCGACCGCTATGGCCCGCTGCCCGACGAGGCGCGGCTGCTCGGCGAGGTGATGATCGACAAGACGATCGTGCGCGCGCTCGGCGCGCTCGGCTACGAGCTCAGCGCGTCACGCATGGTGTTGTCGCTGGGCAGCGACACGCGGCTCGACCCGGCGCGGGTGCTGAAGATCGTGCAGCAAAAAGGCAGCCGCTGGAAGCTGACGCCCGATATGCGCCTGTCTTACAACCTGGACGACCGCGAGCGCGCGGATCGGCTCACCGCGGCGCGCGCGCGCCTGCTCGAGGTCAAACAGTGTCTGAAATAGGCACAACGGCCCTTCGGCAAAGAGGCCTCGGGCCTCGGACCTCGGGAGGCCAGAGGACTGATGCTCGAGGCCCTGAATTTGGCGCAGGGCTCGGCTAAGCTTCGCGGCATGTACATCCTGCTTCACCTCGCGGTGCTCACCCTCACTGTCCTCGCGCTCGCGCGCTTTCTGCCCGGCGTGCACATCCGCAGCACGTCGACCGCGGTGGTCGTCGCCGTGGTGTTCAGCCTGCTGAACTTCTTCCTCGGCTGGCTGGTCAAGGTCGCGCTGTTCGTACCGGCGATCCTGACGCTGGGTCTCTTGTTTCTCTTCTTGCCGTTCATCGTCAACGCGATCCTGCTGTGGCTGACCGACAAGCTGCTGAGGGCGTTCGAGATCGATACCGTCGGGTCGCTGCTGCTCTCGGCGCTGGTGATCACGCTCGTCAACGGAGCCTTCCACATCGCCCTGCATCCGCGCGTCTACCAATCGTTTGCCCAGCCCGGACCGCCGCGCTGGATCTAGCGTTGTGGCGTTGCGGCGCGGCCCAAGCCGTGTAATCTCTCCCGGATGCGCACCCGCCTCCTGACCCGATCCCTGTCTATCGCCGCGATCTTTGGCGTCTATTCGACGATCACCGCGTGCAAACCGGCCAAGATCAAGTCGACGCAGGACAACTCGGAGCTGGGTCAGGTGGTCGCAAAGGTGGATGACAACGTCATCACCGTGGGCGATGTGCAGGAGCGGATCAACAAGCAGTCGCCGTTCATCCGTTCGCGCTACACGACCCTGGAAAAGAAGAAGGAGTTCCTCGACAACCTCATCCGCTTCGAGGTCATGGCGGCCGAGGCGCAGAAGCGTGGCTACGACAAGGATCCCGAGGTCATCCGCGTGATGAAGCAGCAGATGATCTCCAAGTTCCTGCAGAAGGACTTCGAGTCGAAGCTCAAGGTCGAGGACGTGCCCGACGCCGACGTCGAGAAGTACTACGCCGCGCACCCCGAGGAGTTCAACCGCAAGGACGAGGTGCGCGTGAGCCAGATCCTGGTCAAGGACAAGGCCAAGGCCGACAAGGTCGCCGCCGAGGTGCGCGCGTTGCCGAAGGGACCGACCGCCGATCAGAAGCCGTTCCGCGACCTGGTCACGAAGTACTCGGAGGACGAGGACTCGAAGCAGCGCTCGGGCGACCTGACGTTCTTCGACAAGGATTCGGTCGCCTATCCCAAGCCGCTGGTCGACGCGGCGTTCAAGCTGGCCGAGGTCGGCGACGTCGCCGGGCCGATCAAGAGCGACAAGGGCTACCACATCATCAAGCTCACGCAGAAGAAGCCGGGCTTCACGCGCCCGCTCGCCGAGGTGAAGCGCCAGATCCAGCAGCGGCTGTTCCGCGATCTGCGCACGAAGTCGATGGACGCGTTCATCGCCGACCTGCGCCAGAAGGCAAAGATCGACATCTACGAGGACAAGCTCAACAAGGTGCTCATCGACACCGGCATGAACGGCGGCGAAGGCGCGGCCGGACCGATGGCGGGGATGCCGGGGATGCCGGGCATGGCTCCGGGCTCGCTCGGCCACCACGTCGGCCCTCCGGGCGCCCTGCCGCCGGGAATGTCGATGCCGGGCGCGATGCCGCCGCCGGGCGTGCGGCCGCCGGTCCCACCGGTCGGAAGAGCGGCAGCCCCCGGAACGACGGCGGTCCAGACCAAGCCGTGAAACAAAGCTCCACCCGCATCACCTCCGTCGCGGCGCTGGCCGCACGCCTCGCTGGCGCCGTCGCGCTCACGGTGACAGGCGGCGCCGCGCAGGCGCGCGTGGTCGAGAAGATCGCGGCGGTCGTCGGTGACAGCGTGATCCTCGGCAGCGAGATCGAGGAGAAGGCTGCGCCGCTGCTCGCCGAGGTCGCACGCATGCCCGAGGCGCCGAAGCGCGTGGCGCGCGCGGCGGCGTTGCGGCGCGAAGTGCTGGAGCGGCTGATCGACGACGAGCTGATCCTGCAGCAGGCGACCGAGCTGAAGCTGTCCGTCACCAGCGAACAGGTCGACGCGTCGATCGAGGAGATCAAGCGCCAGAACAACATCGACGACGATCAGCTGCGAGAGGCGCTGCGCGCGCAGGGCATGAGCATGGCGGCCTACCGCGCGGATCTGAAAAAGCAGCTGCTGCGCTTTCGCGTGATCAACATCGCCGTCGGCTCGCGCGTCACGATCTCCGACGACGACGTCAAGACGTACTACGACCGCCACATGAAGAGCGGCACGAACGTGCAGGTTCGCGCGAGCCACATCTTCATCTCGATCCCCGAGAACGCCGACGCGACCGTGGTCGCGGAGAAGCAGGCGCAGGCCAAGAAGTTGCTGGACCGCGCGCTCGCGGGCGAGGACTTCGCCAAGCTCGCGCGCGAGGCGTCCGACGATCCAGCGACGCGCGCCGAGGGCGGCGACCTGGGTTACTTCGGCAAGGACATGCTGCCGAAGGCCATCGAAGAGATGGTCTTCGCGATGAAGGTCGGCGAGGTGCGCGGCCCCGTGCGCGCCGACCGTGGCTTCCATGTGATCAAGCTGGTCGATCGCAAGGTCAAGGACCCGAAGCCGCTCGACGACGTCAAGGACGACGTCCGCATGCAGCTGCGCCAGAAAGAGATGGAGCGCCAGACGAAGTCGTACCTGGCCGAGCTGCGCAAGAAGACGCTGGTCGATATCCGGTACTAACCCAGGTTACGAGCCCACCGGCGCGGCTCGTTTGAAGCGCGTCAGGATCAACATCGCGACACCAGCGACGAGCACGGCATCGGCGACGTTGAAAACCGGCCAGGGGTTGAACGGCCACACGCCCAGGTTCACCAGCACGAAGTCGGTGACCGATCCGTGGGCGACGCGATCGATCACGTTGCCGAGCGCGCCGCCCCAGATGAGACCGAGCGCCGCGATCGTCCAGGAGCTCGACGGCGGCACTTTGCGCAGGTAGCCGATGATCAGCGCCAGCGCCGCCAGCGAGACCAGGCTCAGCACGACGCGGCCGCCGTTCAAATCCTGAAATTGGCTGAAGGCGATACCGGGATTCTGCGCGTAGATCAGCGTCAACCGGCGGCCGATGACCGACAGGCCACCGCGTCCCAGCGCGGGCAGGCGGTGCAGCACCCAGCCCTTGCTGGCCTGGTCCGCGATCGCACTCGCCAGGCCAAACAGGGCGAACAGCAGATATTTGCGACGGTCGGGCGGAGCCAGCACAGCCGCCAGGCTAGCAAACCACTGGGCGAGCGCAATGCCCGTTACCCCGGGGTGATCCGTGGGTTACGGCACTCCTCTTGATGGTGAACGCCGCGCGTGAGCGCGTCGGAACAATACGGTCTTCTCGAGCAGGAAAATAGCGCGACGCGCAGCCCCGCTAACCGCACGTGCCGTTGTCAAGAGTCCCTGAAATCTTTGTTGATTTGCGCCGACGCCTTCGGTACGAATCGGACGCTTTTGGGACCGGCTGATGGATCGCCCCAACGGGAGTCACTCAACAATTGTTTGTTCGGCCCCACACGAAATGACGCCTCTCGTACGACCCACTGAGACAGGAAAAAGTGCGATTACGGGTGGATGGCGCCGAGGCACCCACATGGCCGTATGTGGGCACAGGTCATGCACCAGAGCTGGCGACTCGGGGCGCAAGGTGTACGCGCAGCCCGTCAAACAGAGGGAGGCATGAGGAACATGTTCCAGAAGCAACTGACCGGCCGAGGAATCTTGATCGGCGCCTTCGGGGCGATCGTGTTTGCGATCTTGGTTCTGTCGGCGGCGCCCGCCCGAGCCGAGCGGCTCGGCGACGAACGCGCCTGCGTCACGGCCTTCAAAAAGGCCAGGGAACATGAACAGTCGGGAAAGCTGCAGGAGTCGAAAGATCTCCTGATGTCGTGCGCGCAGGCGCCGTGCAGCGGCTTCATCCGGCAGCAGTGCTCGAGCAAGTACAACCAGCTCGAGTCCGACACGCCGTCAGTCGTCTTGATCGTCACGGACGCGAGTGGCTCGCCGCGCGGCGACGTTCAGGTGCGCATGGACGGCGAGCCGTTCGCTCAGCAGCTCGACGGCCGCGCGTTGTCGATCGACCCCGGCGTGCATGAGTTCACCTTCGCCGCCGACGGCGTGGTGTTCGCGACCCAGAAGATCATGATCGTTCAGGGCCAGCGCAATCGCTTCATCACCGCGCTGATCCGCTCGGGCGGCGGCAAGCAAAAGCGCATGGTCGCCGAGTCGCCGGCCGAGAAGTCGGGGAAGAAGGTCGCGAAGGCCGACGACGAGGAGACCGAGGCGGCGCCGGCGACGAAGTCTTCGTCGAAGACCGTGGCCGCGGCGGCCGACGGCAAGTCCGATGACGAGGGAGAGACGAAGACGGAGGAGGCGCCGAAGAAGAGCGGCTCGGTGCTGCCGTACGTCTTCACCGGCCTCGGCATCGTCAGCCTCGGCGCGGGCGCGGCGCTCACCTACTGGGGCATCAAGGACAATCAGCGAATGATGAACGACTGCTCGCCCAACTGCGCACCGGCCACCGTGACTCACGTGAAGCAGCTCTATCTCGCGTCGGACGTGGCGCTCGGCGTCGGTGTCGCTGCGCTGGCCGCCGCGTACTGGACGCACATCATGAACCGCCACGCCGAAGAGAAGGCGACCGAAGAAGCGCTGCGCGTCAACGTCATGCCGACCAGCTCGGGTGGATTCGCAGCCGTTTCGGGGACGTTCTAACAATGCGCCGCATTGCCGGGAATCA
>Ga0265314_10002388_pt1 | contig 19325 bp, 18 predicted proteins | sample 4126metaG_FD_203106 | JGI IMG/M metagenome (GOLD analysis project Ga0265314, IMG submission 203106) | Rhizosphere microbial communities from Carex aquatilis grown in University of Washington, Seatle, WA, United States - 4-1-26 metaG | ecosystem: Host-associated > Plants > Roots > Rhizosphere >... | reverse complement strand
GCCAGCGAAGAGGTTTCCAAGAACGTCAGCGTCGTCGCGACCGGTTCCGAAGAGATGCAGGCGTCTATTCGCGAAATTTCGAAGAGCGCCAATGAAGCCGCGCGCGTCGCCAAAAACGCGGTGTCCGTGGCGGAAGTCACCAATCAGACTATTTCTAAGTTGGGTGAATCGAGCGTCGAAATCGGCAAGGTGATCAAGGTGATCACTTCCATTGCTCAGCAGACCAACCTGCTGGCCTTGAACGCGACCATCGAAGCCGCGCGCGCCGGAGAGGCGGGCAAGGGATTCGCGGTGGTGGCCAATGAGGTGAAGGAACTCGCCAAGCAAACCGCCAAGGCGACCGAGGACATCGGCCAGAAGATCGAGGCGATTCAAGCCGACACCAAGGGTGCCGTGCAGGCGATTGGAGAGATCAGCACGGTGATCAATCAGATCAACGACATCTCCAACAACATCGCTTCCGCAGTGGAAGAGCAGACGGTAACCACCAACGAGATCGGTCGCAACGTTACCGAAGCGGCCAAGGGGACTGGCGACATCGCCAAGAACATCTCGGGCGTTGCCACTGCTGCTCGCGAAACGACGCAGGGGGCCAACGATACCCAAAAGGCAGCCCAGGCGCTCAGCGAACTGGCGGCGCAACTCCAGTCGCTGGTCGTGAAGTCGAAGGGCCAATAGAAGTACTCACAGACACTAAGGGGCGCGGGTTAAACCGCGCCCACCCCAAGCCAATGGCTCAACAGATTGTATTACTCGGCGTGGACCATCGCCGGGCTCCGGTGGAAGTACGCGAGGAACTCACCTTCACGCGCGAGCAGGCGCTGGAACTGTTGCCGCGACTCGTCGAGATCGGCGGCGTCCAGGAGGCGCTTTTGTTGGCGACCTGCAACCGCACCGAATTCTACCTGGCTTATCAAGGGGAGTCGCCGGTCGCTTCCGTATTGGAGAGTCTTCGCACACTCCGCCGCCACGCCCGCGCACTGCACGAAGATTGTCTCCGATTCGTCGAGTTGGGAGACCGCGCTGCATGGCATCTGTTCCGAGTGACTGCCGGGATCGACTCCCAGATTCTGGGAGATACGCACATCGTTACGCAGGTGAAGCAGGCTCATCGCAACGCCTTTGAAGCCGGAACGCTTGGTCCGATTCTGGATCGCACGGTTACTGAAAGCCTTCGCGCCTCTAAGCGGACGCGGCGGGAGACGGCGATTGGTAAAGGGGCTGCGAGTGTGGGTGCCGCCGTTCTCCGCTCCATTCGTCACGCATTCACCGATCTGACGCAGGTCCGCACTCTGGTTCTGGGCGGAGGGGAGGCAGGCCGGGATATTGCCCATCACCTGTCCAAGGTTCACCTCGCCAGCCGAACGTTTGCCGCCCGCAATCCTGAACAGGCGGCCCGCATGGCCCGCGAATTCCAGGGATGCACTGCGGAGTGGAACCAGGTGCACGGCAGATTGGCCGACATCGATGTCCTGGTGGCGGCGACTTCGGCGCGTCTCGAAATCTTGGATCGGGATTCGGTGCAGCGTTTCACATCGAAGCGCCGCCAGCAACTGTTAATTGTAGATGCGGGAATTCCTCGCAACGTCGATCCCGCCGTGGCGGAACTGTCTCAGGTTCGTTTGCTCAATCTGGACGCGCTCGAATTGGAACAAGAACATGCGCTCTCTGCGCGACGACAGGAAGTTCCGCGCGTGGAAGCCATTTTGACTCAGGAGCTGGAGCGCTGGCAGCGCTGGTGGCTGCGTCGCTCCGCGGGTCATGGTCATCTACCGCGCACAGGCGAGTTTCGCATAGGCCCAGGATTCATTGACCAGAGCGCCGCGGGGAGCTTAGTGGCCTAGACATGATAAATCGGAGGATCGGAAATTCTTCATGCCCAAAGCAATGGTGATCGACGACTCGCGTGCCATCCGCATGATTCTCACAAACACTCTTTCGGAGTTGGGATATGAGGTTTGCCAGGCCGCCAATGGCAAGGAGGCGCTCGTATTGGCGGAGCGCGAGGGCGGCACCCTTTCCCTAATTCTTGTGGACTGGAACATGCCGGAGATGAATGGTTTGGAGTTCATTAAGCACTTCCGCGCGGATTCACGTTTCTCTTCTGTTCCTTTGATGATGGTGACCACCGAAACGGAAATACAACAGGTCGGCTTAGCTCTCGAAGCCGGCGCCAACGAATACGTGATGAAGCCCTTCACCAAGGAGATCATTGCCGATAAGCTGCGGCTGATGGGCGTGATTCAGTAAGGCGTGAACCATGGGTTCCTTTTCTAAGAAGATCATTCGTCGCGGCAGCCGGATCCGGGTGCTGGTCGTCGACGATTCCGTGGTGATACGGCGGCTGGTTACGCACGCGCTGGAAGCAGATCCCTCGCTGGAGGTGGTCGGCTCGGCGCCGAACGGCGCGATCGGCTTGGCGCGCATCCCACAGGTCAATCCCGATGTGATTACCCTCGACATCGAAATGCCGGAGGTAGATGGTCTGGAGATGCTGCGCCGCCTGCGGCCGACATATCCGGACCTCCGCGTCATCATGTTCAGCACGCTCACCGAACGCGGGGCAACTTCCACGATGGAGGCCCTCTCGCTGGGAGCGGATGACTATGTCACCAAGGCTTCTAACGAAGGCTCACTCGATCGTTCGCTAGCCACATTGCGGAGCGAGCTGATCCCAAAGATCAAGCAATTCTTCACCCTGGAGCAAGATCACGTCGCTCCGCCCCCGGTGGCAACGGCTACGGCAAGCAAACCTCGGCAGGCGATTCCCCCGAACGCCTTCCGGACGTCTATCGCTCCCGAAATCGTGGCCATTGGAGTCTCCACGGGAGGACCGACCGCGCTGGGAGCTATCGTTCCCACCATTCCATCAGACTTCCCGCTTCCTATTCTGATCGTGCAGCACATGCCGCCCGTCTTCACCCGTCTTCTCGCGGAACGGCTCCAGACGGCAACCAAGCTCAAGGTTGCGGAAGCTTCTGAAGGCGCGGTTGTAGAGCCGGGCAAAATACTGATCGCTCCGGGCAATTACCACATGCGCCTGGCCAAGAAAGGTCTGACGACTATCGTCACGCTGGACCAAGGGCCCCAAGAAAACTCCTGCCGGCCGGCAGTGGACGTCATGTTCCGCTCGGTAGAGGAAGTTTATGGCGGTTCCGTGATCGGGGTCGTGCTAACCGGCATGGGCTACGACGGTCTGCGTGGCGCAGAAATTCTAAAAGCGCATGGCGCCTGCATCATTGCCCAAGATGAGGCCAGCAGCGTTGTATGGGGTATGCCGGGCGCCGTCGTCAACGCCGGGCTGGCCGATTCGGTGGTGCCCCTGGACGGAGTAGTTCCGGAAATCCTCCGCAGGACCGGGCGGGGCATGATCTATTCGCGGCGCGCCGAAGCGCTGAGCACAAAATGATGCCAGAAACCACATCCGCTACGACGGTCATTTGCAAAGAGAATTACCAATTCCTGAAGGAGTACGTTTACCGGGAATCGGGCATTGTATTGGACGACGACAAGCACTATCTGCTGGAAGCGCGCCTACTGCCCATCGTGCAGCAATCCCACCTGGCTTCCCTGGACGCTCTCTGCACGGCGCTGCGTAATCACGGCGACCCGCCGCTTCACAAGAAAGTGGTCGAAGCTATGACCACTCACGAAACGCTTTTCTTCCGTGACATCGCCCCCTTCGATGCGTTGAAGACCGAGATTCTTCCGCCCCTCCTTGAGCTACGAAAAACGACCCGCAAGCTGACCTTTTGGTCCGCGGCGGCTTCCTCCGGGCAGGAAGCCTACAGTCTCGGCATGATGTTGCTTGAAATGGGACTCTCGGGCTGGAATATTCAGATCCTGGGAACGGATCTTTCCGATCAGATTCTCGCGCGGGCGCGCGAGGGACGCTTCATGCAGATTGAAGTCAATCGCGGGTTGCCAGCTAACTACCTGCTGAAATACTTCGACCGCCAGGGCCTGGATTGGCAGATCAAGGATCAGCTGCGAAAGATGGTCCAGTTCGAGCAATTCGACCTTCGGAAAAGCATGCGGACCAAAGGTCCATTCGATGTGATCTTCTGCCGTAATGTGCTGATCTATTTCGATGTGGAAACCAAGAAGAAGATTCTGCAAGAGCTGCGCGGCGCGCTCTTCCCCGGAGGTCATCTGATCCTGGGCGGAGCGGAAAGCACATTGAATCTGGACAACGAGTTTCGCCGCGTGCCGGCCGGCCGCACGGTCTTCTACCAAGCGCCATGAGAGATAAGGAGGAGTGTGCCAGTAACCTTTGAGATCGATGCCCATCAGACAGACGTCGCCCGCATCGTGGAGGACGTATTCCGCACGATGCTGTGCCTGGAAGTCGCCCAGTCCGAAGCGGGAGATTCGTCCGAACAGGGACTGCTGACGGCGGCCGTCCAATTCGTCGGCGACTGGAAGGGGGCGGTGCTGCTGCGATGCAGCCTGCGCCAAGCATTTGCCTTCACGACCTCTCTGATACCTAGCCAAAAGCCGTCCCGCTTTGACGAGGACGTCCGGGACGCCATGGGCGAGCTGGCCAACATGGTGGGAGGAAACCTGAAGTCCGTGCTGCCTCCCGGAGTCGCTCTTTCCATGCCGTCAGTAGTGGAGGGGAACCACTACGCGCTTCACATCTGTGGACGCAATGCTTCCAAGACGTTCGGTTTCTCGAGTGAACTGGGGCCCTTCTGGGTCACGCTTGTGCAGGTATCGGACTAGTTCGTCCGGCTGATCTGCTCGAGATCCGTCAGACCCGCCTCGACCAGGCGATATCCTACACCGCGAACGGCTTCGATGCGAATCCCGGAGAAGGAATGACCTTCGATCTTCTGTCGCAAGTGCCCGAGGTGAACGCGAAGCGTTTGGATGTAATGCACAAACTGCGGGCCCCACACTCTGGTTAGCAACGCTTCAGAACTCACTGGCACGCCTGGATGTTCGGCGAGACACTCCAGAACATCGAATTCCTTCTTGGTGAGTTGGATCTCTGTTCCCCGCCGGAAAACCTGACGGTGCACGGAATCTATCCTGAGGTCGCCGATTCGGACTACGGAAGCTACCCGGATTCCCTCCTCGTGAGGAGATCCGCCGCCCTGAGCTTGCTGTACGGTGGTCTGCGGACCGCTGCCCAACGTTCGACGCTGAGTGCGGGGTCTGTGGAGCGCCAAGTGGATGATCGCGGCCAGATCCTTTTCATTGAAGGGCTTGACGATGTAGCCGGAAGGATCCACTCGTGCAGCGCGTTCTATTGTTTGATGATCGGTATATGCCGTGAGAAAAACAACCGGAATCTCAGCTTCCTTCCGGATCCGCTCCGCCGCTTGGATACCGTCGAGATCACCATCGAGCCGAATATCCATCAATACAACATCCGGCTTCAGCCGGCCAGCCGCTTCCACCGCGTCTTCGCCGGTCGTTGCCAGAGCGACGTCATATCCCATCGTTCCAAGGAACATTTCGAGATCGAGGGCGACGATCTGCTCATCTTCAACTACCAGTACTTGTCGGTGATTCACTGCGAGCCGGGGACTTTCTCAGTGCGGAAGTTGTCGAACGCGGACATGCACACGCCCTTCTTTCAGAAAGGAACCGGCTTCTAGGCTTGGACGAGCCCGAACGCCATCTACTACATTGTATCTCAGAAATGTTACATGAGCCGAGCCAATGCGTTTTCAGATCGAAGAAGTCCAACCGATGGAGCCGTGGGAATTTATGGAAACTTTATCTTTTCCGTCCATCTTGGCTCTGTACATCGTTCTGCTTAGGACGATAGCTAAGGTAGGTCACGCTAATGTCAAGTCCAGGCATGTCACTTCAGAATTCGCTCACCGGGCTCCAGAAGGCCGCGATCGTTCTGCTGTCCCTTGGTCCGACCGCTAGCGCTGGGATCCTGAAGCAGTTGAGTGAGGATGAGGTCGAGGCGATCACAGCCTCGATTGCCAAGCTGGATGCAGTCACGTCGCAGCAAACGGAGTCGGTGCTAGGCGAGTTTCAACTGGCGGTTAGCACTCGAAACGTCGATACTCAGGGAGGTCTTGAACGCACCAGGGCAATGCTCACCGAGGCCTTTGGGCAGGATCACGCTACCCGCTTAGTCGATCGCATCGCGAAGACCCTGGACCGGGACGGGCCCGATTTCAGTAATCTCCGCCGGGTAGATCCGCAGCAGTTGGCGAAATTCATCCAGGACGAGCACCCCCAGACGATTGCCCTCGTACTCTCGCACCTGGATCCAACCCAGGCGGCCGCACTGATTGCCGCACTCCCGGTAGAAAAGCGTTCCGACATCGCGGTGAGGATGGCCAGTCTGGAACAGATCTCTCCCGAGGCCGTGCGGACAATCGCAACGGTCATCGGGCAAAAGCTCAGAAACCTTGGAGAGCTCAGTCGTGAGGCCTGCGGTGGCGTGCGAGCTGTAGCCGACATGCTCAACCGGCTGGATCCAAATAACTGCAGTCAGCTCCTGGATACAGTGGAAAAAGAGAATCCAGAGTTGTTTGAAAGTGTCCGGCGCTTCATGTTCGTTTTCGACGATCTTGCGGCACTCGATGCCAGTGGATTCAAGGAGCTGGTAGGTGCTGTCGATCGTAAAGTCCTGATGATCGCGCTTAAGGGGACTAGCGAGGAACTGAAGAAACGCTTTACTGAGAGCCTGTCCCAGCGAGGCGCGGAAATGATGAAGGAAGACATGGCCGCCCTTGGCCCCGTCAAAATAAAGGAAGTTGATGCTGCCCAGCAGCAGATCATCACACTAGCACGCCAGCTGGAGAAGGACGGCACCATCAGTCTCAAGAATTCGCCGGCCGAGCAGTATATCAACTAGAAACTGAGCCACAGCATGAAAGTTGACCAACCAGACCCGTTCCTAGATGGAATGCAACGAATCGAGCATATTCAGGTCACCGTGCGTGCCGAGTTGGATCAAACCATCCTGACTTTCGCCGAGTTACTGAACCTCGATGTGGGCAGCCTGATTCAGCTATCGCGGCCGACCGGCGAGAATATCGACATCTATATCGAAGACATCCTGCTGGGGTGGGGTGAGGTGCTGCTGTTGGACGGGACGATGGCAGTGAGACTCGCCGATCTTCGTAACGCCCGCCTCCCAGACCTGCAGGAAGAGGATCAAGTGGAGCCCGAAGGAGTTCGTAGTCGCGGGGAATAAGCTTATGGCGCACGGTAACCAAGAAGCACTACAGACGTTTCTCGAAGCGTGGACCGCCGAATTCGAGAAGTCCGTCGAGATGTTCACGGGCCAGCCCGTGAAGCTGGAACATGATGCGGCAACCGGGTCGGGCAAGACGTTCGACGCGGGAGACTCAATTCTGTGGCAAGGGCAGATATTCGAGCGGGAAGAAAGCGCCGCAGTCTGGATTGGAACGCCGGTTGCAACATGCACCGCTCTTACAGAGACTTCCGCGGAGGATTCCGCGGGCCGGGAGGCTCTTTACAAGGAGCTGTTGCAGCAGTCTCTGGAGGGTGCGGCCCATGTGCTCAGTTCCGGCCTCACGCCAAGAATCGTCTGTAAGCAGGCGATTGAAGACGGTTCCTTACCCCCGGACCTAGCCGACGTCGAAACCGCCTGGCTCGTGATGCCGGGGCGAGAACGTTTCCCGATTCTGGTTGGCGTTCACCCGGACTTTGCCGCCCTTCTGCGGGAAAAAGAACAGCGCCCATCGGAACCACTAGGGGATGCGATGAGTACGCCGGACGAATCGGCAAGGCTCGACCGGCTGGTTGACCTGGAGCTGCCGGTCTCGGTGGTGCTGGGTCGGGCAAAATTGCAAATCCGAGAGGTGCTCAAGCTGACGGCAGGGTCCCTTGTGGAGCTGGATCACCATGTAGGCGAGCCGGTTGAAATCGTTGTGCATGGTGCGGTAGTGGCCCGTGGGGAAGTGGTGTCCGTGGGTGGAAACTACGGCGTCAAAATCCAGGAGGTGATCAGCCGTAAGGATCGCTTCGCGCTACAGAGTTCCGCGGCTACCCGGGCAATGCGGGTGAGTCATCAAGTTGCGGGGAACTGACGGAGGAGCGGCGGCATCGACCAGCCGCCTCGTGAACTCATGAAACGTGAACTGTCACAGCAAGAGATCGACGCCGTCTTCCAGGGGTCGAGCGAAGCAACCCGCGATAGCAAGCCCGCGGTAGTCCCCTTCGACTTTAGCCGGCTGGACCGCATTCCGAAATCCCAGATCCGGTCTGTCCACCTGGTACACGAGAACTTCGCCCGGAACTTGGCGTCGAGCCTCTCCGCATATCTTCGGGATTACGTCAGCATGAATCTGGTGAGTCTGGAACAAATCTCATATGGAGAGTTCCTGGAAGGACTTGCCTCGCCGACGTTCATCGCGTACGTTGGGCTGCGGCCCTATGACGGCACCGCGGTCATGGAGCTTAACCCTGCGCTCGTTTTCACTTTCGTCGAGATGCTGCTCGGGGGAGGCGGCAAAACGGCTGGGAATCCTCAGCGCAAGGTGACCGAGATCGAAAAGCAGCTGATGCAGAACCTGCTCCGGATCGTTCTTCAGGACCTGGGTGACGCCTGGAAAACGGTTGCCGATATCCGCTTCGCCGTTCAGTCGTTAGCGGATGAACCCCAAGGCCTCCACATTCTGTCTCCAGCGGAAGCCGTCGTTACTATCGGGATCGAAGTTCGTGTGGCCTCAACGACAGGCATGATGAACCTGGCGATTCCTTCCATCTTCATCAAACGGCTGCGGCATATGTTTGACAGGCTTCGCCGGGTTCACCGCGCTGAATCAAAACGTCGGGACCAGGTTCACATGGCAGAGTTGCTGGCTAGAGTTGGCGTGGACCTGGACGTACGTTTGGACGGTGGGACCATTGCGACCGGAACTTTGCTCAATCTTGAGGCAGGTGACGTCCTGGAGCTTGATTATCCCGTTGACCGAAAGGTTACGGCTCTTCTGAACGGCGCACCGAAGTTCTGGGGCGATATCGAGTTGGCAGGAACAAAAGTTGCGCTTAGAGTGGCTTGCGAGCAGGAACGGGACTAGAACACTGTGGAAGAACGGATTGCCGCGCGGAACGTGAAGTGCGATAACCGGGCCTCTCTGGATACCGTCTCCAGGCAACAGGAGGATTGATCGCCAGGACGTATCACGGAGGAAATGGTACTTGTAGAAACCATGCCGGACGGGGTACTGGTCGCCGACGATGACGGCCGCGTCCTTCGGGTCAACGCATCACTGGCGCGCATGCTTGGCTATAGCCGCCAAGAACTGGAGGCCCGGAAGGTCGAGGATCTGCTTCCGGCGCATTTCAAGAAGGATCACGCCGCTCACCGAGCTCATTTTTCAAAAACGCACGGGACACGCCACATGGGTATGGCGCAAGACCTCTCGCTTTGCGCAAGGACGGGCGCGAGATTCCAGTAGATATCATGCTCAGCCATATGCAAATGGCTGCCGGACACCGGCCGATAGCGGTTATTCGTGACGCCAGCGAAATGCGGCAGATCCAGGCGCTCTTGATTGACAACGAGAAGCGATTACGCACGATCGTCGAGGGCATCCATGAAGGTACCTGCGAGACCAACAGCGTCATGGAAATGACCTACGTCAATAACATTTTCGCGTCGCGGTTGGGCCACGACATTTCTGAAATGATCGAGCACAGCATCTTTGATTTCATGGACGCTGAGTCGGCTTCCATAGTTCGATCGAAGCTTGAATGCCGCCGAAATGGGAACATCGAACAATACGACCTGAGTTAGCGCCGGAAAGACGGCCGCGAATTGTGGACCATCGTCTCCACGTCTCCGATGTTCAGTAGAGCAGATCTTGAAGAGGCGCGCCGTAGTGACCTCGCAGTTCCACAAGCTTCCTCACGGTTCCACCAAAAGCAGCGAAGCAGCTCTTGAGTTCAGCGGACCATGTCAAGAGCTCTCTTCATCCGGTTATCGAGTTGGATAATCCTCTGAGGAGTAATGCGAAGTGAGTTCCGATGATCGGTATTGGAATAGACACGAACTCTACAAAGCGGTATGGTCGGTGCCGATGTGGACGTTTGCCAAAAAGTATGGCATCTCGGATGTCGGCTTAGCGAAGATGTGTCGGAAGCTGACAATCCCTTTGCCCGTTGTCGCATCCCCTGATTGTCCAAGCTCGTGCCAAACTAGCCAAGGCCAATGAGAGACCTCACGGAATCCTCTGGACAGCCGAGCAGTGTCTGGACATTCGAGTTTCTCGGTCTAGCCTTGACCGAGCGATTCGGATTATGGCGGGTCTCGTTGTAACCGAAGGGTTCAGTGTCTCCGTAAGCGATCTGCATCGCGCGGAAACCGTAGCCACAATCTATGGACAAAAAATCAAGTTCGGCTTTGTGGAACAAGTGGATTGGATCCAGACCAACGTGCCGCCTTCAGGAAGTCTCGTGGACCGTGTCCTAAAATACGACGCGCAACCGCCGTTGCCTCGCGAGCCCTCAGGGAAGCTGCGGATTGAAGTATTCGACGTTTGGAGTAGTCACAAGAAGCCGACGCACCAGAGTCGCAATCTCCTCCAGCGCCTTCCGTCCCAACCTTTTAGCCTTCTCGGTTAGTCGACGTCGCTGATCATGTTCGCGACTGTCGATCCATTCTCTGCTCAAGCCTCAAAAACAATTCAATACGATCATCCTTGACATAGGAAATACGCGGACGCTATATTCCATACGTCTGGGAGAGCAGACAGTCGCTTAAAGCTGTTAATACAGGTTCATCCGATGAGGCAGAGCCGGCCCGTAGCGCAGATACAACTCCGGATCCTCCTAATCGGGACGATACTATTGCCGTCAGGGGCGCTGGCGCAAAGCCGAAATATTTCGGCGGATCACTGGGTTTCAACGTGGGCGACCGCCCAATCGCTAGCATCAGGTAGTGGACCGGGAGGCGGGCGCGCTGGCGCGGCTCCGAAGCAAGGGCCTCCTCCGGCAGTTCCGCCGCAGAATGGACCAGGACAAGGCCGCGGGAACAATCCGCAGGGGATCATTCCTCCCTCGCTAAACGACCAGACCATGCGTATGGTGGTGCACGCCAGCCTCGGTGGGCGTCGCGTTCGCGTGCAGTTCTCCGTTGCGCTCGGAGCGAGCGAACTGACCATCGGCGCAGCGCACATCGCCGGACACGCCAAGGAATCGGAAATCGTTCCAGCCACCGACCGCGTGCTGACGTTCGGAGGAAAGCCGGGCTGCACGATTCAGCCTGGCGTCTTGATGTTCAGCGATCCAGTGGATCTGGAGGTCATGCCTATGTCGGACCTCGCTGTGTCCATCTACCTGCCCAAAGATACCGGGCCGCCAACAAACCATCCGGTCGGGTTGCATACCGCTTATATTTCCAAAGGCGATACGACCGGCCAGCGGGTCATGCCGGAACCAAGCACGACGACGGCCTACCTATGGCTTTCCAGTGTGGATGTCGTTGCCGATCCGAAGGCGTTCGCGATTGTAGCTTATGGTGATTCGATCACCGATGGCTATGCGACCACCCGTGACGCTAACCTCGCGTGGCCGACACTTTTAGGGAAGCGATTGGCCGCGAACAAGGCCACGGCGCATGTAGCGGTGGTCAATCAGGGCATCTCGGGGAATCAGGTGCTGCGCGACGGTGCCGGGATCAGCGCGCTCGCCCGCTTCGACCGCGATGTCTTGAGCCGCCCCGGGGTGAAGTGGATGATCCTGCTGGAAGGGATTAATGACATCAATATTCGCGGCCGTAATTCGGGGCCCGATGCGCTTACCAGCGATGAGTTGATCGCCGGATATCGGCAACTGATCGAACGGGCGCACTCCGCGGGGATAAGGGTGATCGGTGCAACCATTATGCCCGAGGAAGGTGTCCCCACCGCCTCCGAAAGAGGCGAGGAAATCCGAACATCGGTCAATCAATGGATCCGCACGAGTAAAGCATTTGACGCTGTCGTGGACTTCGATGCCGTAGTGCGCGATCCGCAGCGTCCCATCCGGATTCGTGCCGAATTCGATCCGGGCGATCATATTCACCCCAATGACACTGGCAATCAAGCGATGGCCGATGCATTCGACCTGGCCATTTTTAGAAAGTGATTTCTGACCAGACATGCAAACAAAGCCTAAAATCGTCCTTCTTTCGGTCCTGGCGGCCGCCTCGATTTCTTTCGCGCAGAACCGAAGCGCCGCGCCGGAGCACTGGGTTGCAACATGGGCCACGTCGCAACCGTTAGCCGCGACATCCACGGTCGGCCGCGGAGGTCCTCCCCCGCCGCAAGCGCAGCTCCCGCAAGCCCAGATCCCGCAAACGCAGCCCCCGCCACCGGCCCCGGGTCCCCAGGGGAGAGGAGGACGCGGTGCTCAGCCGCCTGTTCCATCCACCTTAAATGACCAGACTATTCGCATGGTGGTCCACACCAGCATTGGAGGGCGTCGCATTCGAATCGAGCTTTCGAACGCCGCGGCAGCGGCCTCGCTCGTGATCGGCTCGGCGCACATCGCCGTGCGCGCCCAGGACTCGGGTATTGTTCGGGGAACCGACCGGACCCTTACATTCAGCGGCCAGCCGGGGTGTACGATCCGGCCCGGGGTATTAATGTTGAGCGATCCCGTGGACCTGGAGGTCGCGCCGCTGTCCGACTTGGCTGTCTCCCTCTATGTCCCGAAAGATACTGGGCCGCCGACCAACCATAACTTGGCCTTGCATACAGCATACATTTCCAAGGGCGACGCGACCGGCCAGGAAGTTATGCCGGAGCCGTCCACCACGCGCGCCTATCTGTGGCTCTCCGCCGTGGACGTAACCGCGGCTCCTAACGCCTTTGCCATCGTTGCTCTAGGAGATTCAATTACCGATGGCCAAGGCACCACCATGGAGGGAAACCTGAATTGGACCGCGGTCTTGGCCCGGAAGTTCGCTGCGAACAAGGCCACTTCCCACATCGGTGTGGTTAACCAGGGCGTGCAGGGCAATCAGGTGCTCCGGGATGATGCCGGTGTAAGCGCGCTCGCCCGTTTCGACCGCGATGTGCTCAGCCGATCCGGCATAAAGTGGATCATCTTGCTGGAGGCGATTAATGATATAGTTCGCCATGGTCAGTTGGATTCCGCCGACCCGGTCACCAGCGACGACCTGATCGCGGGCTACCGTCAACTCATCGCGCGGGCGCATACCTATGGCATTCGGGTGATGGGCGCAACTGTCACACCCGCGGAGGGCCAGCGTCAGGTTACTGAGAGTATGCAGGCGATGCGGACAGCCGTGAATCAATGGATTCGCACCAGCCATGCCTTCGACGCCGTGGTGGACTTTGACGCCGCAGTACGCGATCCGGAACATCCGCTGCGATTGCGAGCGGCGTTCGACTCGGGCGATCATATTCACCTGAGCGATGCTGGAAATCAGGCCATGGCCGACGCCATAGATCTGACGGTTTTCAAGAAGTAACGAATGAAGCGGCGACTTTACTGTTGCGCGTGTGCGCGCGTTCGTTAGAAAGAGAGACTATGACGACGAAGCCAACAATTTTTATAGCCACCCTGGCCCTGATTCTCTCCACATCCACCCTGGCGCAGACCCCCACGCAGGCGGGCGCTCCCACTGGAAACCCGGGACAGCCAGCGCCCACACCGGATCAGATCGCACGGCAGCGTGCCCAGCAGGAGCAACTCGCCAATGATTGGCCCAACCTAACCCGCTATCGTGACGCAAACCGCAGCCTGCCTCCTGGGTCGGCCGGCGAGCCGCGCGTTGTGTTTATGGGCGATTCCATCACCGAGCTGTGGGATCGCGATTCCGGCAAGTTCTTTGCGACCAAAGGCTACCTCGGGCGAGGCATCAGTGGACAGACCACACCTCAAATGCTGATCCGCTTTCAACAGGACGTGGTGGCTTTGAAACCGAAAGTTGTGGTCATAAACGCCGGCACCAATGACATCGCAGGCAACACCGGTCCTTCTACGCTAGAGATGATCGAGGACAACTTGAAGTCCATGGCGCAGATTGCTGCCGCCAATGGCATCCGCGTAGTCTTGGCGTCGGTTACGCCGGCTTACGATTATCCCTGGAAGCGGGGGCTCGAGCCTGCGGAGAAAGTCGTGGCCCTCAATTCGTGGATGAAGGACTACTGCGCAAAGGGCGGATGTGTTTACGCGGACTACTTCACCCCAATGTCGGATGAGAAGCACGGAATGAAGGAGGGTTTGAGCAGAGATGGAATTCATCCGACGCCCGCTGGTTACGCGATCATGGCGCCCATAGCCGAAAGGGCCATCGCTCAGGCGCTGGGCAAGTAGGACGCCCGTCCTTACGGAGCTTCTGTCACCGCCTGTTTCCCGTTCCAATCTGGAATTGCTCCTGGAGAACTCGCAATCCCCGCACCGATCCGATTCGCGAATTCAGCAATCTGATGCGGCGGCCATCGCTGTGAAAGTCCGTGCAAAAGCGCGGCCGCAAAACCATCCCCCGCACCCACCGTATCCACCACCTTGACAGGATATGCCGCAGCCTCCGCGTAGGTTCCTCTGCTCCAGACGCCGCATCCTTGTGCCCCCAAAGTTACGCACGCCGCCTCCCAGCCGTACCTAGCGCTCCCTGCACGGCAGAATGCTTCGATGCCCGATCCCGGCAGATCCGCGAACTCTGCCGCGAGTTTCATCTCGGTTTCGTTGAGCTTGACGACGTTGGCCAAACTCAGGAATTCTCTCACCTGCTCCCCGCTGTAGGAGTCCGGTCGTAAGTTGATGTCGTAGAACCGTACGGCGTCGGGAAGGTTATCGATCAGCTCATACAGTAATTTACGTGAATGGTCTGTTGAGGAAAACAATGTTCCGTAATACAGCCAGCCAGGATTCCACGCGGCAAGCCAACGGAGATCGTCTTGGGAAAGCTGCACCGCATCATACGCCGCCGGACGTTGAATTTGAAATTCCGTTTGACCGGTCGGTTGCGTCCGTACAAGCGCGCTACCGGTCGAAAACTGCGGCGCCGTCCTAATAAACCGAGTGTCTATGCCGAACGCCTCGACTGTTGCCTGAGCCGATCTGCCCGGCGCATCATCTCCCAAGGCGCTTATGAGGAGCGCTTCATGCCCCATCCGGCTTACGTTTACCGTAAAATTCAGGGGTGCTCCGCCTAGCCGCGTGGAATCGCGAAATACGTCCCAAAGTATCTCCCCCAAAGCCAGCACACGTCCCGGCGAGCGCATCTGGGAGCGCACCTGATTATACAGATTCTGCAGTTCCACTACTTCCAAAAGTGTACGCCAAACCCGGGTGGCGCTGTCAAATTACATCTATTTCATTCAATCAGTTAGGCTCCTCGGGCACAGCCCTTCCGGTGGCGGTCTACGCATCGCGGCCCGTGATTAGGCGACTGGCCAATATCGATCTGACTATACAAAGGCGTCGCGACAATGAGGCGATGAGGGTCATGGGCTTCCAGTGGTACGATCGCTCAAGAAGCGATGACGTGCGTCTACCTTTAATCCATGGGCCTAAAAGAGAAAGTAACTTCGAAGCATCAGGAGATCTACCAGACCCTCAAAGGAGCGATCGCCTCGGGCCAATACAAAGCGGGGCAGCGTCTTCCGACCGAAGCGGAACTCGGGAAGACTTTTGGCGCCTCGCGAATGACTGTGAACCGGGCGCTCCGCGAACTCCAACTCGGCGGAATCATTGATCGGCGCGCGGGTTCAGGCAGCTATGTCCGAGCCGAAATCGTCGGCAACCACACCTTTGGTCTCCTAATACCGGAACTGGGACAGACTGAAATCTTCGAGCCTATCTGCCGGGGGATGGCCAAGGCGCGGGAAACGGACGGGCATCACGCGCTGCTTTGGGGTCAGTCGGTTCCAGATGCTGAACACAAGGCCCCTCAATCGGCCGAGCTTTGCCGTCAGTTTGTAGCCAAAAAAGTATCAGGCGTATTTTTCGCGCCGTTGGAACTCACTCCGGGCAAGGACGCCGCGAACCGGAGAATAGTTGAGACATTTCGCGACGCCGGTATCCCGGTGGTGCTTCTAGATCGCGACATCGTTGCCTACCCGGCTCGGAGCGGTTACGATCTTGTGGGGATCGACAACCGTCGAGCAGGATACGCGATTACCTCCCACCTGTTGGAGGTTGGATGCAAGCAGATAGCCTTTGTCGCGCGCCCCGGATCCGCGCCGACAGTGGATGCCCGGATCGCTGGGTACCGGGAAGCGATGCTGGACAGCCACACGAATTGGACTCCCTCCTTGGTTTGTCGCATGGATCCTCTGGACAAGGAAAGCGTGCGCACGCTCCTTGATCGTCTTAAGCCGGATGGAATCATTTGTGCGAACGATTTCACGGCTGCTAATTTGATGAAGACGCTCGGCGCGCTGAAAGTTGCTGTGCCGCAGCAGATCCGTCTGTGCGGAATAGACGATGTGAAATATGCGAGCCTCCTCTCGGTGCCGCTCACCACCGTCCACCAGCCGTGCGAAAAGATGGGGGCCGAGGCGGTCGCCGCTATGATCCAGCGAATTCGGAATCCGGACATACCTGCTAGGGATATCCTTTTGGATTTTCATGTGGTTGTCCGCGAGTCGTCCGGCACGAAAATTAAACGAAGCGCGTAGCTATCTTCCCGGTCTTAGATCGAGGATTGAGTCATCCATCGTCCTATAGGGTGTATATACAGGATCTGTGCATTTCCCGCGTTTTGCCTTGACTCTGAGATCAACAGTGATGTAAAGTCGCTTAGTTAACAATCCTCAATATGTATATACATATTGAAGGTCTCTGTAGATCTCGAGGGAGGTGTCATGGGGCGTAAGTTTTCTTCGGTGATTCTGATTCGACCGGCGCGAGCAATCCGTTCTCGCGCGGGTTTCATGGTGTTGTTCCTGGCGGTTGCGGTCTGCCAATTATTCGGGCAGATCGACCGCGGGACGATTCAGGGCGTGGTCAAGGACCAGTCGGGCGGCGTAGTACCGGACGCAAAGGTCCTGGTGATTCAGACCGAGACCAACAGCACTCTCGAACTGCGCACCAACAGCGAAGGAGCGTATGTTGCTCCGAACCTTCCGGTGGCAATCTATCGCCTTGAATTTGAAAAGGCCGGCTTCGGAAAGGTTGTACGCCAGCCCATAGACGTCCGTCCGCGCGCGGAGTCCAGAGTGGACGTGACTCTGAATACGGGGACCGTGACCGAATCGATCACAATCACAGCGGAATCGCCGGTGCTCGACACCGCCGCCATAAATAATTCCGTGGGCTTCAAGGACACACTGATTGAGGAGCTTCCCGTGATCGTCGTCGGGACCAAGCGGGACATTACGGCGTTCCTCAATAACATGCCGGGTACAAATCAAACTAATACGTTTATACCCACGGTCAACGGGTCGGTCACTCAGGCGACGGAAGGGTTCATTGATGGAGTACGCGCGAGCGAGCGGCTTGAGAGGGGCTCGCTATCCGAGAATGGTCCGTTCCTCGAGCAGGTAGGCGAGGTGAACGTCGTGACGAGTGCCTTCAATGCCGAATATGGCGGCTTTGGCAACTGGTTCACGAATGTGATCATCAAGTCGGGAACGAACAAGTACCATGGAGAGGTTTTCGACCACTTTGCAAATGACAAGCTGAACGCGCGATTGTTCACTGCGCAGAAGAGGCAGCCTCTCCGTCAGAACGAAGGCGGATTTACCTTGGGTGGGCCCGTGGTTATTCCGGGTGTCTATGACGGCCACGACAAGACCTTCTTCTTCGGCAGTCTGGGCCTGTATTTCGGGCGCTCAGGGAATGCTGGATTGCTTGCCACGGTTCCCACGCAGGCTGTCTTGGGCGGCGATTTCAGCCAGTTCACGGCGGCCAATGGAAGCCAGATCCCCATCTACGACCCGGCGAGCGGTAGTGTGCGAACGCAGTTCCCGGGGAACATTATTCCGGCAACCCGAATCACTAATTTTGCCCGGGTGACCTCCTCCTACATACCTGCGCCGGATTTGCCAGGCCTAACTAATAACTTCTATGACCACAGAGCCCTTACCTGGCCTTACTACAACACCACGGTTCCCCTGATCAAGGTGGACCACAGCATTTCCAGCAAACAGAAGGTGATGACAAGTTGGACCCGCCAGACCCGGCCTCGCCTCCTGTGGGGCAATCCGGCTCCTGGTCTGGGACCTCAACCCAAGTGGGGGGAGACACAAACGAATCCGCTGGACCAGATCTACGATCAGCAGGACACATCCTGGAAAGTCCGGATCGCCCATGACTTCGTCATCACCCCGACATTGCTGAATCACTTTGTTGTGGGCGGTGACTTTGAATACAACGCCGCGCCCCTTGGGACCCGAGGTCAGGGATGGGATACCAAGCTGGGAATAACGGGAATTCCGCAAGACAATGGATCGTTCCCCGCCTTGACCTTCACTGGTGGAGTCGCGGCGCCGGCTGCGATGAGCCGCGGCTATGACCCGGTGTTCAATGCCATGGATTACACAGTTGTGGAGAACCTGACCTGGATTCGTGGAAAACACACAATGAAATTCGGTGGGGAGATCGATCGGGATCAGCTGAACAATATTAATTTGAACCAGATCTCGGGGGCTTTCGCATTCTCCAACGCCATGACCGCCGTGGCCGCCGGAAACACGGGATCCTCGGGCAGTTCCGTCGCCAGTTTCTTATTGGGCGCTGTGAATACGGCGAGCGCGAGCATTCCCGTGGAAACCGGGTTGCGGGATCTCCGCGTGGCCCTTTTTGCACAAGATGAATGGCGTGTCACGCGGAAGTTCACGGTATCCTACGGCCTCCGCTGGGACTACCAACCGACAATTTCCGAAGTGCAGGGCAAGATGTCGAGCTTCGAGCCCAACATTGCGAATCCCGGCGCGGGCGGACGGTTGGGCGCTCTCGCGTTTGCCAACCAGCCAGGTCTTCCCGGGGCGTTTTTCTCCACCAATTGGAAAAATGGCTTCGGCCCCCGTCTGGGCTTCGCCTACCAGTTGAATGAGAAGACGGTGATTCGCACATCAGGCGGTATCTACTATGCCAGCCCTCCTATGCAAAACCTCACCGGACCCTCATCCACGGCCGGGTTCAGTGCGACCCCGTCCTTCAGTTCGCCGGATGGATTCACGCCGCTGTATTACCTGAACTCGGGCACCTTCCCGCAGAATTTCTCGCGGCCGCCATCCATCGACCCGTCGTTCCTGAATGGCCAGGCGATTTCCTACGTTCCAGCAAACGGAACGAGAATGCCGCAGACGGTAAACTACACCTTCTCGATTCAGCGTCAGTTGGCTCGCGACACATCCGTGGAGATCGTTTACCTGGGCAGCCGAACCACGCACCTGGGCTTCACCGCCAACTACAACTAC
>Ga0265314_10002385_pt1 | contig 19338 bp, 13 predicted proteins | sample 4126metaG_FD_203106 | JGI IMG/M metagenome (GOLD analysis project Ga0265314, IMG submission 203106) | Rhizosphere microbial communities from Carex aquatilis grown in University of Washington, Seatle, WA, United States - 4-1-26 metaG | ecosystem: Host-associated > Plants > Roots > Rhizosphere >... | reverse complement strand
CACCGCCGGATGCCGTACAGCTCTTTGAAAACTGAAACGAAACAACCCAAAACTCGGGCCAGCCCCTTGACTCTCTCGCCTTTTCAGAGAGTGGCACCCGGACGACGAGGACACGCTTATGCCACGTCAAGGCCAACGGCGACGGTCGCGTGACGACAAGGCCTAATGCGCGGCGCAGGCGATCACGAAATCGACGAGGGGCTGGCACTGGAAGAAGCCTGCCCACATGTTGTGCCCCTGGCCCGGCGGGATGAGCAATTCGATCGAGCCGCCCAGCGCGCGGTACCGCTTGGCGAGTTCACCGGAATTGTCTTCGAGCGGCACGAGCACATCGACGTCACCGTGAATGTGGAAGAGCGGCACGCGCGCCTGCGCCAGCGGCGCGAGGCGTTCCAACGGATTGTGCTGCGCCAACTGCGCGCCCAGTTCGGCGGCGCTCAGCCCATACGCGGGGCAGGCTTTTTCCAGCCCCGGGTAACTCAGGAGGCTGCAAACGGGATACACGCCCGCGATGCCCGCGACGGCGGCGGGATTTTCGCTGGCCCAGTTGTAGAGCATCAGGCCGCCGCGGCTGCGCGCGAGCAGAATGGCCTTGGGCGCGAGATTGCGCTTCTGCGTCAGTTCGCGGTACAGCGCGGTGAAACCGGCGCGGCCCGCGGGGCTGCCGTAGGCTTCGCCGATATTGATGCCGGCGATGGCGATTCCCGCGGCGAGGAAGCGCGTGAACATCCAGACTTCTTCGGGGCCGGGCGTGCCGGGCAGCGTGGGCGCGTAGAAGACCCAGGGCGTGGGCCGCCCGTCCGCGCGCGCCGGCGGCGAGATCAGGAACGCGTCGCGGCTAAACAGTTTGAACTCTTCACCGGGCATCGGGAGCGGCATGGGCGGGTTCCCAACGGCGGATCGAATCCATTTAAGGATCCACATCCGCGGATTGAGCATCTCTGGACGACGCACGGAGGAGCAAGCTCCTGCGTGGCACACCCTGATCGCAAGCTGATGCAACGGGCAAGGCCAACGGCGCGGCGCTAATCCTTACGCTTTTCGACGTCGGCGGAGTTAACGGTGCCGGGCTTGTTGCCTTTGTTGAAGGTCTGGATCGCGGTGCGGTAGATCGGCCCATAAAACTTGTCCTTGGGCACGCAGCCCGAAGGGAACTGGCCGTATTCGTTGCCTTTGGCGCGCATCAGCGCGGTGCAGCTCGAGACCGCGATGCAGGCCTGGGCCTTGTTGATGCCGCGGCCTTCCTGCATATCTTTCACGAAGTCCGGGTAGGCGAACGAACCGCGGCCCACGCCCATGATCGCGATGCGTTTGTTGCGCACGTTGAACGCGCCGGCGGCCGCGAAGTGGTGCTGGAGCCACGAGTAGCCCGTGCCCACGAAGGGGAATTCCGGAAACGCGCTTTGCAATTCGGCGGCGTGGCGGAAATGGCGCGCGACGCCGATCAGCGGGTGTTCGGGGCTTTCGTAGCCGTCGAGCGGCGGTTTTTCGAACGGGCGCCCGATGTGCGGGTTCGAGTACGGATTGCCCTGCGACAGGTTGATCGTGCTGACGCCCAGCGCGATCATTTCCTTGATCCACTGCTTGGGTTCGGTGAGGTCCGATTCGAGCGGGTTGGCTTCGTTGACGCCCCAGCTCCACTTATACGGCGTGGTGTAGGGCCGCGGCATGCCGTTGCCATCGGGGCCTTTGGTGTAGGGCACGGAGTCGAACATGTTCATGCGCGTGCCGAGGAGCACGGTTTTGCTGACTTCGCTGCGGATGCGGCCGAAGATATTGCGCTGCAGGCGCGTGCGGTTTTCAAGCGAGCCGCCATAAGGCCCCGGGCGCGTCTTCGAGCCCAGCAATTCGGAGCACAGGTAGCGGTGGCACTGCTTGACGTCGAGCACGTCGAAGCCGCAGGCGACGGCCATTTTCGCGGCGACGATGAATTCATCTTCGATGCGCTTGAGGTCGTCGTCGGAGAGCACCGGATAATCGGCGGGCATGGGGACTTTCGCACCGCCGGCGCCGGGCACGAGCGTCGCGCCGTCGAGGGCCGGGTCGCGCTGCGCGATCAGCGGCTTGGCGTAGCTGTAACGGCCCGAATGCGTGAGCTGGCAGACGAGGACGAGGTCGTCGCAGGCGTTGGGGCCGTAGGCTTCGCGGTGTTTCTGGCGCGTGATGTCGACGAGGCGCGCGATTTCGCTTTGCGAACCGGGGTGGATCCAGAGCTGGCGCGGATTGGCGCGGGATTCTTCGCTGACGGCGGTGGCTTCGCCCCAGATCATTTTGACGCCGCCGTGGCCGAAGCGTTCCCAGCGCCGGAAGGTGAGCTCGCCGGGCTTGCCATCGCGGGTGCCGTCGCAGCCTTCCATCGGGTGGATGGCCATGCGGTTGCCGACTTTGCGGCCGCCGATGACGATGGGCTCCAACAGCGGCGAAAGATCCTGGTCGAGGCCGATTTCTTTCGAGACGCCGAGCTTGGCGGCGCCTTCGAGGAGGGACTCGGCGGTGTCGAAATCGAACCACTTGGGCATGGCGGCGGGCTCCTTTAAGGAACGTAATCCAAGGATATAGCAGCAGGGAAAGTATGATTCTAGTTGCGATAGGGGACGCCACACAACGTGCACGCCTTTCCTTGACAAGCTGGCATGTGCGCAAGTATCATGCGCGGGCTACTTTAGGCCCTGTCCGATTGGGGGCTCCAAAGGATCGAGGGGACGCACTGATTAATCAGACTGGTGCGCCGGAAAAGGGCCGTCTCGACCTGGAACCATTCGGAATTAGCGCAGGATAAACCGCAGGCAGGATACCTGCCAAAGCGGGGAGAGACCGCGTTCATGGCATTGAAGGGCAACCTCGCGACGGTCAGTCTGGCCGACGTCTTTCAGGTGCTTTCGCACGGGCGCTCGAACGGGCTCCTGCGCGTCCAGGCGCCAGAAGGCACACGCTTCGTGGAAATCACGAACGGGGCGATCTCGATCGTCTCGCGGCAGGGCAACCGCATTCCGATCGGCGACCTATTGGTCAGCCGCGGCCAGCTAACCGAAGACCAGCTCAAGCAGGCGCTCTCGAAACAGAAGGAATCGGGCAAGCTCTTCGGCGAAGTGCTGCTGGACCTGCACTTGGTGGAGCGCAAGCAGATCGAAGAAGTGCTGCGCTTCCAAGTCGAAGAAGAATTATGCGACCTGTTCCTGTTGAAGTCCGCGGAATTCGATTTTCTGGCCAACGCGACGCTCGACGCCAACATGGCGCTGGGCGGCGGGTTCATCCGGCTGTCCATCGACCCGAATTCGATCCTGTTGGAAGCCGCGCGGCGCGTGGACGAATGGCAGCGCCTGGAAGCGCGCATCGCCAGCCAGGCGTGCGTGTTCAAACTGACGGATTCCGGGCAGCAGATGCTCGACAGCGGCGAAGGGCTCTCCTTTGAAGGCATGGCGGTGCTGAAGCTGTGCGGCGAGCATCGCAGCGTCGAATCGATCGTGCAGAAGACGTGCCTGGGGCGGCTGAACTCCAATATCATGCTCTGCGAGCTCTGGGACCACACCCTGCTCGAGCCGCTGGCGGCGGATGAATACGCAAAGATTGCGGCGGAGCACCTCGCCAAGGGCCGGCTGGATGAAGCCGAACGCGTCGCGAGCTACGCCCTGAAGGTCGAAGGCGACGACAAGCGCCAGGCCGCGCTGCAGAAGACGCTCGACGAAGTAACACGCAAGAAAAAACTGGCCGCGCCGTCGGAGGCTTCGGCCAGCACGCGGGTGCGCTCGGAAGTGATCAAGCGCCCGAACGCGGCGCTGGTGATCAAAAAGCACAAGACACCGTGGATCCCGGTTGCGATCGGAGGCGTGGTGCTGCTGGGGATCGCCGGAGCGATCTGGTTTTTCTACTTCCGCTCGGATCACACGGACGTCGCGGCGGACATCGCCAAGCGCTACGAGACCATTCACACCCAAGTCGACGAACTGATCAAGGAACACAAATATAAGGAAGCGATCGACCTGCTGGCCAAGCCGCCCAGCGACCCGATCATGCGGCAGAAGATCGACGACCTGTACAAGACCACCGCGGCGAAGATCACCAGTGATGCACAGGAGCTGTCCAGCAGCTTCCAGCGCGCGCTGGACAAGAACGACCAGGCGCAGCTCGAAAAGTGCGTCAACGACGCCAAAGACTTTGCCCATGTGACGCTGCCGCGCCAGGAAGATTTTCAGAAGCTGACGGACACGCTGAAGCGCATCGAAGCTTGGCGCCGCGAAAAGGCCGGCGAGTTGCAGCTCAAGCGGCTCCAGGAACTTGCCCGCACGGAAAAGACGGACGCCGAGGCGGCGCTGCAGGAAATCCTCGCGATCCTCAAAGCCGATCCCACCGAACCGGTGGCGGCGCAGGTGCGAGCACGCCTGCAGTCGCTGTATGAAGGCAAGCTGGCGGCCGAGAAGGCGCTGCAGGACGGGGCGCTCGCGGAAGCGGCTGGCGACCTGACCACCGCCGACGAACAATATCACCTCACCATGTCGCACTATCCGGGCTCGGCCCTCGCCAAGAAGGCCATGGGCAAGCTGGCGGACATTCAGGACCGCAAAAAGAAGGTTGCCACAGAGCTCGAAAACCTGCCCGTGCTGCTGACGCAAAAGGCCTATAAGGAAGTGCGCGACAAGCTGCTCAAAATCATCGACTCCAAACCGGGCGATGACCTGACCGATCGCGCCCGGGAGATGCTGAGCCGGCATGAAGTGGTCGTGCAGGAAGACGAGATCGCCGCCAACGCCCTGCTGACCAACGCCAACCGGGTCAAGGAACTGCAAGGCCCCAAGGCCGAGATTCTGAAACTGAAGAAAGAGATTCTGACCAAGTACCCATACACCAAGGCGGCGACGCAAGTCACGTTCGACCTGCAGATCGACAGCCAGCCCAAGGGTGCTTCCATCTCGATCAATAGCCGGCAGCAGCGCGAAACCACCCCGGCGACCGTTTCGGTGCCGGGACAGGGCAGCGTGCGGATCCAGTTGCGCCTCAAAGGCTACGACGACTACGTCACCTACATCACGCCGTCCCAGTCGCTTGAGCCCCTGGTTGCGCGGATGGATCGCCAGCAGATCGCGCCGACGCGGCGCATGCCCACGGCGGCCAGCGGCGGGTTTGTGGCCAATGAAGCCGTGGTGGCGTGGGCCGCAGGCTCGGAATTGATGCTGTTCAATCTGAAGGATGCGCCCACGTCCGCGCTGCGGCGGGTGCAGGTCTTTACCGCTGGCGGCGAGACCCCCGCGCCGATCCAGAATCCGATTTTCAGCTCAACCAAGCAGGGCGAAGCCGATGTGCTGGTGACGAGCGAATTTGGCCTGCACCGCATCTTGCCGGAGACGAGCAAGCTGTACTCCTGGCCCCTGCAGAAGGATTCGGGACGCTCGCTGTCCACGCCAGTGCCCATGGTCCTGCATAACGTGGCGAGCGCGGGGCTGGCCACGGAAAGCGGTTTCGAACTGCTCGATCTCGCCGACGGCAAGCCGACCATTCCGGCCAAATTCATCGGCAAGGTCGAGAACAAAGTCTCGACCGGGCTGGTTTACGACGATGCGGGCAAATGGTTCTACCTGCCGCGCAGCGACGGCAAACTGCTGTGCCTGTCCGCCGACAACCAGGGCGAGATCTCGTGGGAAACCACCCTGCCTTCGAACCTGGTGGGCGAATTGCAGTTCAACGCGGCGGAGAAGGCCCTGGCGATCGCCACGGACACGGGCAAGGTGCTGGTCCTCGAAAGCAAGGACGGCAAGCCGCGCTTCGAGTACGACACCAAGGGCAACTCCAAGCTCGGGATCTTCGACGCGCCGATGGGCTTCCTGGTGCCGCTCGACAACGGGCACCTGATCCTGCTTTCGCCCAAGGAGTCGCGCGAAATCTGGAACATCGAAGTGCCCGGCGGGATCGCCACCGCACCCGTGAGCATCGGGAAGAAATACGTCGGCGTGTGCTCGGCCACCGAGTTGCTCATTTATTCCGCGTTCGACGGCAGCCCGGTCTGGCATGCGCCGCTGCCGGCGCCGCCGCAAGGCATCTCTTTCGGCGGGAACCGCGTCTTCGTCGCGACGCCCAATCCGCCCATGCTGCTCTCTTTCCCGCTCGAGTAAGGACCGCTTACTTCAGCCCTTGCGAGGTTCCAAACCATGGGCACCCTGATCGAACTATTGCAGAAGGAACGCCAGCTCGCGATCGGACTGATGTCCGGCACGAGCTGCGACGGCGTGGATGCGGCGCTGTGCGAAATCGAAGGCGCGGGCCACGGCCTGAAGGTGCGCCTGGTGGATTTCGTGACGCAGCCGTACTCGGGCACCGTGCGCCGGACCCTTTTGGAAATCTCCGACTCCAAAACCATCTCCCGCGACGACCTGTGCCGCTTTAATTTCCGATTGGGCAACGCGTTCGCGCGCGCGGCCATGGCCGTGATCGAGAAAGCGAAAATCAAGACCACGGACGTCGACGTGATCGGCAGCCATGGACACACGCTCGCGCACTTGCCGCCGCGTACCGACGCCGGCATCAGCGGCTCGGGCTTGATCGACCGCTTCGGCTCGACCTGGCAGATCGGCGAACCGGCCATGATCGCCGAACAGACCGGCATCCCGGTCGTTTTTAACTTCCGCACGCGCGACATGGCCGCGGGTGGACAGGGTGCGCCGCTGGTTCCGTACGTCGATTACCTGGTGCTCTCGAGCACCGAGAAATCGCGCGTGGTGGTGAATATCGGCGGCATCACCAACGTGACCTACCTGCCCAAGAGCGGCAGGCCCGAAGACACGCTGGCCTTCGACACCGGCCCCGGGAACATGCTGATCGACGGGCTGGTCTCGCTGATGACCACTGGCAAACAGAATTACGACAAGGACGCGGAACTGGCCCGGCAGGGCGACGTCGAAGGCTTCATCCTCAACGAACTCCTCCAGCATCCATATCTCAAGCTGCCGCCGCCGAAATCCACCGGGCGCGAAGAATTCGGGACCGCGTACACGAAGCACCTGTACGAATGGGGCATTCGCAAGGGCGTGCGCCCCAAGAGCGTGCTGCGCACGGCCACAGACTTCACGGCCATCGCGCTGGCCGACGCCTGCAAGCGCTACATCATGGTCAAGGGTCCGGTGGACGAGCTGATCATTTCCGGCGGCGGCGCGCTTAACCCGCTGCTGATGGAGCGGATCCGCGCGGAATTCGAAGGCCACCCGGTCTTGCTATCCGACGATTACGGACTGCCAATCAAGGCCAAAGAAGCGATCTGCTTCGCAATTCTGGCGCGCGAAACGATCCTGGGGCGGCCGTCCAATCTGCCTTCGGCCACCGGCGCGGCGGGTCCGCGTATATTGGGCCAGATCTGCCCGGCCTGATGTCCTACCTTTAATGCGCGCAGGTTTTTCGGATTTTTCTGCGTTCTTCTTGCTCCCGTGAAGCGCGCGGGGTATGGCACCATCTGTGGTGCCGTCGCTCCGGGGAATGTGTGTACGCCATGAATTGGCATGACCCGCTTTTTCTTTTTACCGTGCTGGTGCTGGGCGCAGCGCTGTCGGTCTGGCTTTTACAGCGCTTCAAGCTCTCCCCCATCCTCGCCTACCTGGCGCTGGGCATCGCCTGCGAACCGCAGGTGACGGAAAGCCTGCACGAAGGCGCGGAACTGCTCGCCGATACGGGCGTGGTCCTGCTGATGTTTTTCATCGGCCTCGAATTCCACCTCGATGAAATCCGCAAGATGCTGCGCGTGGCGATTGTGGGCGGCGTGCTGCAGGTCGTGCTGGTGGCCGGCGGCGTGGGCGGGTTGTGTTTGTGCTTCGGACTCGATGGATTCGGAGCGCTGGTGGTGGGCCTGATGGCCGCCTTCAGTTCGACGGCCCTGGTGATGAAAGCCTTCGCCGACCGCCAGGAAGCACAGACATACCGGGCGCGGATTTCGCTGGCGATCCTGATCTTTCAGGACATCGCGGCGATCCTCACCGTGGCCCTGCTGCCGCTGGTTGCATTGGCGTTTGGCGCGGGGCACAGCGGCGCCGTCAGCGGCGGCGAAATTGCACGCCAGTTGGTCTTCCTCTTTATAGTGCTGCCGGCGAGCTTTCTGGCGCTGCGCTTCGTTTTGCCGCGCTGGTTCATGCGCGTGGCCAAATCACGCTCGCAGGAGGCCTTCTCGCTGCTCTCCCTGGGCGCGTGCCTGCTGGTGGCCCTGGTCGCGAAGCTGGCCGGCGCGTCGACGGCGCTGGGCGCGTTTTTGGGCGGCCTGGTGCTCAGCCACACGCCGTTTGCTTCGCAGATCATGGCCGATCTGGGGACGTTGCGGAATCTCGCACTGGGATTTTTCTTTTTCACCGTGGGCTTGCTGGTCGATCCACTTTTTTTATGGACGCACCTGCACCTGCTGGTGCCCGCACTAGCCGGCTTGATTCTGCTCAAAGCGCTGCTCACGTGGGGCAGCCTTTCGGCGGTGCGCGTGCCGGCGGAGGTCGGACTGGCAGCGGGCGTGATCCTGGCGCAGATCGGCGAATTTTCCTTTGTGCTCGGCAAGCAGTCCAGCGACCTGGGCTTGCTGCATGCCGACGCGTATAAATTCGTACTCGCGCTGGCGGTGCTGAGCATGGTGGCGACGCCCTTCCTGATGGGCCTGGGTTCGTGGATCGCCGACCGCGCCGCGTTGCGGGGCTCGGCGACGACACCCGGCGCGCCCGGCGTCTCGGTGGAGGCGGCCAAGCCGGCGCCTCCGCAACCAGAAATCCCGCGCTCGCAGCGCGAGACCATCGTCATGCCCGCGTCGCGCGCGATCGTCGTCGGCTACGGGCCGGTGGGGCGCACGCTGACGCGCATTCTGTTCGACTTCGACATTCGCCCGACGGTGATCGACCTGAACATCGAGACCGTCAAGAAACTCAAGGACCGCGGCTATTCGGCCCTCTTCGGTGACGCGAGCAAACGCGAGATCCTGCAGGCCGCGGGTGTCGGCGAAGCCAGATACTTGCTGGTCACGCTGCCGGATCTCGCGTCGCGCATGCCCGTCGTGGCGACGGCGGCGCTGATGAATCCCAATATCAAAATTTTCGTGCGCGCGCGATATCTCGGCGAGCGCGCGATGCTGGAAGACGCCGGCGCGACCGCGGCAAGCTACGAAGAAGCCGAGACCAGCGTGGCGCTCGCGCGCTTTCTGCTAGGCGATCTGGGCGTGCCCGATCACGAGATCGAGCGCGAAGCCGAACGCATTCGAGGAGAGATCGCGGTGCGCACGGGTTTCACCATGATGATTCCCGCGCCGCCGCGCAAATCTTCGTCGGATGCCCCGCCCCCGCCCTAGCACAGGCGGCCCGCCCGCACTTTGCAACCGGCCCCAACCCGGCTATAGGTGGTACCGGAATTTGGCTCCTTAGGACCGTTGGCACCCATGCCCAAAGTTCTTCAAACCGCTGTCGTCACCCTGCCCGCCAATCCCCTGGTCATGTATTTTGCCAATCGCAAGCCGGCACCGAAGGACAATCCGTTTGAAGATCTGACGCGGCGCGTCGTCCAGTTGCAGGTGCTCGAACTGGAAGGCGATCGGAATTTTACGCATGCCATCCGGCGCCTGGACAAGGCCGGCACGGTGGTCTGGGATACCAAGCATCTCTCCGCCGCGGAAGCGCGCTGGGCCGCCGAATGGGAATACAACCTGCAGGCCACCGACTGGAAAGCGCCATCCTGATCGCGGTTGCCCGAGCGTGAAGAGCGGCTAGGCTTCGCGTACTCGTTCGGGACATCGCCTATGCCGCGCATCTCCTTCCACAAAGAAAAAGTCTTCGACGTCGAAGACCTCGACAAGACGCTGCTGGAACATTCGCTCGAAAACGGGATTACGCACTGCCACGCCTGCGGCGGCAACGCGCGCTGCTCGACCTGCCGCGTGCTGGTGCTCGAGGGCGCCGAAAACCTGCCGCCGCGCAACGAAGCCGAAGCCCTGCTAGCAAAGCAGAAGGGTTTTGACGACAACATCCGCTTGGCCTGCCAGACGCGCATTCGCGGGCCGGTCTCCCTGCGCCGCCTGGTGATCGATTCCGAAGACATGGAAGTGGCCGTCGCCGGGATGGAACGTTCGGTCGGCATCGAGCGGAATTTGGCGGTGCTCTTCAGCGATGTGCGCAACTTCACGCCCTTTAGCGAAGGCTTTTTGCCCTACGACGTCGTGCACATTCTCAATCGCTATTTTCGCAAGGTCGGCGAGGAAATTTTGCGGCACGACGGCTACATCGATAAGTACATGGGCGACGGAATCATGGCGCTCTTTGGCCTCGAAAAGAGCGACCCGAAGGAAATCTGCGCCGACGCGATGCTGGCCGGCCTGGCGATGCTCGAAGCGCTGACCGATTTCAACGACTACATGCAGCGCCAGTTTGAAACGAGCCTCAAGATTGGCGTGGGGATCCACTTTGGCCAGGCCATCGTCGGCGAGATGGGCCATCCGAAGAAAATGCAGTTCAGCGCCATCGGTGACACGGTCAACACCGCCAGCCGGATCGAGTCCGCCACGAAGGAGCATCACGCAGGGCTGCTGATTTCAGAAGCGGTCTACGCGCACGTCAAGGATTTCGCGCACGTCGGCAAATCCGTTGAAGCGAGCCTTAAAGGTAAGAGCGGGCAGCACCGCTTGTATGAAATCACGGGTGTGGACGCGGGTTTCTGCAAACAGCGGCGCCTGCGAAATCTGGGCCACGAACTGCGCAAGGAATTGCTCCAGACGATCGCGCGCACCGACGCTCCGCTGATTCTGCGCCTGGCCTTCCACGACGCCGGCACCTACGACCCCGAGACCAAGCGCGGCGGTGCAAACGGTTCGGTGCGTTTTCCGGAAGAAATGCAGACCGCAGACAACCAGCCCCTCAAGCCGGCGCTGGCGACGCTCGAAAAAGTGAAAGCGAAGTTTCCGGAGATTTCCTGGGCCGACCTAATCGCGCTGGGCGGTGCGGTGGCTGTTGAAAAGTGCGGCGGCCCCGCCATCACGGTGGATATGGGCCGCACGGATGCCGCCGGTCCTGACGCCTGCCGCGCGCTGCCATCAGAGCACCTCGACGCGGCAGGTGTGATGTCCTGGTTTGCCGGCGCAGGCTTCAGCGTCCGCGAGACCGTCGCGCTGTGCGGCGGGCACACACTGGGCCACGGGCACAACAAGCCCTTCACCAACGACCTCTTCAATTTCACGAACAGTTATTACAAACGCCTGCTTTATGATGCCCAGAGGACGGACTTGGTGTTGCTGGACTCCGACCGTGCGCTCACGACTGTTCCGCAACTGCGCGTGCACGTCGAAGAATTCGCGCGCGACCAGGATGCGTTCTTCAAAGCCTTCGCCGAGGCCTACCGCAAACTCACGCGACTGGGTACTGGGCTGGGCGTGATCTAAATTCGCCCGAATGGAGCACAGTTCGCGATGCGCTACACCCCCTGGCTGGTTTCCGAACACGTTCCCGATTTTTCGACGCTCGAAAATCTCGCGCAAAGTGCGTGCTTTAAAGGGGTTTCGGGTGAGGAACTTGCCATCGCGCTATGGGGAATCATGGTCGACCGCGACCTCGGCATATTTCATTACTGCCCGGCGCAGGAACCGCTCTGGGGCAAGGACGCGCACGATCCACTGCTCGTCTTCAATTCCTTTGGCTTCACGATCTGCCATGTGCACGCGCATATGTTCACGATGCTGGCACGCGCGGCGGGCTTTCAGGCGCGCGTTGCGAACATTCAAGGCCATGAGGGCGCGGAAATATTCTACGACGACGCGTGGCATTACTTCGACGCCGACGTGCAATATTTCCACCGCAAACGCGAAGCGCCATACGCGATCGCTTCGCGTGAGGAACTGTTTCGCGATCCTTCGCTCGTGGACCAGCAGCCGCGTCCATCGCATCCGTACGGCTTTCCCGACCGGCTGCCTGAGAAATTCCGCAAGCTTTACGAGACGCCGCCGGAATATCCTGATCTGCTTGAGGAGCAAATCCATGCGGCGGACTTTGTGCTGCGCCCCGGCGAGGAATTGATCCGTTATTTTTACCAGCGTGGGCGCTGGCACGTCTTTCCGCATTATCCGGACATGTTCCGTCAATACCCGACTGAGACTGGCCCCGAAGGCCCGACTGAGCGCTTCTGGCCACGGCGGCAGTGGGGCAACGGGGTTTTCCGCTACGCACCCACGCTGCGCCCGAATTTCCGAGATCTCGAACTCGGCGCAGATGAAGTGGACGGGCTGACGCTGACAGAACGCGGCCTCGCTTCAGAAAAAGAAGAAGGCACCGCGCGCTTCGCGTTCGAATCGCCTTACATTTTTTGTGGTATCCCGGACCCGTTGCGCCGAGTGCCCTCGGCTGGCGGCGCAACCTTGTGCGCGCACTTCGAAATCCCTCCCGGTGGCGACGCTGAAATCCAAGCGTGCGCCACGCATCCCAACAAGGCCCCGTGTTGGGAGCGGCTCTGGGCCTCCAAGGGTGCCAGCGGGACACAAAAGGTGGAACTCGATTTCACAGCGCTGGTGGACGGAACTTACCGCGCCGAATTGCGCTTCCGCCTTAAGGGCCTCGGCACCACGCTGGATAGCTTTGAAACGAAACTCTGGTGCATGGTCTCGCCGCATTCCCTGCCGGCGCTCAAGCACGACGGCGTTAATTCCATGGCCTTGCGTTGCGGCGACCGCTACGGATTAAATACGCGGCATTTCCGTCTCGAAAAATTGTTGGGTGCAAATTCGGCGCTGGATGACGCGGCGCACACTGAAAATCTGCGTTACGACCCGGCGCACCGCTCGCTGGCCCTGCCGCAGGATGCACAAAAGCCCTGGAGCTTGACCTACGAACTCAAAGCCCCACGAGGACAACTCGCATGGTTGAGCGTCTACGCGCTGTTTGAATCCCTGCGGCCAGGCGAAGCCCACGATGGCACCCCTGCGCGCATTGAAATTTCCGATTCGCCGGCGGGCCCGTGGAAAATAATCTGCGAGCGCTCGCCCTTAACGCACCCGGAAGGCTGGCACTTTGGGGCCTTTGGACGCGAACAATTTAACGGCCTAGGCTCAGCCGGATACGTGCGCTTCAGTTCGAAAAAGGGCCTCAAAGGGTTTCGCGTAAGCGCCCACTATGTTCCAGACGCGGCGCCCGTGCTCGCGCCCCTCGAAATCGAACATACATGGTACGAAGACGACCCTTCAGTTGGCCGGCGTTTGCGCTCGCATCTGGAACCTATTTCTGAATCCGCGCACGCCTACGAAGTAACCTGTGAACAGATTCCGCATAACGATGCGGTCGTACTGCGCGTGCCCTCGCCGCCGCGCGCCTAAGGACATAAATGATTTCAGTTTGGTTTTCACGCTTGCGGCCCAGCCCTGGGCCGTACCCTCTCACAGTATGCGCATCGGCGTACCCCACGCAATCCTGGCGGCCCTGATCCTTCTGGCGGTCTGTGCGGGCTTTTCCGATCAGCGTCCGCCTCTGGAAAAATCCCTCCAGGCGGGCTACCAGTTCAATTTGAAGAGCGACAACGCGACGCCTGAGATCGCTCCGGACGCCGTACATATTATTTATTGGGAAAAGTGGAACAATTTCGAAGGCGAAGCGATGCAGCATTGCGTCAACGCCTTCAACGCCCACAGCCGTGAAGCGTTGACGAGCAGCGATACAAAGTTCCGCGCGCGCTTTCTCTCGCCTTCTGGCCAGCAGATTTTCGTGCATCTGCTTTCGGTAACCCAGGTCAATCAGAAGACCCTCTTGGCAGTGAGCGGCGGGATACCCCCCGATGTGGCGGGCCTGTGGTCGCGCGACGTACCGAATTTCGCGCGCTTCAATGCGGCACTGCCGCTGGAGGACTGGCTAAAACGCGACGGCCCGGCGCGCGAGGAATATCAGCCGCCCTTCTGGAATATGTGCGTCTACGACGGGAAGGTTTTCGCTCTGCCCACGACTCCCGCGACCGTCGCGCTGCATTGGAACAAAAAGCTTTTTAGAGAAGCGGGTTTGGATCCTGAAACTCCCCCGCGAACAATTCAGGAACTCGACGCGTTCAACGAAAAACTAACCAAACTTGACGCGGACGGCAAAATTACCCAGATGGGATTTCATCCCGGCGAGCCCGGTTGGTGGAATTACGGCTGGGGCAATTGGTTTGGCGGACCACACGTTTCATCCGACGGGCGCACATTACTGCTCGACTCCAAGGAATGGCTGGCCGCATTTAATTGGCTCAATGGCGTGGCTGAAAAATATGGGCGAGACCAGGTGCGGTCGTTTCGCGGTGGACTGGGAAATTTCGATTCGCCGCAAAACGCGTTTATTTCAGGAAAGGTCGCGATGGTGCTTCAAGGCGTGTGGATGGCCAACTTCATCCGCATGTACAATCCCGCGCTGGAATGGGGTGCGGCGCCATTTCCAATGCCCGGCGGCACGGCGAAGGATCCCGTGACGCTGGTGCAGGCGGACGTTCTGATCGTGCCGCGCGGCGCGGCGCACCCTGAGGAAGCGTGGAAGTTTGTGCGCTATGTCAGCAGCTTGGGCGCGCTGGACGATCCTGATGCGCCGCTGGAAGGTATCGAGATTCTGTGCTTTTATCAGGGCAAAAACACGCCATTCCGAAAAGTGTCGCGAGCTTTCAGCCAAAAATTTCAACGCCAATACGAAAATGAATACATCAAAGTGTTCATGCGGCTGGGCGAAAGCAAAAATGCGCAGATTGAACCGGTGATGCCAATGTGGGGCGAGATCCGCCAGGCCGTCGCGAGCGCCTATGACGAATTGATGGATAAAGGCAACCAACCGGGTCACAACCCACAGGAAATTCTAAGCAACCTTCAGAATCGGCTGCAGCCCAAACTTGACCGGGAGTGGGCGCGCATCGACCGCGAACGCGCCGCGGAAGAAAAGCCTTAGAGCAGGCCTTTTTCGTGGAAGCTCGTAAACGAACCATCGCCCACTACGACGTGATCGAGGAAACGAATGCCCAGCAGCGTCGCGGCTTCTTTCAGGCGCTTGGTCATTTCCTTATCGGCTTTACTCGGCGTCGGATCACCGCTTGGATGGTTATGCACAACCGCGACCGCAGCGGCGAGCGCCTCAATGGCCGGCCGAAAAACTTCGCGTGGATGAACAATGGTTTCGGTCAGCGTGCCTTCAGAGACCTGCGCTTCATTCACCAAGCAATTCTTCTGGTCTAGGCAGATGACAAAGAAACTTTCTTTCTTCTTGTCGCGCAACCGCAGGTGGTAGTGCTCGAAGAAATCGCGCCCGCAGGTGAAGGCCCGCCCGCGAGTCTGCGTTTCGGCGCTCCACAACCGGCACAGGCCCGAGACCACACGCAGCCGCGCCAATGCCGCATCATCCAGGCCATGGCGGCGCAGGCTCTCGTCCGGTGCGCTGAATAATTCGCGCAGGCCGCCGAATTTCCGGAGTACGGCTTCGGCGCGACCCAGTGCCGCCGCGCCCCCGGTGCCGCCGGAGAGAATCAGCGCCAGCAGCTCGGCGGCTTCGGGCGCAGCGCCTTTCGATTTCGAACTCACCAGCCCGCGTTCAAAGGCCGCGCCGGAAATTTGCACCGCTTTCGCACCCGAAACGATGAACCGGCAATGCGCGCAGACCGGGCAGTTAGTGCACTGCGGTTCGGCCACACATGGCCCGCTGTCCGGCAGGCCATATTCGGTACCGGCAAACGCGTTGAGCCAGGATGCAATCACGCCCGGGGCTTCGCCGGTCGCGCGCGCCATGCGCGTAGCCAGTACCGCGAACGCGTTTTGACGCGAAGGCTGATCCATCGCCGCATCCAGAACGCCGTAACGGAGCAAAAAACGCGCGGTCGCGGGCTGCAATTCGAGCGGCAGATCTTCGGCGCTACGCGTATTGCGCCAGCGCTTCAGCATCGGCGTGAGCGCTTTGCCGGATCGCTTGCGCACGGCGCGCTGCACGCCATTTAAAAAGCCAGCGGGATCGTCCAAGGCGTGGCTCATGCACGCGCCGCCTTTTTTGCGGCCCGCAGCGCCTCGGGTCGCACCGCGGCGAGGCCCGGCAATTCGCGGTACCGGCCCGCCCAATCCATTCCAAAACCTACGTAAAATTTCGGGGGCACATCAAAGCCCGTAAAATTACTGCGCACGCCGCGCACTCGGGCCACGCCGCGTTTACGCAGCAACAACACCGTATGCACGCGTTTTGCGCCGCGCGCATAGAGATGCTCGACCAGAAATTTTAAGGTTCGGCCCGTGTCCAGGATATCATCGATCAGCAGCACGGTGCGTCCGCGCAATTCGATCTCCGGATCGAGGTCCTGAAGCAGCACGACCTTGCCGCTCGAGCGAGTCTCTTTGCCGTAGCTTTGGCAGCGCAAAAAAGCAATTTCGAGATCCAGGTGCGCCGGGAATTTCCGCAGCAGATCGCTGGCGAAAAAGAATCCGCCCTGCAAGACCACCACCGCGACCGGGCGCTCGCGGGCCTTGATTTTCTTCAACACTTGAGCGCTTAAAGCGGCAATCCGGGCCTCAATTTCCCCGGGCGTCAGCACGGGTTCGAGGGCCGCCGGCAGTTGGGGCACGCGCTTGCGGGGCATTACGCAGGCAGCCGCTTGAGGATGTCGTCGAGCACCTGGTCGGCGCTCACGCCCGCGGCTTCGGCTTCGAAATTCAAAATCAGGCGATGCCGCAGCACGGGGCCGGCGAAATGCCGCAGGTCTTCGTTGGAGACGTGGAAGCGTCCCTGGGCCAGCGCGCGCACCTTGGCGCAGAGCAACAGCGCCTGTGCACCGCGCGGCGAGGCGCCGAACTTCACGTAGGTCTTGGCCGCGCCTTCGGCGTCAGGATGCGTGGCCAGCACCAGCTTCGCGCAATATTCCTTTACCTGCGGCGCGACGGGTACCTTGCGCACGAGCGTGCGGAACTCCAGCAAACGCTCACGGCCCGCCGCTTTCTCGGGCTTCCCGGATTCATGGCCAGTTGTGCGGTCGAGAATCTGGACAAGCTCGCTCAGATTCGAGCGCCGCACGAGCAACTTCAAAAGGAAGCGGTCGAGCTGCGCTTCGGGTAGCGGGTAGGTGCCTTCGAGCTCGATCGGGTTTTGCGTCGCCAGTACACAAAACGGCTGAGGCAGCGGGTGTGTTGTGCCACCGGTCGTGACGTGGCCTTCCTGCATCGCTTCAAGCAGCGCGGATTGGGTCTTGGGCGTGGCCCGGTTGATTTCGTCCGCAAGAACCACATGCGAAAAAATCGGGCCCTTCTGGAAGCGGAACGAAGGCTTGCCGCGTTCGTCTTCACCCAGAATCGTGGTGCCGACGATGTCGGCAGGCATCAGGTCCGGTGTGAATTGAATGCGGTTGAAGTCGAGTTCAAGCGCGCCAGAGAGGGTTTTGACCAACTGCGTTTTGCCGAGTCCCGGAAGGCCTTCGAGCAGCACGTGCCCGCCGGCGAAGAGCGCGACCAGGACGCCTTCAACGACTTCCTGATGCCCGACGATGGCCTTGCCGACTTCGGCGCGCACCCGCTCGAAAGCGGCTGCGCATTCCTTGACCTGTGCTTCGGGAGCGGCGCTGGAATCTGCCATGTTCGGGTCCTAAGGTCAGGCGCCGTCGATGAGGCGCTTCATTTCGCGGACAGCCTCAGTGAGGCCCGTGAACACCGCGCGAGCCACGATGGCATGGCCGATATTCAGTTCTTCCATGCCCGGAATGCGGGCAACCGGCAGGACGTTGCGATAATTCAGGCCATGACCCGCGTTGATGCGCAATCCAAGCGCGAGGCCCTGCGCGGCGCCGTCGGTGAGTTTTTTAAGTTCACGCGCGACTTCTTCATCGCTCTTCACCAGCGCATAGGTGCCGGTGTGGAGTTCAACGTACGGAGCGCCGGTTTTGGCGGCGGCTTCGATTTGTGCAGGCGCCGAGTCGATGAACAGACTCACGCACACGCCGGCATCACCGAGGCGCTTGACCGCTTCCTTGACTTTTTTAAAGCCACCAGCGACATCGAGGCCGCCTTCCGTGGTGACTTCTTCGCGGCGCTCTGGCACCAGGCAGGCGCAGGTAGGCTTCAGCGTGCAAGCAATCTTCAGAACATCCGTCGCGACGGCGAGCTCGAGGTTGATGCGAGTCTGCACGGTCCGAACGAGGACTTCCAAGTCGCGGTCCTGAATGTGGCGGCGGTCTTCGCGCAGGTGGACGGTGATCTGATCGGCGCCGCCCAACTCTGCGGCAGCCGCGGCCCAGACCGGATCGGGTTCATAGGTGCGGCGCGCCTGCCGGATCGTCGCGACATGATCGATATTCACGCCAAGCTTGGGCATGCGCTGGTTTTCCGTAGGTCAGGGAGCCGAAAGCGTAACGCGGAATTTAAAAAGCGCCAAGTCGAGCGACAGCCACGCAACCGCCGCGAATGGATGCCTATTTTTCCGGCAGAGCCTTGCAACAGCGCCAGCCGATCTTGGGCGAAACTGTCGACTTAGGGATGGGATCGCCTTCGCCGGAGCTGCAGGTGGCCTTATCAGGCCCACCCTCAAAGTCGCCGCCCATGATGGAAGCGTTGTCACCAGATTCCTGGACCCATTCCGCCACGTTGCCGCTCATGTCGTAGGCCCCGATCGCACTGTAACACCTGGCGTTTTCGCCGCTTTTCACTGCTTTGCCTCCGCGCCAGTTGCAGTCGTTCTCATGGCCCTTGAGGTCCGGTCCAATGGTCCAGTCAATGCGCCGCTTTGATTTGCCCAGGCAGGCTTTCCGCCAATTGGCCGGGGTGCAGAGATCCTTCCCCTGGCGCATACATGCATCGTGGGCGTCCATCCAACTGCTGGTGTTGGGCACCGCGCCAACGGCATTGGGGTATTCATAACGGTCGATACAGAAAGCCTCTTTGCGTTCGCCGCCGGACCAGAGCATATCTTCCTTCTCAGCGTCCTGATCATTCCAAAGCACCATGCCGTCGTTCGCGCAAAGGTTCATATCGCGCGCGTAGTTTTTCAGTACTTTGATACGCGGGCTGATGCGGTCGGCAAGAGCGGCTTCATCCAACAAAGCCACTGCCAGCTTCAAGCTTTCCGGATTCCAGGGTTCCTTAAGCAGCTTGATGGCCTTGCCCATTTTATCTTTGGCCAATTGCGGGTCGTGGTTCAAGCGCTTGAGTTGTTCTTTTGCAAAGGTCTCTTCAGGCACTTGATCGGCAGCCTGCTGCCAGTATCTGATGCCTTCTTCAATGTTCCCCGCCTTTTCAGCGGCAAGCGCCAACTGGACCTTTTCAATGTACGTTACGAGCTTGTTGGCCTGATCTGCGAGCGCCACAAGAGCTCCCGAACGCGTTGACGCACTGCTGACCTGGTCTTTGACCTTTAGGAACTCATCCCGTGCTTCCTTCCAGTGAAACTTTTTCATGAA
>Ga0265314_10002383_pt1 | contig 19339 bp, 18 predicted proteins | sample 4126metaG_FD_203106 | JGI IMG/M metagenome (GOLD analysis project Ga0265314, IMG submission 203106) | Rhizosphere microbial communities from Carex aquatilis grown in University of Washington, Seatle, WA, United States - 4-1-26 metaG | ecosystem: Host-associated > Plants > Roots > Rhizosphere >... | reverse complement strand
CAGTGACCATGGTGCCGAAATGCCCCGGCTGGTCCGTCCCGTCCGCCACCGCGATTTCCGGGTCACCGCCGAAATCGAAAGAATACTTATTCGCGCCCAAGCTTTCCACCTTCATTACGTCGGTCAGCTTGCTCTTCTGCGGATTCAGCTTCCAGTCACCGACCAGTGGATCGCTGGCCGCCCACGCCACGTCTCCCAACAGACATGTCAGCACCATCAGCTGGCAGGCTCGTTTTAGCATGCAGTCTCCTTGCCTCTTTCCAGTTCACGCTATTCCAGATTCACCACTTCACCTCTCAGCGCTGGCCGAACTCACTCAAGCTCACTTGGCGTCAATGTCGTCTCCGGTTCTCATCCTGCGCCGCGAAAACCAAGTGTGTTCGGAAGAAGGGCAAAACTTCGTTATAGATTCGGCCGTCATTGCCCCAATTCGATTCGTCAAACGGTCCGGTGTACTCTTCAGCACCGTGAGCAATGCCAAATTCACTCAGCTTGCGGGTAAAGGCCTGGTTGGCATAGACGTGGTCATAATTTGCATCATTGCGGGTCCAGTCAAACTTGAATCCTCGTAGCGATTTGAGGTTGTCGGCATATCGCGGAATCATGGTCTCCAGATAAAAGTTATTGCGGAAACGATCCATGAGCGTTGCATCGATGGTCAACCGGCCATTTTCCTGCCGCGCCGGCAGGTCGACGAAGAGGGGAGGCTTGGCCGGGTTTGGCAGATGAGCCTGAAACATGGTGGTGAAGATCCGCGTGCCAGCATCCTTCTCCACGTCATCCATGGATGTGGCGTTCGTCAGAATCTCCCATTTAGGTATCATCATGCTGACGCCGACGCCTGTCCCAGTTCCTACCGGATGCATTGCATATACCGAGCCAAAAACGTCCGGGTGACGCATGCCGAAGCGGATGGCTCCATATCCTCCGATGAAGATTCCGGCGATCCCTCGCGAGTCCCGGTTGGGGAGAGTTTTGAAATTGGCATCGATGTACGGCACCAGTTCCTTCACCATGAAGTCTTCCCAGTTGCCCGTGACTGAAGAATTGACGTACCACGAGGTTCCAAGCGCCGAATTCATATCGACGGCGACCAGAATGAACTTCTTAATCACCCCGTTGGCTATCGCGCGATCAAACAGGCCCTGCGCGTCTCGGTGATCGAAGTCGAAACGATAACTCTGCTCGAACGGGTTGGGAAGGAAGTAGATCACGGGGTAACGCTGCGCTGAAGATTCGTCATACCCTGGTGGGAGATACACCGCTAACTCGCGCACAGGATTCGTCCCGACCACGCTATGCGAGAGGCTCTCACCACGGAGGTGGCACAGGACCACCCTGCTGTTGCCATCCAAGGCAACCGAAGCACTGGGCCTCATCGCGATCGCAACGACAAACGCGAGTACACAAACAGACACACGTGAGCGACACCCCATGCAAGCCATAGTCCGCATCCTCCCAGGGTTGTTTCCTGCGGGATTCAATTGTCTAGGCTGGTTTGCGAATCGCCGTCGCAACGAGATACCAACCAGGCCATAACAAAGAACAGCTGTACATCAATCCGCCCCTGCCACTTGTTATGGGCGCCAGCATCGCGATGGTCACAAGAAAGAATGCCCAGCCAGGGCTAAGCCGCAGATGCTGCCGTCCGCGCCACAAGCCCCACAGCCCGGGAACGAGAAAGATGAGCAGTTGCAACTCGGAAATTCCATGCCCAGGCCATTTCGACAGGCAATCGAGGCAAGGCGCGCAGCACCCCAGCAGGCTTGCCCACCATGTCCGCGGCGAGACCGCGCCCACGCCAAACCCGGCCATCCACGCCCAGCAGATGAGCAGAAAGATCCGGGAAACAGAGAGCCAGAGCAAGTGGGATTGACCAGGTTCTTCGAGCAGCCTGCCAACGGCCCCGCTCGATGCAACCGAGCAGCCCATCAGGAACAGGCTTGCAGGCAGAGCCAACCCCAAACTTACCGCCCACGGCCGCCAGCTCTTCCACAACGCAATCTGCCGGCGTGCCGCAAGGCCCAGCACGTCCATCACGCCGCGCAATGCGCTGCGGTCGGTTTCCGCCAGATCGCCCAGCACGATCTCGCGTTCCACGGGAGTCAGCAATCCCGCGGCAGTTTCGATGCAGCGCCAACCCGCGCCGGAATCGCCTCTTTGCCTCTTCATACGGGATCCCCCGGCGCACGACCCCACGCTGTTTCCCGACTGATTCGAACCACAGCTTCGTAGAACTCTCGCGCCGCGCGGGCACCCTTGCCTGTGACTCGCACCATGCGTTTGGCTCGCCCGCCACGTTCCTGCGTCGGCGTACTCATCCGCGTTACGATCAGTCCCTTGGCCTCCAAGCGATCGAGGGTCGTGTAGAGAGCGCCGAGCGAACATTTCCGTCCCCCGGACGTCTCGATAACTTCGCGCATCGCAGCTCCATAGGCGTCTTCGCCAAGGTGCGCTGCTGCTGAAAGGATGAGGAATTCAAATTCGCCGATCATAATTAGACCTACATTGTGTGTATAATCGCGCCATATGTCAAGAATCAAATATTTTCTAGCCCGTCAATCAGTTCCGTGCCGTGGAGGGCTTCGATGCTACTGAGAGAATTCATCAGATCGTTTCGCTTTGCAGTGGAGATCGCCGCAATCGCAACTCCAAGCCTCGGCCTTGCGATCAGCACCGCTCAGCTTGGCGCACAGCGGAGTGACCTCAATGCATATGCCGGTATTTACCAGTATCGCGGCGGTGCAACGGTCGCCATTGTTCCGAAAAAGGCTGACCTCGTAGCGGTCATCGGTCAGGCGCTTTATCCCCTGAAGTATGCGAGGGGCGATGAGTTCCGCAACAACGGCGGGGAGATCGTCCGGTTTCAACGAAACAATCAGGGTGTGGTGGACGGACTCTTTGAAGGGAAAGACTTCTTCCCTCTGCTGAATCATAAAGTGCCAGCCAGAGTTGCTGCGCTTATGGTTCCAGCGTCCCCTGGCGTCGACTATCGGTCTGTGGAGCCTCCGGATCTGCACGACGGCTTGAGAGTTGCGGCGCCGAGGGACGTCGGCGTCGATCCCAGGATTCTGGATTCGCTCACGCAGTCTATTCTCGATGAACACTATCCGAATGTGGACAGCGTACTTCTCTGGAAAGATGGGAGGCTTTTCTATGAGCGCTACTTCTATGGCTACAATGCTGCCACTGCTCACGAACTGCGGTCGGCGACCAAGAGTTTCGATTCGGCCCTGGTTGGAATCGCGCTAGGCAAAAAACTGATTCCCAGCGTCAATGCGCGGGTGGTCGACCTGCTTCCGGTGGCAGTGCCGCCCTACAAGAACCTCAATTCGCGGAAAGAAGAGATGACTCTTTCCGACCTCCTATCGATGCGGAGCGGACTGGCCTGCGACGACTATGATTCCAAGTCTCCGGGAAATGAGGAGAACGTCTACAACAAGCCCGAATGGGTGCGCTTCGCGATGGATTTGCCCATGGCTTCGACTCCGGGAACTGTGGCTCACTATTGTTCCGCAGGTCCTCTCATCGCTGGGCGCATTATTGAACACGCCAGCGGGCAGTCTGTCTTGCAGTTCGCTGAGGCCAACCTTTTCAAGCCGCTCGGCTTCTCTGGATATCGCTGGCCTTACCAAACCGTTAACACCAATACGAACACGTACGGAGAACTGTTCCTTCGACCACGCGACATGCTGAAGTTTGGCATAGTTTTCGCGGATCGTGGCGTGTGGCACGGAAAACAGATCATTCCCGCAGATTGGGTTAGGCGATCAACGACTCCGGTCACGCAGATCGGCAGTAAAACCTACGGCTACTTCTGGTGGCATCAGATGTTTTCGGTTCAGGTAAACGGCGAAACGCGTGATGTCGATACCATTCTGGCGACTGGGAATGGCGGCCAGAAGATTTTCGTCGTGCCCTCGTACTGCTTCGTTGCGGTGTTCACCGGTGGCAATTACAACGGTGATAGAGACACGCCCCCCAATGAAATCATGCCTTCGACTGTGCTCCCGGTTATTTTGAACGATGTGTCGGTTCCCACAAAAGAATGAGTACAATGAGGCCGGCTAGTGTACTCATTCCGGAGGTTCGAATCCCAACTGTTGACTTCAGGGGGATAACCGGCCAATCTTCGTTTGTGGCAACGATTGCAAATCGCCTGATCTGGTGCTGATGAGAGGCGTGTTGTATTATTCTTCAGCCGGTTTCTTCTTACTTCAGCTTGAGCAAGCGTGTTCATTTCTACCTTCCGTCTGCGGTCCCGCTGACCAACGTGGGGTTTCGCGCAGGCAAGGAAGGCGACAGAGTCGACGAATGGGGCACCGGATCGTTGAATGCATCGTGGGCCGCTCTGTACCGCGCCAGGCTAAAGCAGGAATCCTGAACCGTACGCATAATGTCACTGCTCGTTGAGAGTATGGCGATCGGCATTGAAACGCCTCTTATGACCACACCTGAATATGGGCACTGATTGGCCGGTTAACAGACCAATGCACGTTTCCAGAACCCCTCCGACTGGACACAAGAATAGGATTGGCAGACACCTGGCGTTTCCCGAAAGAGGGTGGGACGTTGGGCAAACCCCGAGTCCTCACGGACGAACACGGATGATCGTCTTTCCCTTGATCCGCTCGGTCCGGTTGAAGGCGGCAACCGCATCGTCGAGGGCAGCCACGTTGCCGATGTTCACCCGCAGCCGACCATTCCGGAGGCGCTGGGCGAGCTCACTCAATTGAGCGCGATCTGGTACGACGACGAAGTCGATAGTCAGGCCGTCAACTGGCCGCGCCTCGGTCGGGCCAGTGATGGTCACCAGAGTTCCTCCGGCGCGAATCAGGCCCGCAGACCGCTTTGCGATATCGCCGCCGAGGACATCGAAAACGAGATCGATCCGACCGACATCTTCCAGGGCGTCATTATCGAGGTCGACGAACTCCTGCGCGCCGAAGTCGAGAGCCGACTGACGGCCGCCAGAGTGCCCGGTGCCGATGACGTAGGCGCCGGCCTCACGCGCGAGCTGGCTCGCCATCGAACCGACTACGCCGGCCGCACCATGCACGAGGACGCACTGCCCCGCCTGAAGGCGGCCGTGTTCGAACAGCCCCTGCCACGCGGTCAGGCCCGGCATCACAAGGGCCGCGCCGACCGTGAAATCAACGTCGCTCGGCAGTGGTGTGAGGTTGCGTGCCTCCACGGCCACATACTCTGCCAGCGTGCCGTCGCGATACCAGTCCGTGAGGCCGAACACCCGCTGTCCAATCGACAGCCCCGTCGTTCCATAGCCGATAGCGGTGACCACTCCGGCCAGTTCGTGTCCGGGGATCGAAGGCGTCCGGTCTCGGCCGACGCGGTCGGTCCAGGTCGAGGGCCACGTCAGCTCATCCCCGGTAAATCCCGACGCATGAATCTGAACTACGACGTCGTTTATTGCCGCCTGCGGCTCGGGCCGCTCCACCAGCTTGACCCCGGCCGTTCCCGCAGCCTGATCCGTCACTACAATTGCCTTCATCGGTCACCTCCGTCTGTCGAGTTCTTGTCTGTAAACTCCATTGCCTTCATCTCTGGCATTGCTTTACTCTTCGAATTCGCTGTGTCCATTGCGCGTAGCGTTCACGCTATCGAAGTTAGTGTTGTTCGTCATCAGATCTCCCGCTCAGTTTCGTGATCGATTCAGAAGCTTGTCCAGCGTGAATCTGTCAGGCTCCTGAAATGCCAGTAAGAATGCTGCAGCGGCCGCCGAGAAGACGGAATAGTCGAATGGCTTCTTGATGCCAAGACCTGTGATCATACCTATAGCAAATAACAAAAGGAGAAGACCGGAGAGGACGGAGACCATTCGAATTTTGAAGCCTGCGATGAGCAATATCCCAAAGAGAGTCTCCGCGACAGTAGCTGCCCATGCAAAAGACATAGTCAATGAACTGGGGAAGACGGACATTACCGTGCCCGTGTAATTCACGAAATGAGCGAAATCTCCCACGGATATGTTCTTTGCTCCATACGGGCCCCATAATCCAAAACGATCAGCCACAGCGGATATAAAGGAGGCTCCCAGCGCAAACCGTGCTAACAGACAGACAATCTCTGCCCCAGTCTCGGTGAGTTGCGCGGCTTTTGAATTCACACGTGCCTCCACATAAGGAAGATTGCTTTTATGCAAAAAGGTTCATCTGGGAAATACATTGCTCGCATCCGAAGCTGGCGATGCCGGCCAAGCGCAAGGCCAATAGCAAGGTGGTGGAGATGGTGTTGGTCCGCAAGTCGTCGCTGATCGAGTTTGACCAGAACGTCGAAGCGGGCGCCGCAGGCGCCCGCCGGATGGGTTGAACTTGGGTTGGCTTTTAGCCCAAATGGTTGCGGGGCCTGCAACGCCTCGAATTTACTCGTCGTCCCATTCAGTCGCTCCTTGGCGCTGTAGCATCGAATACCTCTGCCGTGGCAGAAATCCTTTTGATCGTAGCTCATTGAAACCATTAATATTGATGACTGCAAAAAGGACCCAGAAGCGGTTTGCCACGGTTGAGGTCTCTCTCAAATCGAGATCCAAAAGGCTGTGGCCCGATATCGCCCTCGACGATCCGCCCAAGTTTCCCAACCGGTTGCTCGGCGACTGACAACGAAGCAGACCGGGGATCGATGGTTTCAACTTGGTGAATTTATTCCAATGCTTGACTTCATTCCATCACAAAATCTATAGTCCGGAATATCTGGTGTTCGGGAAGGCGGTGCAAATCCGCCACTACCCCGTAACTGTAAGCACCGAGAACTGAGCAGGAAGAATTTCCAGCCACTGGGAGCAACGTTTCCGGGAAGGCGCTCATGTTCGCTGAGGTGTAAGTCAGGAGACCGGCCAGATCATTTCCGGGCGAATCCAACTTCGATGGGAGAGTTGGAGAGCATTCCTAGCGGTCCTATCACCGCGCCGAAAGCTGCCTTTAGATCCCGCTTCACCGAGCGCCCACGCTCTCGGCCAGAGGCATATTCATGCAGGAAGTACACCGCAGGTCGGTGACGCTTGTGCTTGGGGGCGTGCGCAGTGGCAAGAGCCGCTTCGCGCAGGAGATTGCTGTGCAAGCCTCTGCGGTCTGTTTTGTGGCCACCGCACGAGCCTCTGACGAAGAGATGCGCAGGAAGATTGCCCGGCATCGCGCGGGGCGTCCCCCGCATTGGCAGACTCTGGAAGAGCCGCTCGACCTTGCAAGTGCAATTGCCGCGAACGAGGCGCGCTCGGATCTGCTGCTCGTCGATTGCCTGACGCTCTTTGCGGCGAATCTGATGGAAGCCCATGGTGAGGATGCGGCTGCGATCGAGGACCGAATGGCGGTCCTCTGCCGTGCAATTGAGAACGCACGCTGTTCGATTGTCCTGGTCTCGAACGAAGTCGGAAGCGGAATTGTTCCTGCATATCAGGCGGGACGCCGCTTTCGCGATTTGCTTGGTGAAATCAACCAACGGATGGCGGCGATCGCAGATCGTGTCGTGCTGATGGTTGCGGGCTTGCCGCTCGCAGTCAAGGGCAGCGCGGAGGGATTGCGATGAAGCGATTCCTTGTCGCAGGATCGGCCAGCGGCGTGGGAAAAACCACGACATCGCTTGCGCTTTGCGCGGCTCTTCGAGCGCGCGGTTTCACAGTACAGGCCTTCAAATGTGGCCCCGACTTTCTCGATACCGGCCACCTTTCCGCTGTTACGGGACGCCCGGCCAGAAATCTGGACGGCTGGATGCTGGATGAGGCGGCGAACCGTCAGGTATTCACCCATGCCGCTGCGGACGCGGAGATCGCAATTGTCGAAGGCATGATGGGCCTGTTCGATGGAATCTCTGGGCAGGGCGGCAGGGGCAGTGCGGCGGAGATCGCCAAATGGCTGTCGCTTCCGGTGATTCTGGTGCTAGACGCCTCGAAAAGCGCGCGCAGCATTGCGGCGGTTCTACGCGGCTTTGAAGTATTCGATCCCACGTTGCGCTTTGCCGGCGTGGTGCTGAATGGGGTCGCTGGCGAGTCGCATTACCGGATCTTGGGAGATGCGATTCGGAGCACCTCTCCGACTCCGCTGCTGGGATGGCTTCCGCGCGACGAGTCTGTTCGGATTCCGGAGCGGCACCTTGGCTTGCGCACCGCGCAGGAGGAGCCTGAGTGGGATAAAAAGACGGAAGCATTCGCTGTTCTTGCGGAAAAGCAACTCGCTTTGGACGAACTGCTTAGGTCCGCACCTGATTTGCCGGTAGAGCTGCATCGTGAGCAACGACCAACAACAAGCGCAAGGGTCTCCATTGGAGTTGCGCAGGATCGGGCGTTCTGCTTTTACTACCAGGACAATCTCGACCTGCTGGAGCGAGCGGGGGCAAGAATTGTTCCCTTCAGCCCTTTGCGGGATGCTCATTTGCCGAAGGGGATCGACGCCCTCTACCTGGGGGGTGGGTATCCCGAGATGCATGCGACCCAGCTGAACGCGAATACTTCGTTGGCCGAGGAAATCAGGGCTTTTGCTCAGGAAGGCAGGCCTATTTATGCCGAGTGCGGAGGGCTGATGTATCTCTCTGAGCGGTTGCGGACAAGCGACGGCCAGGTATTCCCGATGACCGGCGTCCTCCCGGTTGAGATTGAAATGACCAACAGGCTGGTCCGCTTCGGCTATGTTGAAGTCGAGCTGATGCGGGATTGTCTCCTGGGGACAAAGGGCACGGCGCTGCGTGGGCACAGTTTCCACTACTCGCGTTCGACCGCAACGCGCGAACTGCCAGAGGCATTCCACGCACGGTACACCCTCTCCGGCAAGAACGACGTAGAAGGAGTGGTCTTCCGCAACGTGCTCGCGAGTTACATTCATCTCCATTTCGGAGGTGCTCCTTCCATGGCCGCAGCGTTCGTCAACGCTACGGAAGAGATCGCCAACTCTATAGCGGAGGCTCGATGAAGCTCTGCGCGCTTGTTTTGCTCTTTGCCGCTGTGCCGTGCTTTGCCTCGCGCACGCTCACCGACGAGTTGGGAAGAACCGTGGTGGTTCCCGATCATCCTCACCGTCTCATTTGCCTTGTGCCAAGCATCGTGGACGATGTGTACAGTCTGGGCGCCGGCGATGATGTAATTGCCGTTTCCGATTACACGAAATTTCCCGTGCAGGCGGAGGCGAAGCCAAAGATCGGCGCACCCATGAATCCATCGCTTGAGAGCATTGTGGCCTTGCATCCCGATCTGGTCTTGGGCAGCGGGGATATGAACCATGTGCAGACTGCGAATCAGCTTGAGAGCTATGGCATTCCCGTGTTCATGGTCAACCCGCATGGAATTGCCGGGATCTACACGTCGATCCTCAGCCTTGGCAAAGCTCTGCATCGTGAGTCGGATGCTGCGAGGTTGGTCCAGAGCCTTCAGGTGCGCGAGCAGGCTGTGCGCAAGCGTGTTAGTGGAAAGCCGGTTGTACGCGTCTTCATGCCGGTGTGGTACGACCCGATCGTGACCATCGGCAGGCACGCGTTCATCACAGAATTGATTGAAGCCGCCGGAGGTGTTTCCATCACCAGCGACATCGCCCAGGAATGGCCGCAGGTCAGCCTGGAAGCGATTGTGACGCGGCACCCAGACGCACTTCTTCTGGTGCGCAACTCCGAAGTCTCGCTGTCGGAATTATCAAGACGGCCGGGATGGGACACCTTACCTGCGGTGCGCGCAGGGCGCGTCTATTACGCAGACAGCCGCATTGACCTGCCTAGCCCCGTTGCCATCGACGCACTGGAGGATCTGGCAAAACAATTTCATCCTTGAGATGGACTCGTTCCATCTCTCAACACAAACCGTTTAACCAGCAGGATGTCGGGAAGCGCGGTGCAAATCCGCCACTACCCCGTAACTGTAAGCGCAGAGGACAAGGCCAGCAAGCCACTGGGAAGCACCCGGGAAGGCGGCCATGTTCGATGAAGCGCGAGTCAGGAGACCGGTCCTGTTGCACATTCCGAGGGGAAAAACCAAATGGCTCGCCTTCTACTGCTTTGTCGATTTGTCTGCCTTTCTGTCTTCTCTATCTGCCTGAGCGGCACAGTTTCTGCGGCGACCGCTCCGACCGTGTCGGGTACCGTCACCGATCCTTCCGGGGCGGTGATTTTGGGAGCGCACCTGGACCTGCTCAGCAATGTCCAGAAAGTTTCCTCAGCAGTTACCAATCGGGAAGGCCGCTTTTTGCTCTCCGCGCCCGCAGGCACTTACGCGCTTCGCATTTCTGCGCGGGGGTTCAAGACGTACGTCCTTGAAAACCTGCAACTCTCCGATGCGCAATCGGTGATAGAAAACCCCACACTTCGTCTTGACGCGCTCTCGGAGAACGTGACCGTGACGGCGACGGCAACCCCGACGCTGGAGTCGCATCTTGGTGCCGCGGTCACCATGCAGAGTCCTGACGAATACGCAGGCACGAATGAAGTGCAGTATGCACTCCGATGGATACCTGGGCTGCAGGTGACTCAGACAGGCCAGATCGGCGGAACAACCGGGCTCTACATCCGCGGCGGCAATGATGATGCAAACGAGGTGTTGATCGACGGCATCCCCGCCAACAACATCGGTGGCGCAGTCGAATTTGCCAACATTGCGTCATCGGCTATTGCCAAAATTGAAGTGCTTCGAGGGCCGAACAGTTCGGCGTACGGGTCCGACGCAATGGCGGGTGTCGTAAGCCTTACGACAGCAACCGGCACAACTCCCCTGCCCCAGTTGACCTATCTCGGCGAAGGCGGGAACTTCGCGACATCGCATAACGAGGGCTCGCTCGGAGGGAAGTGGAAGATGCTGGATTACTTCTCCGACTACTCTCGTTTCGATACTTCGAACAGCATTCCCAACAACCGATTTCATATCGGCACTGCGTCGGGCAATTTTGGATGGGCTCTTCTTCCAAACGCAACACTCCGCGCCACCGTGCGACATGACCAGTTAGCAAGCGGCGAACCCAATGCGATCCTGCTCTACGGAATTCCGGACGACACGAAGCAGGGCAATGAAGACTCCTACTTCGGTGTGACCTTCGATACGCAGAGCACGCAAAACTGGCATAACATGCTCCGGTACGGAGGATTCCGTCTTCGCTCGCAATTCACCGATTTCGCCCCTACCGGAGTTCCTTATTGCTCCGGCGGAAGCTTGCAGGGTTATCTTGGAGCACCCGTGACCATTCATGGGGCAAACGGCTACACCGTTTCAGGCCAGGCATATTTTCAATATCCTCAGACGTATCCATATTCCTATCCCACTTCAACTTATCGCGACTTTGTCTATGCGCAATCCGATTACCGTATTCATCCGCACCTGCTGGGACTTGTCGCATTCAATTACGAAGACGAGCGCGGCTACTCCGGTAGTCCATCGAATTCAGTCGAGAGAGGAAACTACAGCTACACGCTACTGTTTCAGGGCGACATAAAGGATCGGCTCTTCTACACGGTGGGTACAGGTGTAGAAGTTAACGCTCTTTATGGACTCGCCGCCACGCCGAGGATTTCGCTCTCATACTCGATACAACAAAATCGTAACGCAGGCCTGCTCAGCGGAACGCGGGTTCGCGCAAGCTTTGGCAAGGGCGTCAAGGAGCCGAGCATCTTTGACCAGACCGATTCACTCTACGTTCAACTCGCCGCTCTTCCCAACGGCGCGCAATTGATCTCCCAATATCACATTGGCCAGATTGGCGCTGAGTGGTCTCGCACCTATGACGCCGGGATGGATCAGGAGCTGTTTCAAGGACGTGTGAAGGCCGGAATCACCTACTTTCATAATGAATTCACCAACGGGATTGAATACATTCCGAGCCAGGGCTTGCTCGATCTTGGAGTCCCGGCGTCTGTAGCCGATGCCGCCACCTATGGGGCCACTGTCAACTCACAGGCCTTCCGTGCTCAGGGCATTGAGACGGAGGCACAATTGCATCTCACGAAAACCCTGCTTGCGCGGGGTGGATATACCTACCTTGCTCCAGTCGTACAGCGCTCCTTCAGTTCGGACGCAATCGGACCAAGTTACAACCCCAACTTTCCAACAATGCCTATCGGAGCCTATTCCCCGCTGGTCGGTGCGCGGCCCTTCCGCCGCGCGCCTCACACCGGCTATTTTGGGTTGAGTTACACGCATGCGCGGATCTCTTGGCTCTTGACCGGCACGCTGGTTGGACGACGCGACGACAGCGACTTTCTCGCCTACGACGCCAACTCTCTCCCCACGCTTCTGCTGCCGAACCGCAATCTCGACGGCGCCTATCAACGGCTGGACTTGAGCGTGAGCTATGCGATCAGTCATCGGATGGAAGTTGTGAGCAGTATCCAGAATCTGCTCAGTCAGCACTATAGCGAAGCCTTTGGATATCCGGCACTACCGTTTACTTTCCGCTCTGGTGTGCAGATCACTCTGGGAGGCGAATCGTGGAAGCTGAAATAGTCCGATTCGCGGCCCGGGAAGAGGCTGGAAGCTCATCGGCGCGTCTACCACTGGGGCCAGTCATCGCCGTTCTCGCTGCGGCATTGGTGATCGCAATTGTGCTGGCGATTACCTGTGGTGCTGTTCTGATTCCACTAGAGAGCGTCGTGGCGTTTTTCCTGCATTCTCGTCCGCTAGCAACGGACCAGCGGACGATTTTGTTGGATGTTCGCTTGCCGCGCATTGTGGCGGCCGCGATGGTCGGAGCGGCGCTATCCGTCGCAGGGCTTCTGTTTCAAGGTTTGTTTCGCAATCCACTTGCCGATCCGTATGTGATTGGATCTTCCGGCGGCGCAGTCCTGGGCGCATCGGTCGGCATGGTGCTGCTGCCGCAGGTAAGCTGGATGGGCTTCAGTGCCATCGCGCTGCTTGCATTCGCAGGCTCTGTGGCCACCATTGCCGTTGTGTACAGCCTGGCACGCGTAGGAGGAACCACTCAGGTGGTTACGCTGCTGCTCGCCGGATTCGCCGTCAGCACCATGTTGAGCTATTCCTCGTATTTCGTTGAGATTCTTGACCGTGACTACGGTCTGGGGCTTCGGGTGCTTGCGTCCTGGCTGCACGGGTCCATCGGCGTGCCCCGCTGGACGCAGGTAGGCGTCGTTGGGCTGCTTCTGCTTATCGCATTTCCGGCCTCTGCAGTGCTCGCGCGCCGGCTGAATACGCTGGCCCTGGGCGATGAGTACGCTCAGCAATTGGGCGTCAAGGTTGAGTCGGTGCGGATCGCCATCATCATCGTGGGTTCCCTTTTTGCCGCGGTTGCGGTATCGCTTGGCGGGCTGATCGGCTTTGTAGGGTTGATCGTTCCACATTTAGCACGGCTGGTGATGGGACCTGACCATCTCCGCTTGCTTCCAGTTACGGCCCTCACTGGCGCTGCATTCCTGGTTCTGACTGACACGCTGGCGCGCACGGTGATGGCGCCGTCGGAACTCCCTGTAGGAATTCTGATGGCGTTGATTGGAGGTCCCTTCTTTCTTTACCTGCTGCGGCGGACGAAACGGGGATATGGAGCATGAGCGCATGCCTCACGTTCGATGAGGTCTCCTTCTCCTTCACTCAGGCGAAGGTGCTGGAGCGCGCGAGCTTCTCTCTCGCGCAGGGGTCATGCACCGCACTGATTGGACCAAATGGGGGCGGCAAGACAACGCTGCTGCGCATCGCGGCCGGGCTTCTCACCCCAGCGTCAGGACGGATCTTGCTCGGGAATCACCCCCTGGCTTCCATGCGAAGGCGTGAGATCGCTCATGAGGTTGCGCTCGTACCGCAACAACTCGAAGTGCCGTTTTCTTTCACGGTCGAGCAGATTGTGGAGCAGGGCCGGACGCCTTACCTCAGTCTCTTCGGAGGTTTGAAAATGCGGGATCGGCACGCGATGGAGCGCGCGATGGAGTTGGCGGACGCCACTCCTCTGCGGCATCGCGTCTATAACGAACTCAGCGGCGGCGAGCGCCAACGGGTGAAGATCGCACTTGGATTGGCGCAGGAGCCGAGGCTGCTTCTTCTCGATGAGCCGACACAGAATCTCGACTTCGGCCGTCAGATGGATTTGATCAATCTCATACGGTCCTTACATTCAGAAGGCATTTACATCTTCGCTGCGATGCACGATCTGACGCTTATTCCGGGCACTTTTTCCTCCGTCGTTCTGATCAGCCCTTTCGAGCGACTGCGCCAGGGAAGCCCCGAAGAGATTCTGAAATCGGACCTTCTGGAGAGGGCCTTCAGGTGCTCGCCACCACGCCCTTCAACTTTGCAGCACAGCGTATCGACGCCCAGTGAGTTCGCGCTATGAAGATCATGAACACGGCAGCATTCGCGGAGATCAGAGCCTTTGCATCCACTATTGCCCATGTTGACCAGCACTATCTGAAACAGGCCATGCTGCATCTCGATCAACTGACAAAGCCTCTCGGCAGCCTTGGACAACTGGAGGCCGTCGCAGCGCAGGTAGTGGCCATCCGATCAGGTAATCTGGAGATCCCCCTTCAGAAAGCAGTCTACGTATTCGCCGCAGATCACGGGGTCGCCCATGCGGGCGTAAGCGCCTATCCACCGGAGGTGACAGCGCAGATGGTGCGCAACTTCCTGGCAGGCGGCGCGGCCATCAACGTCCTTGCACGCCAGCACAGGGCCGAACTGACCGTGGTAGACGCGGGAGTCGATGCTGATCTCGAAGATGCGCCAGGGCTGCGCCATGCGAAGGTTCGAAGAGGCAGCCGCAATTTTCTAGATGAGGCTGCAATGACCGAAGATGAGTGCGCAGCTTCGCTCGAACTAGGCATTGCATTAGCCGATGAGTCTAATGCACGAGGCAAGCAAGTCGTCGCGGTCGGTGAAATGGGGATCGGCAACACCACGTCTGCAAGTGCTATCGCCGCAATGCTTACCCAGCGCAAGCCGGCGGAAGTCACGGGACGAGGAACCGGATTGGATGATGCGGGAAGAAATCGCAAGCTGAATGTGATTCGCCGGGCGCTGAGGAAGCATTTTCCGGATGGGCGGAATAGTGAACCTCTGGAGATCCTCCGGCGGGTTGGCGGCCTCGAAATTGCCGCGATGACAGGTTTCTTTCTGGGAGCGGCGCGAAACAGGCAAGTCATCATCTGCGACGGCTTTATCTCCTCAACAGCCGCTGCATTGGCTTATGCACTTGCGCATGCGGTCAAGGACTATCTTCTTGCTGGACATTGCTCAGAGGAACCGGGACACCGGCATATATTACGCACCATCGGCATTACGCCGTTGCTCAGGCTGAACATGCGGCTCGGCGAAGGCACGGGGGCCGTGCTGGCGATGCCTCTTATCGAGTCGTCGCTGCGGCTCTACACGGAGATGGCAACCTTCTCATCAGCCGGCGTGAGCGGGGCAGGTGCATGATGCGTGCGCTTAAGGATATGGCGCTTGCGCTGCAGTTTATGACGCGACTGCCGATTCGATTCGAAAATCTCGATCCCGGCGATTTAGGGCGCGCTGCCGCATGGTTTCCCTTGGTTGGAGCGCTCATTGGCGGCTTCGCATCTCTTTTGTACCGGCTCTTGATCCCGCATTTGCAACGACCACCCTGCGCGCTCTTGGTCGTTCTCTTTCTCGTTCTCATCACCGGCGGACTCCACGAAGACGGGCTGGCCGATTGCGCCGATGCCTTCGGGGGGGGGTGGACGCGGGAAGATCGTCTTCGCATCATGAAGGACAGCCGTATCGGCAGCTTCGGAGGAATCGCTTTGATCTTCTCTCTCGGGTCGCGCGTTCTGTTGCTTGCATCGATTCCTGCAAGCCAAGTCACGGCGTACCTGATCTCCGCGCAGGTGCTCAGTCGATGGACCCCGCTGCCTCTCAGCGCAGCACTGCCCTCTGCTCGCGGTCTCGAAGGTCAGGGAGGGCGGCTTGCGTGCAAGACCACTGGCTTTGCCGCCGTACTTGGAACCGCGATCACGATCGGTGTGCTGTTGTATCTCCTGCGCATCTCCGCATGGCAGCCGTGTCTCGCTGCGCTCGTGGTGACACTGCTGAGCGGCGTCTATTACCGGAAGCGAATCGGCGGAATTACTGGCGACTGCATGGGCGCTACGATTCAGATCACCGAGATGGCAGTGTATTTGTGTGGAGTATGGAACAGATGAAACCCTGTTTGCTCATCCGACATGGCGAGACTGATTTGGCAGGCCGTTTCTGCGGGCACTCTGATCCTCTCCTCAACAGGGCAGGGCGGTTGCAGGTGCAGCACGCCGCAGACCTGCTGGCCGACACCCCGCCAGATGTCATTTATTCGAGCGATCTGCAGCGTGCCACGCAGACCGCTCAAATGATTGCCCAGCGGTTCGGACTGTCCCTGATTGTTCGTCCGGGCTTGAGGGAAATCTGCTTCGGCGACTGGGAGGGATTGTCCTGGGCCAAGATAGAAGACCAGTATCCAACCCAGGCGAAACTCTGGATCGAGCAGTACCCAGCTGGTTCCATACCGTCGGGCGAGGCGTTCGGGATGTTTCAGCTTCGCGTCCGCATGGAGTTGGAATTTCTTCTGGAGCAAGCAGAGAATCACGCTGTTGTGGCGGTGACCCATGGTGGGTTCATCCGCACGGCATTGACTGACGTCTATGGGCTTAGCATGGATGCCGCCTGCGAGAGATCTGCATCATACGCCGCGATTGTTCCTTTCCATTCGGCGAACCCAGTACCGGGGGCGCCCGTATGACGGCATGGAATCAAATCCTGGAGCTGGCCGGATGGGGAATGGATGAAGAGCCTGATCGGGAACGCTGCTGCGGCAAAGGCACGATAGCCCGAAGTCAGGAAGACGCAAAACGGCTCTTGCGGTGCCGTTCAGCGTGGGAATCCAAGTCTCCAATTTGTTCGGAGTCCGCCTGTCAAATTGCAGACCTGCTCGCGCGGCATGCGCATCGCGCAGATTTGCAGCGCGACTTTCACGGATTGCAATGGGAACTGCACGTGGTTGATCTCCGTCTACTGCTTAGTTTTCAGCGCAGGCTTGTCTTGCCAGACGAAGGATCAACTCGACTTGATTCTGGCCCAGTCTCATGGCAAGAGCGGGTAGATCTCGCGTTTCCCGCAGAGCGGAAGTCGGACTACTCAGTGGAACTGAGTAAGTCGGAACTGGTTCTGCGATCAGCCAGCCCGGACTTCTGCGTGCTTCTGGAAGATCGACTCGAGAGTCCAGAGCGGTGTTCCTTTCGTGTGGAGCATGGAAGCCCCTTCATGGAAGTTGCACACTACGGTGGTCGCTGGTTTCTTCGGGACGGCTATCATCGCGCATGGCGCTTCATGTGCATGGGAATATTTGAGGTCCCGGTCGTCGTGATTTTGGCCAGAACTCAACAGGAACTAGGCGCTGCACAGAGCTGGTTCTTTTCAGAGAACACTCTGTTCAGCGAGCGCCCACCCGCGGTGGCGGATTTTTGCGAGGAAAATCTGATCCTTCGGTGGCGCCGTCCAGCGCGCCGTAAGGTGATTCGAATCGCGGTGAACGAGTCGTTTGAAACAATCCCCAGCAGTTTGAGAGAGGAGAAGGAACATGAGTATTGCAACGATGCGAGGTGATTCTGGCCAGACGAGTCTTGCTGGTGGGGTCCGCGTTTCAAAAGCCGAATTGAGAGTCGAGACATACGGTACAGTAGACGAGCTGAACACGGTGTTGGGGTTCGCTCGAAGCATCTGTCAAAACACGGAGATTCGGGTCTGCACGGAAGAGATTCAGCGAACGCTATTTCGACTGGGATCGAATCTTGCCACTCCACCGGAGAGCAAGAAACTGGCGCCTGCCATCAGCGCCGAAGACGTGGACCGCCTTACTGAACTCGTCCACAAGATCGAAGCGACCGAAGGCCTAATCTCTGACTGGTCGTTGCCCGGTGCCCATGCTGAAGCGGCCGCTTACGAGATGGCCCGCACAACGTGCCGCAGGGCCGAGCGAACTGTCGTGCGGTTCATTGAGTCTGGCGGACACGTCGAGCCCAATGTACTGGCTTATCTGAATCGACTGTCAGATCTGATCTGGCTCTTCGGCAGGCTGCTTGAGGTTGAGGCCGGCGTGGATTCTCAGCTTCGGGACGAGCAGCACAACGGGGCGCGCTGGTCGAGGGCATGGTAATGACAACTTATCCTCCTGAAGAGTTGGCCGGCGTGTATCGTGCCATCCGTGAGCGGCGCGATGTGCGTTCCGGCTTTCGGCCCGATCCGTTACCGCAGGACCTGGTTCTGCGACTGCTCCAGTCTGCTCACCAGGCGCCTTCGGTGGGCCTCATGCAGCCCTGGCGATTCATTCTCATTCACTCTGAAGAGATTCGCCAAGCGGTGCATTCGATTTTTCAGCAGGTGAGCGCTGAAGAGCACCGAACCTATTCAGGGGAAAGAGCGCAACTCTACGCAAAACTCGCGCTGCAAGGCATCCTTACCACGCCTCTGAATCTGTGCGTCGTCTGCGACGCGAACAGCTCACATGGGCATTCTCTTGGACGGCACACCATGCCGGAGACCGCTCACTACTCCGCCGTCTGTGCGATACAGAACCTCTGGCTGGCCGCTCGCGCTGAAGGAGTGGGCCTCGGCTGGGTCAGTATTCTCGATCCTGATCGTATCAAGCCTCTTCTGAAGATTCCGCCCTCAGTAGCGCTCGTTGGCTATTTCTGCATGGGCTATGTCGATCACTTTGCATCGGAACCTGAGTTGGAGAGCGTGGGATGGGAGCGTCGCCTTTCGCTCAAGGATGTGCTTCGCTCGGAGACCTTTGACCAGCCCTGGGAAGGTGCCGAGCAGCCATGAGAACTCCTGCCATCATGGTTCTCGGAACCGGCTCGCATGTCGGCAAATCCATGCTGACCACCGCACTGTGCCGGATTCTTTCGCAGGCAGGATATCGAGTTGCGCCGTTCAAGGCTCAGAACATGTCATTGAATTCGGCCGCAACGCCCGAGGGCTTAGAGATAGGCCGCGCACAGGCGTTGCAAGCAGAAGCCGCCGGCATTCCCGCCTCCGTCCATATGAACCCGATTCTGCTCAAACCCTCGGGCGATGCGTCTTCACAGGTGATTGTGTGGGGAAAGATCTGGGGCCATCTTACGGCGGTAGATTACTTCCGGCGGCGCACGGAAGAACTCGTGCCCGCCATACGAGAGAGCTACGAACTCCTTGCCACGCAGAACGATCTGATGATTCTGGAAGGTGCAGGCTCCCCGGCGGAGATCAACCTGAAAGATCGCGACATTGTGAACCTGCGCATGGCGAAGATGGCCGGGGCGCGCTGCGTGCTTGTGGGAAATATTGATCGCGGCGGCGTGTTCGCTTCGCTGCTCGGCACGCTTGAACTTCTCGATCCTGTGGAACGGGATCAGATTGATGGCTTCATCATCAACAAGTTTCGTGGAG
>Ga0265314_10002381_pt1 | contig 19346 bp, 15 predicted proteins | sample 4126metaG_FD_203106 | JGI IMG/M metagenome (GOLD analysis project Ga0265314, IMG submission 203106) | Rhizosphere microbial communities from Carex aquatilis grown in University of Washington, Seatle, WA, United States - 4-1-26 metaG | ecosystem: Host-associated > Plants > Roots > Rhizosphere >... | reverse complement strand
CGGCGGTCGGCGAGATCTCGCGCAAGCTAGGCTGGCCCGTCCTTGCGGACGGCCTCTCGCCCGCGCGCAACCACCCGTCGACGCCCCACCTCGTCACCCGCTACGACGCGATCCTTCGCACGGCGGCCGCGGCCGAGGCCCTCCGGCCCGAGGTCGTCCTTTGCCTCGGCGAGTGGCCGACAAGCAAGATCCTGCGGGGCTGGATCGGGGCAAGCGGAGCACCGGTCTTCTTCGTGACCGACCGGCCCGACAACCGGGACGCCCTCCACGCGCCGACCCGGCGGATTGTCGTGCCGGTGGAGACGCTCGCCCGGTCGCTTCCCGACGGCGGCGCTCCGAGCGCCTACCAGCGCCAGTGGGCGGGCTACGAGGTGCGCGCCCGGGCGGCGCTCGACGACCGGCTGTCCCTGGAGACGGGCCTCGTCGAGCCCAAGGCCGCCTGGCTCCTCGGCCGGCTCCTGGCGCCGCAGACCTGCGTCTCGGTTGCGAACAGCATGCCGGTTCGCGACGTGGAGTTCGTCTGGCCCGCCAACGAGCGGGGGCTAAGGCTCTTCTTCAACCGGGGGGCCAATGGGATCGACGGCACGCTCTCGACGGCGCTTGGCGTGGCGCACGAGGGCGGCCCCGCCGTCCTCCTTACGGGCGACCTTGCGTTCCTGCACGACTCCAACGGGCTCCTGTCCGCCCCCAAGTTCAAGGGGAGCCTGACGGTCGTCCTGATCAACAACCACGGCGGCGGGATCTTCGAGCACCTGCCCGTGGCCCAGTTCGACCCGATCTTCGAGGAGTTCTTCGCGACCCCGCAGCAGGTGGACTTTGCGAAGCTGTGCTCCGCCCACGGGGTCGAGCACGTCGGCGTCCGCGACTGGGCCCACCTGGGCTCCCTCGTCTCGGCGCTTCCCGAGCGCGGGATCCGCGTCCTGGAGCTAAAGACCGACCGCAAGCGCGACGCCGAGTGGCGAAAGCAGGCGTTTGCCTCCGCGGCGCGTTGACCCCAACCTGCATCCTCCCATGGCCACCCACTGGACTACCGCCAAGACCTATTCCGACATCCTCTACCAGAAGGCGGGCGGGATCGCGAAGGTGACGATCAACCGGCCGCAGAAGCGCAACGCGTTCAGGCCCGAGACGGTCTCGCAGATGATCGAGGCCTTCTCCGATGCGAGGGACGACCCCGGGATCGGGGTCGTCCTCCTCACGGGGGCCGGGCCCCACACGGACGGCAAGTACGCCTTCTGCGCCGGGGGCGACCAGAGCGTGCGGGGGAGCGCGGGCTACGTCGGGGGCGACGGGGTGCCCAGGCTCAACGTCCTCGACCTGCAGAAGCTCATCCGCTCGATGCCGAAGGTCGTGATCGCGCTCGTGGCGGGCTATGCCATCGGCGGCGGCCACGTGCTGCACGTCGTGTGCGACCTGACGATAGCGGCCGACAACGCCGTGTTCGGACAGGTGGGCCCGCAGATGGGAAGCTTTGACGGGGGCTTCGGCTCAAGCTACCTGGCGAGGATCGTCGGGCAGAAGAAGGCCAGGGAGATCTGGTACCTCTGCAGGCAGTACGGCGCCCGGGAGGCGCTCGACATGGGCCTGGTGAACACGGTCGTCCCGGTCGCGGACCTCGAGAAGGAGGGCGTCGCGTGGGCGAATGAGATTCTCCAGAAGAGCCCGCTGGCCATCCGCCTGTTGAAGAGCGGATTCAACGCGGAGCTCGACGGCCAGGCGGGCATCCAGGAATTGGCCGGCAACGCGACGCTTCTCTACTACATGAGCGAGGAGGCGAAGGAGTTCCACTCGGCCCAGAGGGAGAAGAGGAAGCCCGAGGCCCGCAGGTTCCCCTGGCTGCCCTAGAAAAAGAAAGGGCCGGCAGGCGTCGCGCCGGCCGGCCCGTTGGAAGCTTGGGTGCCTGGGCTTACTTGCCGAGCGACTTGCGCAGGTCGGCGAGCTGGTTGGCCGAGCCAAGGAGCACGTTGCGGCTCGCGATGAACTTCGCGTACTCGTCCATGAAGATCTTGCCCGGCGGGCGGAAGTCGAAGTCGCCCGGCTTGTCGCGGAAGAACTCGCGGTGGACGCGGCACCAGACGAGCCGCCCGTCCGTGTCGATGTTCACCTTGGTGACGCCGAGCTTCGCGGCCGGCAGGTATTCGTTCGGGTCAACCCCCACGGCGTTCGGCATCTTGCCGCCCGCGGCGTTGATCCTGTCGACCTCGTCCTTCGGGACGGAAGAAGAGCCGTGCATGACCAGGGGATACCCGGGGAGCAACACCTGGATCTTCTTGAGCACGTCAAAGTGCAGGGACTGGCGCCCCTTGAACTTGTAGGCGCCGTGGCTCGTCCCGATGGCGCACGCCAGGGAGTCGCAGCCGGTCTTCTTGACGAAATCCTGGGCCTCGGTCGGGTTGGTGAGGGTGGCGTGGCCGTCCTCGACCTTGATGTCCTCCTCGACACCGCCGAGCATCCCAAGCTCCGCCTCGACGGACAGGCCCTTTGCGTGGGCAGCGTCGACGACGCGCTTGGTGATCGCCACGTTCTTGTCGTACGGCTCGTGGGAGGCGTCGATCATCACCGAGCTGTAGAAGCCCGACTTGATGCAGTCGTAGCAGGTCTCCTCGTCTCCGTGGTCCAGATGGACGGCGTAGATGGCGTCGGGATAGATCTCGCCGGCGGCGCGGATGATGGCCTCGAGCATGCGCTTGTCGGTGTATTTGCGCGCACCCTTTGAGATCTGGATGATGAAGGGCGCCTGCGACTCGATGCAGCCGCGAAACAAGCCCATGGCCTGCTCCGCATTGTTAATGTTGTACGCGCCTACGGCGTACTTGCCATAGGCGTGCTTGAAGAGCTGCGCAGTGGTAACGATCATAGGGATAAACAGCATACGGCCCGCCAAGCCGCCCGCTCAAGTGTATTAATATGCCGGGGCGCCGGCCTCAGCCCTTGGTCGTGGCGGCCGGGGGCGGAGTCGGATTGGAAGGCGTTCCCTGCGAGGGCGATCCCTGCCCATTACCCTGGTTGGCGGATCGCATTAGCTGCTGGATTTGTTGCTGCGCCTGCTGCTGCTGCTGGACCTGCTGGAGGGCGGCGATCTGGGGCGCCGAAAGGACCCCCTGGGCCTGGGCGATCGCCTCGTCGGTCACCTTCGCGGTGCCCCCGCCGTTCATCAGGCTGACAATCCCCCCGGGGCCGGGCCCGCCGCCGTTGTTCGTTCCCGCGGTGCCGTTGCCGGCGCGCTGGGGCTGCGTCTGGGAGAGGAGGGCGATCATCTGGTTCGCCTCGTCGTCGGTGAGAGGCGTCTGGGTGTAGCTCAGCTGCTGCTGCAGGCTGTTGACCGTGTTGCGCTCGGGAAGCGTCTGCTGGTACTGCTGGTACTGCTGGAAGCCGGCGTCGCCGAGGACCTGCTGGATGCTCTGGTCGGTCTGCGAGACGGCCTGGTTAAGGAGCGTCTTGAAGCCGTCCGGGTCCGTCCTGGGGTTGATTCCCTGCTCGCGGGCCGCCTGCATGACGTCGACGACGGCCTGCTGCTTGTCCGCGAGGAGGGCCTGGAACTGGGAGAGCTGCTCGGGGCTAAGGTTGAGGCTCTTGAACAGGGCGGCGTAGGTCTGGCTGATGCGGCCCTTCATCTCGATCGCCATCAGCTTCTGGAACTCGGGATTGGCGCTCATCGCCGCAAAGGCTCCGAAACGCCCGCCGGGCCTCGGGCCGCCGGGCCCGCCTTGCTCCCCCGCGCCGCCGCCGTCCCCGGCCTGCTCCCCGCCCGCTCGGTTGCCGCGGCCGCGCATCGCGGCCAGGCGGTCCTCCAGGCTCTTGATCGTGCGCCGGGCGTCGGCCAGCTGCTTCGTGAGCGTAGCACTCTCATTGCCAGCAAGTTGAGCACGAAGGACCACGAGGTCGCGGTATTCGCTCCACGCCAGGGCTCCCAGGGCGAGAACGAGGGCTGCGAGGACGGCGACGAGGAGGTTGGAGGGGGATTTCACGTGGGTGCGGTTAAGAGACGCGGCGCAAGGGTGAAAGTTTCCCCGGTCGGACCTGAAACACTACGCGCCAGGCTCGGCCGTGGGCTCCGTCGGCTTCCTCTTCGACCTGCGCGGGCGCGCCGGGGCGTTCGGATCCTTGGGGGCCCGCGGGGCGAACTCGAAGCCGGTCGTCCCGTCCTCCTTCAGGGCGAGGAATGCGCTGAAGGGCCGCTTTGTGCGCTGGCTCCAGAACTTCTCGAGAAGGTCGGTCTTGCCGGTCTGCAGCATCTTCATGAACTGCTCCAGCGGGATGTCCCGGGAAAGGATCCGCTTGGAGCAGCGGGTGAGGATCTTGTCCTCGCCGTTGACGATGCTGCGCACGACGTAGCTCTGGGGGGTCTCGTAGACCTGGGTTCCGGGAGGGAACCGGGGGGCGGGCGCCTCCGCCACCGGCTGGAGGCCCGTGAAGTCGATCTTGATGGCCCCGTTCGCGTCCCGCTGCCCGTCGAACACGAACTCGGCCTTCTTCTCCTCCTTGTTGTAGCGAAGGACGGCGCTGAACGGCTTGCCGGCCTTGGAGCGGAACCCGTCCAAGGGGCCGATCTGGCCGTTGACGAGGAGGTCCTTGACCTCGGCCTCCGCCATCTTCCGGTTGCCGATCACCTTGTAGATCATGAGCTCCCCGTCCTTCGACTTGTAGCCGCGCAGGGTCTCGATGAGGGGCTTGCCGTCCGTCGGCGAGAGGATGTCGGTCTCGCGGGCCGCGGAGTCGTCCTCCTCAAAGGTCTTCACCCGGTCGACGATCCCCTTGGTGGTCTCGACGACCTCCGCCATGAACTTCTCGCGCGGGAACTTCCCGTGCTCCATCTGCCGCAGCTTGAACTCCCATTCGCCGGTCATGGCGGGGCTCGTGATCCCCTCTGCCTTGACCGCCGAGAGGAACTGCAGGATCTGCTCCGCCTTGGGCGTGGGCACGAGCTCGCGCTGGTGGCGCTCCACGTAGCGGGTGTTGATGAGCCCGTCGATCGTGTCGGCGCGCGTGGCAGGAGTCCCGAGCCCGCGCTCCTTCATGGCTTCCGCGAGCTCGTCGTCGTCCACGAGCTTGCCCGCGCCCTCCATGGCGGACAGGAGCGTCGCCTCCGTGTAGCGCGGCGGGGGCCGGGTGGACTCCTCGTGGAGCTGCGGGTCGACGACCTTCGCCTTGGGGGGGGAACCGTCCGCGGGATCGAGCGCCGGCAGCGTCTTTGCGTCGGGCGACGAGTCCTCGATGCCCGTCTTGCCGTAGACGGCCAGCCAGCCCGGGAACGTGAGGACCTTGCCCTCCGTCTTGAAGTCGTGGCCGCCGATCGCGCTGATGCGGGTCGTGATGTCGAATTCCGCCGAGGGATAGAACACGGCGACGAAACGCCGCGCGATCATGTCGTAGATCTTCGCCTCCATGTCCTCGAGGGGCTTGGGGGCCTCGACGGTGGGGATGATCGCAAAGTGGTCCGAGATCTGGGCGTTGTTGAAGATGCGCTTGTTCGGCGCGAGCCACTGCTCCTCGAGCACCTTGTTCGCGTGCGCGGCCAGGTCGCCCTGGAGGTTGAGGAGCGCCTGCCTGCAGGTCGGTATGTAGTCCTCGGGGAGCGCCCGGCTGTCCGTGCGCGGGTACGTGATCATCTTGTGCCGCTCGTAGAGGGCCTGCGCGATCTGCGAGGTGCGCCTTGCGGAGAGCCCGAAGCGGTTGTTGGCCTCGCGCTGGAGGGTCGTGAGGTCGTACAGGCGCGGCGAGGCCTGGGTGCTGGCCTTCTTCTCCTCGGTGACGACGGCCTCCGGGCACGCCCGGCAGGCCTGGTGGATCGCCTCGGCCTTCGCCTTGTCCCAGACGCGGTCGATGCGGTCGTGCTCGTCCGTGTCCGACTTCTTGAAGTCGGGCCTCTGGTAGATGCCCTCGTAGGTGCCCTTCGCGACGTGGAACTCGGCGGTGATCTGCCAGTAGGCGCGTGGCTTGAAGTTGCGGATCTCGAGCTCGCGGGCGTAAACGATCGCGAGGGTGGGGGTCTGCACCCTCCCGACGGAGGCGACATTGCCGGCCCTCGATCCGAACATGCGCTTGGTGAGCGCACGGGTGCCGTTGATGCCGATCAGCCAGTCGCTCTCGCTGCGGCAGCGGGCGGCGTCCGCAAGGCCGCGCATCTTCTCGCCCTCGCGCAGGTTGCGGAAGGCCTCCCGGATCCCCTCCTGGGTCATGGTCTGCATCCAGGCGCGCTTGACCGGCAGCTTGCTCTTCGTGAGCTGGTAGATGTACGTGAAGATGAGCTCGCCTTCGCGCCCCGCGTCACAGGCGTTTATGACCAGCTCCACGTCCTTGCGGGCCAGGAGCTTCTTCAGGAGGTCGAAGCGCTCCTTCGAATCCTCGATCGGCTTGAGCTGGAACTTCTCCGGGATGATCGGAAGGGCGTCCAGTCGCCAGAAACCGTACTTCTTCTTGTCGATGTCCTCCGGCATCTGGAGTTCCACGATGTGGCCCACGGCCGACGAGATGACGTAGTCGTCGTTCTCAAAGTGGTCGCCCTTCTTGGGCACCTTGCCGAGTGCGCGCGCGAGATCCGCCGCAACCGACGGTTTCTCCGCGATGATGAGTGACTTCATGAAGTCGCGAGCCGATAGGCCCCGCGCGCTGAGATTTCAAGTATTAGTTTTTGGCTCAGGGTCTTAAAGGGATGCTTTTGGCGTCTCGGCAAGGGCGCTGTCCAGGGCGCCGATAAGGGCCGCGATCGTCGCGGGCGTCTCGTCTCCCATGTTGGAAATGCGGAACGTCTTGCCCTTGAGCTTACCGTAGCCGCCATCGATCATCAGGTTGTGCTTGGACTTGAGCAGCTTGTTGAGCGCCGGCAGGTCGTAGCCCAGGTTATTCGCGAAGCAGTTGAGGGTCACCGATCCGAAGCCCTCCCTCGGGAAGAGGGTGAACCCCTTGCCTTGGCCCCAGGCCCTCATGGTCTTGTTGAGGAGGGCGTGGCGGGCGTAGCGGGCCTCCAGGCCCTCGGCCTTGATGTCCTCGAGCTTCGAGCGCAGCGCGTAGATCAGGGGGATGACCGGCGTGCTGGGGGTCATGCCGTTCTCGTGGTTCCTCTGGAATTCCGAGAAGTCAAAATAGTAGCCGCGCTCTTGCAGTCCCGTGGCGCGCTCGAGGGTGCGCTTTGAAACGGACAGCAGCGCGAGGCCGGGGGGCAGCGCCAGCGCCTTCTGGGATCCCGTGATCATGACGTCGATCCCCAGCTTGTCCTTGGGGGTCGGCAGGGCGCTAAAGGAGCTCACCACGTCCACGATCGAGATCACATCCGGGAACTGGCGCACGACCGCCATGACGGCGGCCAGGTCGCTCATGCACCCGGTCGAGGTCTCATTGTGGATCAGGGTGATGGCGTCATAGCCGCCCTTGGCGAGCTCGGCGCGCACGGCCTCCGGGTCCACGGGCTGGCCCCACTCGAACTTGAGGGCCGTCGCCGCCTTCCCGCAGCGCTGCGAGACGTCGTACCACTTGTCGGAGAAGGCCCCGTTCATGCAGTTGAGGACCTTTGCCTTTACGACGTTCCTTATCGACCCCTCCATGGCGCCCCAGGCGCTGCTCGTCGAGATGTAGACGGCATCCTGGGTGCCAAACAGGGTCTGCAGCTCGGGCTGGATGGCCTGGTAGAGGGCCACGAAATCCGTGCTGCGGTGACCAATCATCGGTTGCGCCATCGCGCGAAGGGTCTTTTCAGAGACCGCGACGGGGCCGGGAATGAAGAGTTTGTAGGCCATGGTGGTTCCGCGTGGAGTGTTGAAAACAGTTTACGTGGCCCGCGGCGTCAACCTTCATTCCGAAAGGGCGCCCCCAGCCGCAGCCTCCCCATGTCGCCTTCCTGGCTCAAAAGAAAATTCCAAGCATTCGAACTGTACACGGTCGATGTCGTGCTCGGGAGGCGCGCGGACACCGGGGCGGTCATCTTCGGAACCTTCCTTCAGGTCCTCTCGTGGCTCTTCAGCGGCGTCGTCCAGCTTCGCCTCTGGCTCTACCGCAACCGGATCCTGCGGGACCATCCGCTGGGCTGCCTCGTCGTTGTCGTCGGCAACCTGACCGTCGGCGGGACGGGCAAGACCCCCATCGTGGAGAAGTTCGCCCGCGCGCTCAGGGACCGCGGGCGCAAGGTCGCGATCTTAAGCCGCGGCTACAAGAGCAAGAATCCCCCGTTCTGGAAGAAGGCATGGTACGCGATCACGCACACCGACGAGCCGCCGCCGAAGATCGTCAGCGACGGGCAGACCGTCCTGCTCGACAGCGAGGAGGCCGGGGACGAGCCCTACATGCTCGCGCGCAACCTTCCGGGCGTCGTCGTCCTGGTCGACAAGAACCGGGTGAAGGCGGGCACCTTCGCCATCAAGAAGTACGGCTGCGACACGCTCGTCCTGGATGACGGGTTCCAATACCTGCCGCTCAAGGGCCGGCTCAACCTGCTCCTGGTCGACAAGACGAACCCGTTTGGCAACGGGTACCTCCTGCCAAGGGGAATCCTGCGCGAGCCCGTGAAGCACCTGCGCCGCGCCAACTACATCTTCCTGACCAAGTCCAACGGCACGCGCGACCCCGAGTTGGAGGCGCTGATCACCCGGCAGAAGCCCGACGCAGACATCATCGAGTGCGCCCACCGCCCCAAGTACCTGCAGCGCATGGACGCAACCCCGGGGGCGGCGGCGGGGCGCGAGCCCCTGGAATGGCTCAAGGGGCGGCGCATCTTCGCCTTCAGCGGCATCGCCACGCCCGAGAGCTTTGAGAAGTTCCTGAGGGACCTGGGCGCCCTTCTCGTGGGGCGGGAGCGGTTCCTGGACCACTACCGCTACACGCCCGAGGACCTGGACGAGCTCTATGCGGCGGCGGAGCGCGAGCGCGCGGAGTGCCTCATTACCACGGAGAAGGACGCGGTGCGCATACCGGAGCCCGGAGGCAGCCCCTTGCCCGTCTACTACCTGCGCCTTGAGATCGAGATCATCCGGGGCGCCGCCGACTTCGACGAGGCCGTGGGGCGGATCTGCTTTCCCCAAAACGCACTTGCGGGGCGCACGTAGGCGGGCGTTACTTGCCCTTCCTCCCATGATCATCGACCCCCGATTCACGCAGCTGGCAGAAGGATTGACCGGATTCTCGGCAAACCTGAAGAAGGGCGAGAAGGTCCTGATCGACGCCTACGACGTCCCGGACGCGATGGTGATCGCGATTGTGCGCGCCGCGCGCGCCCGGGGGGCGATGCCCTTCGTGCAGATCCACCGGGCCCGGATCACGCGCGAGATGGCGCTCGGGGCCGAGGAGGCCCAGTACGCGGCGATCACCGAGGTCGAGTTCCTGCGGATGAAGCAGATGGATGCGTACATTGCGCTCCGGGGCTCCGACAACATCTTCGAGGCGTCCGACGTTCCGTCGGCCAGGGTCCAGCTCGTCAGCCGGGTCATGAAACCCGTCATCGACCGGCGGGTGAACAACACGAAGTGGGTGGTGCTCAGGTGGCCGACACCGGGCATGGCGCAGCAGGCGGCCATGAGCACCGAGGCGTTCGAGGACTTCTATTTCAAGGTGTGCACGCTCGACTACGCCCGGATGAAGCCGGGCATGAAGGCGCTGGCCGACCTGATGAGGCAGACCGACCAGGTGCACATCAAGGGCCCGGGCACGGACCTGCGCTTCTCGATAAAGGGGATCGGCGCAAAGGAGTGCGGCGGCCAGTACAACATTCCCGACGGGGAGGTGTTCTCGTGCCCGGTCAAGGACTCGGTCGAGGGCGTCCTGCAGTACAACGCGCCGACCGTCTACCTGGGCTCGTCGTTCGACAACATACGCCTTGCCTTCAAGAAGGGCAGGGTCGTGGAGGCGACCTCGAACAACACCCGCAAGCTCAACCAGATCCTCGATAGTGACGGGGGCGCGCGCTACATCGGCGAATTCGCAATCGGCTTTAACCCCCACATCCTCGAGCCCATGAGGGACATCCTCTTCGACGAGAAGATCTCCGGGTCGTTCCACTTCACCCCGGGGCAGGCCTACGAGGAGTGCGGCAACGGCAACAAGTCCCAGGTCCACTGGGACATGGTCTGCATCCAGCGTCCGGAATACGGCGGGGGCGAGATCCATTTCGACGGCAAGCTGATCCGCAAGGACGGCCTGTTCGTCCCGAAGGCGCTCCATAAGCTCAATCCGGATTTTCTCTTGGCAGGTTGATCTTGATCATATCGACGAATACGGATTCGTTGATGGGTATGGAAAACGCACGCCCCGCCGACCTGGAGGCCTTCATCCAGGCGCTCCCAAAGACGGAGACCCACCTCCACATCGAGGGATCCCTGCCGTACGACAGGCTCCTGCGGCCGCTCGATCCGAAGGCCTACCCTGCGGATCCGGAGTTCCGGCGCCGGAGCTACCGCTACCCCTCGTTCCCGGATTTCGAGAAGACGCTCCTCAACCACGCCCTCCCGTGGTTCACCTCGGCCGACCGCTACCACGAGGCGGCCCGGGTCATCTTCGCCGAGCACGTGCTGCAGAACGTCCGCTACGTGGAGACGAGCTTCCACCTGGCGGTGACGCAGTTCATCAACGTGCCCGGCGAGGAGATCATCGAGGCGATCAAGGCCGCGGCCCCGCCTGGCCTTGAGGTGCGCGTCTTCACCGGGATACTCCGCAACGCCTACGAGGGGCCCCTGCGGGAGACGATCGACGCCCTGGAGGGCTGGGACGGCCTGGACGGCGTCGACCTCCACGGGTTCGAGCGGATGCCGACGGAGCCATGGTCGGCCAGGGTCTGGGAGCGGGTTCGCAGGGCGGGGAAGGTCACCAAGTGCCACGCCGGCGAATTCGACGGGCCCGAGCGCGTGCGCGAGGCGATCGAGGTGCTCGGGGTCAAGCGGATCCAGCACGGAGTTCGCAGCGTCGAGGATCCCGCGGTCGTCAGGCTTGCGGCCGAGAGGGGCGTCACCTTCGACCTCTGCCCGCTCAGCAACGTCGGGCTGCAGGTCGTCAGGGACATCGCCTCGCATCCGCTGCGGGCGCTGATGAAGGCCGGCGTCAACTGCACCGTCAGCACGGACGATCCCCTGAACTTTGCCAACAGCCTGAGCGATGAGTACCTTGCCCTCGGGACGGAGGGAGGCTTCTCCAGGGCCGAGCTTGCCCAGGTGGCCCGAAACGGATGGGCCGTGGCCGACGTCCCCGAGGCGGACCGGCGGGCGTGGCTCGCCGAAATCGACAGGATCAGCGCTTGAGCACCGTCCAAAGCCACGTTGTGCCGGAGTGGCTGCGCACCGCGCGGGCGGACAAGGCCCTCGCCATGGCCTTCCCCGAGCACAGCCGGGTGGCCTTCCAGCGCTCGTTTGACGCGGGCCTGGTGAAGCTGCGCGGTAAGCCGCTCGAGCGCTCGGCCTCGGTGCATGCCGGCGACGTGCTGGAATTCTCCTTCGCCGACGTCGTCTCCGCCGAGCTAAGGGCGGTCAAGATCAAGCTGGACGTCCTCTTTGAGGACAAGTCGCTCCTTGCGATCAACAAGCCGGCGGGAATGGTCGTGCACCCGGGGGCCGGCACGCGCGAGGACACCCTTGTCCACGCGCTCCTGGCCCACTGCGCCGGTAGCCTGAGCGGGATCGGCGGGGTGGAGAGGCCCGGCATCGTCCACCGCCTGGACCGGGAGACCTCGGGCGTCATCATCGTTGCAAAGACGGACCAGGCGCACCGTGAACTCGCCAAGCAGTTCGCCGAGCGCACCGTCATGAAGGAATACGTCGCCCTCGTCTCCGGGGTGCCGAGGCTGATGAGCGGGTCCGTCCAGAAGGCGATCGGGCGCAATCCGAGGCACCGCCACAAGATGGCGGTCGTCGAGGAGGGCCACGGCGGCCGGGCATCGTGGACCGACTGGGTCCTCGTCGAGCGCTACGGGGACCTGGCTGCGCTCCTCAAGTGCACGCTCCACACGGGGCGCACCCACCAGATCCGCGTGCACCTTTCCTCGATCGGGCACCCCCTCCTTGGGGACTCGGCCTACGGCTGGAAGGCGAACACGAGGATGAAGCGGGACCCGGGAAGGGTGATGCTGCATGCGGCGCGCCTGTCGGTGGTCCACCCGAAGACCGGCAAGACGCTCAACCTCGAGGCGCCGCTTCCGGCGGACTTCAAGGCGCAGATAAGGGCCCTGAAGAAGGGCTGAACCCATGCGGATCGTCCGTTCACGGACGCAGGACTCCGAGGTTCTCTCCTCGATCGCCTTCGAGGCGAAGCGGCAATGGGGCTACCCCGAGCCCTGGATCCAGAAGTGGGCGAGCACCCTGACGATCACGCCGGCATTCATCGCGGAGCATCCGACCTTCTCGGCGGTTGAGGGGCCGGATGTCGTGGGCTTCTGCTCGCTTCGCATGGGCCTAGGCGAGGCCAGGATCGACCACCTCTGGGTGCGGCCCGCCTCATGGGGCAAGGGCGTCGGGCGGGCGCTCTTTCGCCATGCCGAGGCCGTGGCGCGGGCCGCCGGCGCGGGGGTCCTCGTCATCGAGTCCGACCCCAATGCGGAGGGCTTCTACCTGGCGATGGGGGCTGCCAGGGTGGGGCGCGTCCCGGCGCCGATGGACGGGGTGGAGAGGTTCCTGCCCCAGATGGAGAAGGGCCTCGCCTAAGGGCTGCCGCCCCCTGGGCTAGGAAAGCAGTTCGGCGGCTAGCCCCCACCGCAGGTTCCGCAGCGAGTGCCGATAGCCGCTTATGCCGCCTGCATCGGCCACCGCCAGGAGGGTGACGAGGGCGGTCGGAAAGACATCCGCGCGCCCGGGGGGAAGCGCGGGGACCGCCCTTCGGCCGGCGAGGTCCGCGGAGGCGACGCTCGCAAGGAGCTGGCGCAACTGCACGACGCTCACGAGCGCCGGCGACTGCTCAAGGGAGGCGCCGGCCGCAGATGCAAGGATCGCGCGTGCCGTCGTCAGGGTGCCCCCCGTCCCGACCACGGCGACGCCGGGCGGAACCGCGACGGGGAACCCGGATGCGGAGAGGACCTCCTCGACGTGCCGCCTGATTGCGGAGGCCTCCGCGTCACCAAGGGGGAGGGAGGGGGACCGCACGAAGCGCTCGGTCAGCCTCACGCAGCCCAGGGGAAGGCTCACGGCGCGCTCGACCCGCCGCTGGTGGAAGCAGAGGCACTCCAGGCTTCCGCCCCCGAGGTCGTAGACGTTGAAGTCGGCAAGGTCCCCTAGCGCCGGGTCCGTCGTGAGGCCCCGGCCGATGCCGTCGGCCTCCTCGAGGCCCGAGAGGATGCGCAGCTCGATCCCTGTGGCGGACCTCACGAGCCCGCGGAACTCCTCGCCGTTGGAGGCGTCCCTGACGGCGCTCGTCGCGACCGCGCTGACCAGACCCGCGGCCAGGCCCCGGGCCTCGAACACGAGGGCCGCGATCGCAGCGACGCCGCGCTCCATGCCCTCGGGCCCAAGGCTCGGCCTATCCGAGCCGATCCCGGAGCCGATCCGGACCTCGAGCGTCCGGGAGAACACCTCGACGATTTCGCCGCCGGAGCCGCGGTCGGCGACCAGGAGCTTGATCGAGTTGCTTCCCACGTCGATGACGGCTGCTCTCATTGCAAGGTGCGCTACAGCTCGTAGTCCGCCGGAGCAATCAGGAGCGTGAATTCCCCCTTGAGGCTCGCCTTGGCGAGCTGGTCCCTGACGTCGAAGGCGGCCCCAACCCAGAAGGTCTCGTGGAGCTTCGTCACCTCCTTGGCCACGCACACCACGCGGCCGGGCCCGAGCACCGTCACGATGTCGTCCATGGCCTTCTGGATCCTGTGGCAGCTCTCGTAGAGGGCGATCGTGTAGCCGAAGTCCCTGTGCCTCTCGTAGAAGGCGACGCGCGCCGAGGACTTTGGGGCGAGGAACCCCGCGAAGAGGACGCCGTTCGTGGGCAGGCCGCTTGCGCAGAGCACCGAGGCGAAGGCCACCGGCCCCGGGACCGGCACGACGGGAATCCCGCGCCTTCGGCAGGCCCTGACGATCCGGAAGCCCGGGTCGCTTAGGCCGGGCGTGCCGGCGTCCGAGGCGAGCGCGACCGACTTTCCCGCGCTGATCGAGTCCGCGATGCGCTCGGCCGCCTCGACCTCATTGTGCTCGTGGTAGGCGACAAGCTCGCGCCGCGCGCCGATGTGCCCGAGAAGGATGCCGGTCGTTCGCGTGTCCTCGCACGCGACGACGTCGGCGGAGGAGAGTATTGCCCGGGCGCGGTCCGTCAGGTCGGAGAGGTTGCCGATCGGCGTCGCGACGACGTAGAGGTGGCCCGGCTGGGCCGTGAGCGACGGGTTCGTCGGCTCGGGACTCAATGCACTTGGCTGCCGCTGCCGCTCATGCCCGGGATCTGTCCCTCCCAGTCCGCAGGCTGGTTCCAGGGTATGGAGGAAGCCACAGGGGAATCAGACGCGCAGCCGGCGAGCATGGATCCGAGGAGGACAAGGACCAGCGCGGTCACGCGTTTCATGGGCGTATTCATTCTGGGGAGGAAATTAGGCCCACTTGGGCGGGAAGCAAGTCGGCTGTAGTCAAATGGAGTAGGTCGATTCGAACCATGGTTTTCCGCGATTGAGGCGGACCGAGCCGTTGGCGGTAAGGTGCTCAAGGACCTTGAACGCGGTCTCCGGGTTCCCTCCAACCTGGGCGGCAAGCGCCTCGGCCGTGAACGCCTTGCCCGGCGAGGCGCGCAGCGCCTCGACCAGGCGAAGCTGGAGCGCGATCACCCCGGTGGCGGCCTTCTTGCCGGCCTCCACCCCGGGCTGGTCGTAGGCGTTGACCCTTACGAGCACGGCGTAGAGCCCGACCACGCGCTCGTAGAGTGCGATCACCATCCCGAGCGTGTGCGGCGATACGTCCGGGAGCGTGAGCGTGATGGACCAGCGGTCCTTCTCGCTCAAGGCATCCCTCGTCCCGAGGAAGAAGCCGTGGAGGTAGTCGCCGGTCGTGATCCCGGGCTCCACCTCCTGGCCCTTGCCCGCGCGGTCCCGCAGGACGTCGATGAAGGTGACGAAGAAGTTCTTCACGCCCTCGCGAAGCTGCTGGACGTAGGCGTGCTGGTCGGTCGATCCCTTGTTGCCGTAGACGGCGATGCCCTGGTTGACGACGCGGCCGTCCAGGTCGAATTCCTTGCCGAGCGACTCCATGACGAGCTGCTGCAGGTACCGGGAGAAGAGGAGGAGCCTGTCCTTGTAGGGCAGCACCACCATGTCCCTGGATCCGCGGCCGTCCGTCGAGAAATACCACATGAGGGCGAGGAGTGCGGCGGGGTTCTCCCGGGTCACGGGCCTGCGGGTCACGCTGTCCATGGCCGCGGCGCCCGCGAGCATCGCGTCGATGTCTATCCCCTGGAGCGCCGCGGGCAGGAGCCCGACCGCGCAGAGTTCGCTCGTGCGGCCCCCGACCCAGTCCCACATGGGGAAGCGGGCAAGCCACCCCTCCTTCTGGGAGAGCTGGTCGAGCTTCGAGCCGGCGCCCGTTACGGCCACGAAATGGCCGGGGTAGGCGAGGCCCGCGGCCTTGAAGGCCGCGGCGGCCTCAAGCTGGCCGTTGCGCGTCTCGATGGTGCCGCCCGACTTCGAGATGGTGACGACGAGCGTCTGGGCGAGGCTCGGGGCCAGGCCCGCAAGGACGTAGTCGATGCCGTCGGGATCGGTGTTGTCGAAGAAGTGGACCTTCATCCGGTCCCTGCCGGGCTGGCCGAGCGCATGGCTCACCAGCTGGGGCCCGAGCGCCGACCCGCCGATCCCGATCACGAGCAGGTGGGTGAACGGTCCCTTCGGCCCGGAGATGGTCCCGGAATGCACCTTGGCCGCGAAGGCCTTGATGGAGGCTACCGTGTCCGAGATCTCGTCGGAGATCTCCCGGGTCGGGGCAAGCTTCGGGGCGCGCAGCCAGTAGTGGCCGACCATGCGCTTCTCGCTTGGGTTGGCGATGGCGCCCCCTTCGAGCTCGGACATCCTCGCGAAGGCCTCCTGCATCCTCGCCTCCATGGAGGCAAGGTAGCCCTCGGGGAAGGGGATGCGGCTGATGTCGAGCGCGACCCCCAGGTCCTCGTAGGGGTAGCGGTGTTCCTTGAAGCGGTTCCAGGTCATCGGGGTGGGTTCTTGTCGGTTACGGCTCCCTCGGAGGCGCTCGTCACGAGCCGGGCGTACTTGGCGAGCGCGCCCCGCGTCTCCTTGGGTGCCTTTGGCCGCCAGGCCTTCATGCGCGCCTTGAATTCCTTCGCGGGCAGACCGAGCGTGATCGAGTTGCCCACGGCATCGATCGTCACCGGGTCTCCGTTCCTGACGATCGCGATCGGCCCCCCCACGGCGGCCTCGGGCGTGATGTGGCCCACGACGAAACCGTGACTGCCGCCGGAGAAGCGCCCGTCGGTGATGAGTCCGACATCGTTGCCGAGGCCCTTTCCCATGACGGCGCTCGTCGGCGCCAGCATTTCACGCATCCCCGGGCCGCCGACCGGCCCCTCGTTGCGGATGACGATCACATGGCCTGCCTTGACCCGGCCGCCGAGGATCGCCGCCAGGGCCGCCTCCTCGGACTCGAAGACGATGGCCTTGCCGGTGAACCTGAGGCCCTCCTTGCCGGTGATCTTGGCGACGGCGCCTCCCGGGGCCAGGTTCCCATAGAGGATGCGCAGGTGGCTGTCGGGCTTGATGGGGTTGGAGAGGGGGCGGATGACGTCCTGGTCGGCGGGGTAGGGCTTAACGTTGCGCAGGTTCTCGGCCACGGTCTTCCCGGTGACCGTCATGCACTCGCCGTGCAGGAGGCCGGCATCCAGGAGCATCTTCATGAGGGGCGGCAGCCCCCCTATGCGCACGAGGTGGGACACCCCGTACTTGCCCGAGGGCTTCAGGTCGGCGAGCACGGGGACCTTCTTGCCGATTCGGGTGAAGTCGTCGATCGAGAGCCTGACCTGGGCGGAGTGGGCGATGGCCAGCAGGTGGAGGACCGCGTTCGTGGAGCCGCCGAGCGCGATCACGACGGTGATGGCGTTTTCGAAGGCCTTGCGGGTGATGATGTCGCTCGGCCGGATACCCGCCTTTAGGAGCGAGAGGGCGGCCTCGCCCGCGCGCCGGCAATCATCGCGTTTTTCGGCGCCGATCGCCAGCTGCGACGAGCTGTTGGGCAGGCTCATGCCCATCGCCTCGATGGCCGAGGCCATCGTGTTCGCCGTGTACATGCCGCCGCACGAGCCCGGGCCCGGGATGGAGCAGGCCTCGACCAGGTTGAGGCCCTTGTCGTCGAGCTTGCCGGCCGAGTGCTGCCCGACGGCCTCGAAGACCGAGACGATGTCGCATTCCTTCTTTGTCCCGGGGTGGATGCCGGGAAGAATGGTCCCGCCGTAGACAAAGACCGCCGGGCGGTTGAGGCGGGCGATCGCCATCATGCACCCCGGCATGTTCTTGTCGCAGCCGCCGATGGCGACCACGGCGTCGAATCCCTCCGCCGCCGAGACCGTCTCGATCGAGTCGGCGATCACCTCGCGCGACACCATCGAGTAGCGCATGCCCGGGGTTCCCATGCTGATCCCGTCGGAGACGGTGATGGTGCCGAAGATGATCGCCTTGCCGCCGGCCGAGTCGGCGCCCGCCGCCGCGTCTCGGGCGAGCTGGTCGATGTGCATGTTGCAGGGGGTCACCATGCTCCACGTCGAGGCGACGCCGACGATCGGCTTGCCGAAGTCCGCGTCGGAGAACCCGACGGCCCTCAGCATGGAGCGGTTGGGGGACCGGTCGGGTCCGTCTACGATGATCGAGGAATGCCGCCGCAGCGGTGCTTTTGAGGCGCTCATGGACGAACTGCGAGGACACCACAGCGCCGGGACGCGGGCAAGCGGTGTTTTCGTGGTTGCATGGCTAGACGGGCAGGCCATTCACTCGTCCACGATCCCTCGCATGGCGTTCAACCTGAAAAAAGTGCTCAAGGCGCTCCTCTATTCCTCAAGCCAGCCGCTGGCGATCAAGGACATCCAGGCGGCCTTTGAACGGTTCCACCGGCAGGCGGCCCCGGCCGAGGCGCCCGCGGCGCCCCTGGCGGAGGCCGCGGATGCCCCCGCCGAGCCGCCCGACTCCCCTGACCTCTACGAGGAGGTCCCGTCGCTCGTGACCGCCGCTCAGATCCGCGAGACCATGGACGAGATCGCGGCCGAGCTCGCCGCGGCCGACGACGGGCTCGCGCTTGTCGACGGGGCGTCGGGCTACCGCCTGGCGACGCACCCCCGGTTCGCGCGCTGGATCCGCATCCTTCGCGAGGAGCCTCCGCCCGTGAAGCTGAGCCAGTCCTCGGTCGAGACCCTGGCCGTCGTCGCCTACCGCCAGCCCGTGACCCGCTCCGAGATCGAGTCCGTGCGCGGCGTGTCCGCGGACGCGGGCCTCGCCAAGCTCCTCGAGCGCGACCTGATCTGCGTCGTGGGCCGGGCGGACCTGCCCGGGCGCCCGATCCAGTACGGGACTACGGACCATTTCCTGGAGTTCGTGGGAGTGAAGTCGCTCGACGAGCTCCCCGCCTCCGACGTGCTCTCGTCGCGCCAGATAGACGACTGGCTCAAGGGCAACACAGCCGGGCACACGCCCAACGACGCGGACATGGGCCTTGACGAGCTGGCCCTCGGCGCGCCCGACGCCCCCGAGGCGGCGGCGGTGGCGCCCGCGCAGGAGCCCGCAGCACCCTGATGGACCTGGTCCCGATCCGGAAGAAGATAGACGACCTCGACAAGAAGCTTGTCGAGCTGGTGAACAAGCGCCTGGCCCTCGCGGCCGAGATCGGCAAGATCAAGCGCAAGGCCGGCGGGGAGATCTATGTCCCCGAGCGCGAGGACGCCGTCATCCGCAAGGTGTGCGCCCACAACGAGGGGCCGATCAAGAACGAGGCGCTGCGCGCCATCTACCGGGAGATCATGTCCGCTGCGATCGCCCTGGAGAAGCCCCTTTTGGTCGCCTACCTGGGGCCCGAGGCGAGCAACACGCACACGGCGGCGATCAAGAAGTTCGGGGCAAGCGTCGACTACCACTCGATGGGCACGATCGAGGACATCTTCACCGCGGTCGTAAAGGGCGAGGCGGACAACGCCGTCATCCCCATCGAGAATTCCACCGAGGGAAGCGTGCGCGAGGCGCTCGACAGCTTCGTCGAGAGCGACCTGAAGATTGTCGGCCAGATCTACATGGAGATTGCGCATGCGCTCATCTCCCGTTCGCCCCTGGACAAGATAGAGAGGGTGTACTCGAAGGACCAGGCGCTGGCCCAGTGCCGGCACTGGCTGCAGAGGCACCTGCCCCACGCCCAGCTGGTCGAGGCGCCGAGCACGACGAGGGCCGCGCAGATCGCCAAGGAGGACCCGAAGGCGGCGGCCGTGGCGAGCGAGAC
>Ga0265314_10002380_pt1 | contig 19347 bp, 20 predicted proteins | sample 4126metaG_FD_203106 | JGI IMG/M metagenome (GOLD analysis project Ga0265314, IMG submission 203106) | Rhizosphere microbial communities from Carex aquatilis grown in University of Washington, Seatle, WA, United States - 4-1-26 metaG | ecosystem: Host-associated > Plants > Roots > Rhizosphere >... | reverse complement strand
CGCCCGCGCCGCCGACACCCTCGCCCGCGCCCAGCAGGCCATCGAGCTCGAGCACCGCAAGATGCTCGACCAGGCCCGCGGCGAGATCGCCCGCCTCGTCGTCAAGACCACCGAGCAGGTCCTCGCGAAAAAACTCTCCGACCAGGACCGCGCCGCCTACAACGACGCCGCCACCCAGGAGCTGACCTCGCTCTAGTCTCCCCGCTCTCCGCCCCCCGCTTTCCTCCATGGCCGCGAACAAGCAAACCAAGCTCCTGGCGAAACAGCTCTTCAAGCTGAGCTTCGTCAACGGCCGGCTCTCGGCCGAGCAGGTCGCCGGCGTCCTCGGCTACATCGAGAAATCCGCGCCGCGCCACCCGCTCACCCTGCTCAAGCTTTATCACCGCGCCATCGCGACCGAATACGCCAAGTCCCGCGCCGTCGTCGAGCACGCCGGCCCGATCAGCGCCGCCACCCTCGGGCTGATCGAGGCCGCCATGACCAAGAAATACGCGCGCCCCGTCACCGCCAGCGCCCGGCCCGCCCCGGGGCTGCTCGCCGGCCTCCGCGTCCGCGTCGGCTCCGACCTCTACGAGTCCACCGTCGCCGGCCAGCTCGCCACCCTTTCGCACGCAGTCTAACCCCGCCCGCCTTTAAATCCACCTCCCGATGAGCAACGTCGTCGAACAGATCGAACAGCAAATCGCCAAGCTTTCCAGCAAGGCGGTCAAGAAGAACACCGGCACCATCCTCGCCATCGCCGACGGCGTCGCCAAGCTCGACGGCCTCTCCGAGGTCATGTACAACGAGATGGTCCAGTTCCCCGGCGGCGCCATCGGCATCGCCCTCAACCTCGAGGAGGACGAGGTCGGCTGCGTCATCCTCGGCGACATCGCCAACCTGAAGCAGGGCGACGAGGTCCAGACGACCGGCAAGCTTCTCTCCGTCCCCGTCGGCCGCGGCCTCCTCGGCCGCGTGGTCGACGCCCTCGGCCGCCCCGTCGACGGCAAGGGCCCGCTCGACGCCACCGAGTTCTATCCCGTCGAGAAGATCGCCCCAGGCATCATCGTCCGCAAATCCGTCTCCCAGCCCGTCTTCACCGGCATCATGGCCATCGACTCCATGATCCCGATCGGCCGCGGCCAGCGCGAGCTCATCATCGGCGACCGCGGCACCGGCAAGACCACCATCTGCATCGACACGATCATCAACCAGGCGCGCATCAACAAGGTCGGCCTGGCCTCGGGCGACAGGAACTTCCGCCCGATGTACTCCATCTACGTCGCGATCGGTCAGAAGCAGTCCAACATCGTCCGCACCATCGGCGCCCTCGAGGCCGCCGGCGCCATGGAGTACACCGTGATCGTCGCCGCGCCCGCCGCCGACAACCCGGCCAACCAGTACCTCGCCCCCTTCTCCGGCGCCGCGATCGGCGAATGGTTCATGGAGCACGGCCTGGACGCGCTCATCGTCTACGACGATCTCTCGAAGCACGCCGTCGCCTACCGCCAGATTTCCCTCATCCTCAAGCGCCCCTCCGGCCGCGAGGCGTACCCGGGCGACGTGTTCTACCTCCACTCCCGCCTCCTCGAGCGCGCCGCGCGGCTCGACGGCAAGGGCTCGCTCACCGCGCTGCCCATCATCGAGACGCAGGCGGGCGACGTCTCGGCCTACATCCCGACCAACGTCATCTCCATCACCGACGGCCAGATCTTCCTCGAGACCGACCTCTTCAACCAGGGCATCCGCCCCGCCGTCTCCGTCGGCCTCTCCGTCTCCCGCGTCGGCTCCTCCGCGCAGATCAAGGTCACCAAGCAGGTCGGCGGCAAGCTGAAGGGCGAGCTCGCCCAGTTCCGCGAACTCGCCGCCTTCGCCCAGTTCGGCTCCGACCTCGACGCCAAGACCAAGGGCCAGCTCGACCGCGGCTCCCGCATCGTCGAGCTCTTCAAGCAGCCGCAGCTCAACCCCATCGCCATCGAGCTCCAGGCCGCCGTCCTCTGGGCCGCGCAGAAGAACTACTTCGACTCGATCGACGTGAAGCAGGTGGTCGCCGCCTCGTCCGCCCTCCGCGACTACATGACCACCCGCCGCGACGCCCTGCTCACCAAGATCCGCACCAAGGCCGCCCTCGACCCCGAGATCGAGGCCGAGCTCAAGGCCGCCTGCGACGAGTGGAAGGCGACTTTTGTCGCCAAGTAAGAAAGGCTGAAAAACTAAAGGACTGCACCAGTGCCAAGCCCATGCTGCATGAACACGGCGATCTCCGCAAACGGACGCAGGATTTTGCGCGCCGGGTCGCCCGCGCCTATCGCAGACTTCCGAGCCGGGACCGCGTCGCGCAAGTCTGGGGTGAACAGATGCTGCGCGCCGGCGGATCGGTCGGGGCCAACTACCGCGAAGCTCAGCGGGGTCGTTCCGCTGCGGAATATCGCGCAAAACTCGGCGACTGTCTCCGCGAGGCCGATGAGACTCTCTTCTGGATGGAACTGCTCGAGCTTGAAGGATATTTCAAGCCTGTGCTCATTGCCCCGCTCAAACAGGAGGCCGGCGAACTCATCGCCATCTTCGTCACCCTGCTCAAACGCGGCGGCAAGTAACCCCAGCCCTTCAGTCCTTCAGCCTTTCAGCCTTTCCTAACCCATGGCCTCAACCCGCGACATCCGCCGGCGCATCAAGTCGGTCAAGAACACCCGCCAGATCACCAAGGCGATGGAGCTTGTCGCCGCGTCGAAGATGAAGAAGGCGCAGGGCCTCGCCCTCGCCGGCCGCCCCTACGCCCAGCTCATGTCGCGCATGCTCGCCGCCCTGGCCAACCGCGTCGAGGAGTCGCTCCATCCCTTCCTCGTGAAGCGCGAGGTCAAGACCCGCGGCATTCTGCTCATCACGACCGACAAGGGCCTCTGCGGCCCGCTCAACGCCAACCTCTTCAAGCTCGTCCTCGAGATCAAGGGCCCCGCCAAGTTCGTCGCCATCGGCCGCAAGGGCGCGCAGTTCCTCGCCCGCACCAAGCGCGACATCGTCGCCGACTTCACCGTCAGCGACCGCGTGCAGTTCAGCGAGGTGAAGCCCGTCGTCGAGATGATGATGCAGATGTACCTCGACGGGAAGATCGACACGCTCGAGATCATCTACCCGCGCTACAAGAACACCCTGGTGCAGGAGCCCCTCATCCGCCCGCTGCTCCCGCTGGCCAGCGTCCGGGAGTTCGTCTCCGCGCTCAACGTCGAGCACGGCGGCGGCAAGACGGTGGACGACCGCGTCATGCTCTTCGAGCCCAGCGCCCACTCCGTGCTCGAGGCGCTGCTGCCCTTCTACGTGAACCGCTACGTCTTCCAGCTGGTCCTCTCGGCCAAGGCCTCGGAGCACAGCGCCCGCATGGTCGCGATGAAGACCGCCAAGGACAACGCCACCAAGCTGCTGGGCGACCTCACCCTTGAGTACAACAAGGCCCGCCAGGCCGCCATCACGCAGGAAATCCTCGAGATCGCCGCCGCGTCCTTCGCCACCGCCTAAGCCACTTTACTAATCCAACCCCGTCCCGCTTCCGTCATGAGCAATATCGGCAAAATCGTCCAGGTCATCGGCCCCGTCGTTGACGTGCAATTTGCGGAGAATTCCATTCCCGCCATTTACCAGGCCCTCACGGTCGACTTCACCGTCGCCGGGAAGAAGGAGCTGCTGACCCTCGAGGCGCAGCAGCATCTCGGCGAGGGCCGCGTGCGCGCCATCGCCATGTCCTCCTCCGAGGGCCTCGTCCGCGGCATGGACGTCGTCGACACCGGCGCCCCGATCACCGTGCCCGTCGGCGACGGCGTGCTCGGCCGCATCTTCGACGTCACCGGCACCCCCGTCGACGGCAAGGGCCCCGTGGCCTACACCAAGCGCTACCCGATCCACCGCCCGGCCCCGGCGCTGGTCGACCAGGACACCAAGGCCGAGATCCTCGAGACCGGCATCAAGGTCATCGACCTCATCTGCCCCTTCATCAAGGGCGGCAAGGCCGGCGCCTTCGGCGGCGCGGGCGTGGGCAAGACCGTCGTCATCCTCGAACTCATCAACAACATCGCCAAGGCCCACGGCGGCTTTTCCGTCTTCGCCGGCGTCGGCGAGCGCTCCCGCGAGGGCAATGACCTTTACCACGAGATGTCCGAGGCCGGCGTCATCAACCAGCAGGACCTGAGCAAGTCCAAGGTCGCCCTGGTCTACGGCCAGATGAACGAGCCCCCGGGCGCCCGCATGCGCGTCGCGCTCTCGGCCCTCGCCATGACCGAGTACTTCCGCGACGAGAAAAACCAGGATGTGCTGCTCTTCATCGACAACATCTTCCGTTTCTCCCAGGCCGGCTCCGAGGTGTCCGCCCTGCTCGGCCGCTCGCCCTCCGCCGTCGGCTACCAGCCGACCCTCGCCAACGAGATGGGCCTTCTCCAGGAACGCATCACTTCGACCAAGAAGGGCTCCATCACCTCCGTGCAGGCCGTCTACGTGCCCGCGGACGACCTGACCGACCCGGCGCCGGCGAACACCTTCGCCCACCTCGACTCGACCATCGTGCTCGAGCGCTCCATCGCCGAACTCGGCATCTATCCGGCCGTCGACCCGCTCGCCTCCGTCTCCAAGGCCCTCGAGCCCGCCATCGTCGGCGAGGAACACTACCGCGTCACCCGCGAGCTCCAGCGCGTCCTCCAGCGCTACAAGGATCTCCAGGACATCATCGCCATCCTCGGCCTCGACGAACTTTCCCCCGAGGACAAGCTCACCGTCTACCGCGCCCGCAAGATCCAGCGCTTCCTCTCGCAGCCGTTCGCGGTCGCGGAGGTGTTCACCGGCGCGCCGGGCAAGTACGTCCCGGTCAAGGACACCGTCCGGGGCTTCAAGATGATCCTCGACGGCGAGCTCGACCACGTCCCCGAGGGCGACTTCTACATGAAGGGCGGCATCGACGAGGTGATCGCCGCCTCGGCCAAGAAGTAACCCGACCCTGGCGGACATTGAGTAGTGAGTAGCGAGCATGATCAAACCCAACCAATGACCACCCGCTGACCCCTACCCGCTACTCGCTCCCCACTACTACCAACATGTCCCTCACCCTCGAAATCGTCACCCCCGATGCCCGCGTCTACTCGGACACGATCGACTCCGTCGTCATCCCGACGGTCGAGGGCGAGATCGGCATCCTGCCGGGCCACATCCCGCTGCTGACCCAGGTTGCCGACGGCGAACTGCGCGTGACCAAGGGCACCCAGACCACCTACCTGGTCATCGGCGGCGGTTTCGCCGAGATCGACGGCGACCGTGTTTCCGTCCTCGCCGAACGCGCCATTTCCGAGGAGCAGATCGACGAAAAGTTGGTCGAGGCGGCCATGAAGCGCGCCGAGCAAGCCATCAAGGAAGCCAAGAACATGGACCCGAATGAGTTTGAGCACCTGCAAAACATGGTGCGCTTCTCCGGCTCCCAGCTGGCGCTGAAACGCCGGCGTAGGTAAAAACCTTATTCAGATTAAGATAATGCAATGTTTGACCCGGTGGTTTTTTCTGCTTCTCTCTTGATACTAAGTCTCATCCCCAATGCCTTCCCGACTCAAACTCTCGCCGCTCTGCCAGCTGGCGGCCGGCGCCACCGCCCGGATCTGTGTGATCAACGGTGATGACAGCTTTGCGCAAAGGTTGCGCGAAATGGGTTTCGGCGAAGCCGCGCTGGTGACAAAAATTTCCGGGCGGACCACGAGCCTCTGCCAGGTCAACGGCACGCGCATCGCGCTCAATCACGATGCCGCCATGGCCATCCTGGTGGAATTGATCCCCGCCCTGAACCACGCCGAGGGGCCCGCCCGCGCCCGCTGAGCCTCCCGCCCCGGCCGATCCCGGAGCCCGCCCGCGTTTTTTCGCCGTGATCCTGCCCCCGCATATTACGCTGCCGGGAAAAAAACGCGCGGCCGCCGCCGACCGCACCCCCGTCTATGCGATGGTCGGCAATCCGAACTGCGGGAAAACCACGCTCTTCAACGCCCTCACCGGCCTGCGCCAGAAAGTGGGCAATTATCCCGGGGTCACCGTGGAGAAAAAAATCGGCACCGCCTACTCGCAGCACGGCCGCCCGATCCAGGTCATCGACCTGCCCGGCGCCTACTCCCTCGCCGCGCGTTCGCCCGACGAGGCCGTGCTCCGCGACGTGCTCCTCGGCCGCCGCGAGGACACGCCGCAGCCCGACCGCATCGTCTGCGTCGTCGACGCCTCCAATCTCGAGCGCAACCTCTACCTCGTCCACCAGATCCTCGACCTCGGCCGGCCGCTCATCGTCGTCCTTAACATGATGGACGTCGCCGCCGCCGCCGGCCTGCACATCGATCCGAAAAAACTCGAGTCCGCGCTCGGCGTGGTCGTCATCCCCTGCGAGGCCGTGCGCGGCCGCGGGCTCGTCGAGCTGAAACTGGCGATGAGCCGCACCGACCTGCCGCTCGCCCGCCACCGCTGGGATGTGCCGGCCCCGATCGCACCCGCCGTGGCCGATCTGGCGGCCGCGCTCGTCGACGCCGACGCGCGCTCCCCGCTCATCGCGCGCGCCGAGGCCCTGCTGCTGCTCACCGACCTCGACAGCGTGCGGGTCGCCGGTTCCCGGCCGCTCAGCGCCCGCACGACCGGGGTGCTCGCCGGCTGGCGCCGGCGCTGGGAAAGCGACGGCACCGACTGGTCGGCCACCCTCATCCGCAGCCGCTATGAGGCCATCAGCCAGCTCTGCTCCGGCGTCCTCCGCCGCACCCGGGAACAGGGGCCCTCGGCCTCCGACCGCATCGATGCGGTGCTCGTCCACTCGGTCTGGGGCTGGCTGTTCTTCGGCGTCATCATGTCCCTGCTGTTCTTCTCGATCTTCACGCTCGCGGAATATCCCATGAACTGGATCGACGCCCACATGGCCGGGCTGGGCGGCTGGGTGAAGGGGGCCATGGCCCCCGGCGACCTGCGGGACCTGCTGACGGACGGCGTCATCGCCGGGGTGGGGGGCATCGTGGTCTTCCTGCCGCAGATCATGATCCTGTACTTCTTCGTCGGCCTGCTGGAAAGCACCGGCTACATGGCGCGCGCCGCGTTCCTCATGGACCGCCCGATGAGCAAGGTCGGCCTCCACGGCAAGTCCTTCATCCCGCTGCTCGGCTCCTACGCCTGCGCCATCCCGGGCATCATGGCCACCCGCACCATCGAGAACGCCAAGGACCGCCTCGTCACCATCCTGGTCGCCCCGCTGATGAGCTGCTCCGCCCGCCTGCCCGTCTACCTGCTCATGATCGCCACGCTGCTGCCCAGCACCACCGTGCCGGCCGCGACCAAGGTCGGCCTCATGCTCCTGATGTACGCGCTCGGCACCGCCGGCGCGTTCGGCTTCGCCTGGCTGTTCAAGCGGACCCTCTTCAAGGGCGCGCCGCCGCTCATGATCATGGAGCTGCCCCCGTACCAGCCGCCCCGGCTCGGGGAAATCCTCCGCCAGATGGTCGAGCGCGCCTGGCTGTTCCTGAAGAACGCCGGGACCATCATCCTCGGCATCTCCATCGTGCTCTGGTTCCTCACCACCTTTCCCCGGCTGCCCGACCCCGCCGCGACCGCCGACGCGCAGATCGCCCACAGCTTCGCCGGCCAGGCGGGCCGCCTGATCGAGCCCGTGATCAAGCCGCTCGGCTTCGACTGGCGCATCGGCGTCGGCCTCATCACCTCCTTCGCCGCCCGCGAGGTGTTCGTCAGCTCGACCGCCGTCGTGTTCAGCGTGCAGCACTTCGCAGGGGGCAAGGGCGCCGACGTCACGCCCGTGCGGAGCGCCCTGCGCGCCGCCACCTGGCCCGGCGGCGCCCCGCTCTTCACCCCCCTTGTTTGCCTTACCCTGATGGTGTATTATGTTTTCGCCATGCAATGCATGAGCACCGTCGCCGTCGTGAAGCGCGAGACCAACTCCTGGCGCTGGCCGCTGTTCCAGATCGCCTACATGACCGGCACCGCCTGGCTCGTGTGTCTCGTGATCTACCAAACCGGCCGTGCGCTGGGTTACTGAACCACCCGCAAATCACGCCAAACTATCCTGATTAATTCGCGTCCATTCGCGTTATTCGCGGGCAATCTCTAATGTCCTCCACCCTCCAAACCATCCTCGCCCTCGCCCTCGTCGCCCTCGCCGCGGCGCTGCTCGTGCGCTCCTTCCTGAAAAAACGCCACCGCCCCGGCTGCGGGAGCAACTGCGGCGCCGTCAGCCCCGAGATCAGGAAACTGCAGGCGCGGCTGAAATCGCGCTGAGCCCGCCGCTGGAATTCCCCGCATGCAAGCCGCCGTCCTCACCGGGGTCAAAAAACCGCTCCTCCTCCAGACCGTGCCCGACCCGGTCGCCGCCCCCGGCCAGGCCGTCGTGCGATTGCAGGCCGCCGCCCTCAACCACCGCGACCTCTGGACCCAGCTCGGGCTTTATCCGAACATCACGCTGCCCATCATCCTCGGGTCCGACGGCGCCGGCGTCGTCTCCACCGTCGGCCCGGGCGCAGACCCCTCCTGGGTCGGCCGCGAGGTCATCATCAACCCCTCGCTCGACTGGGGCCCCGACCCGCGCTTCCAGGGCACCGCTTTCCGCATCCTCGGCCTGCCGGACAACGGCACGTTCGCCGAACTGGTCGCCATCCCCGCCGCCAATCTCGCGCCCAAGCCCGCCCACCTCTCCTGGGAACAGGCGGCCGCCCTGCCTTTGGCCGGGCTCACGGCCTGGCGTGCGCTCTTCACCCGCGCGCAGCTGCAGGCCGGCGAGCGCGTGCTCGTCACCGGGGTCGGCGGGGGCGTGGCGCTGTTTGCGCTGCAGTTCGCCGCGGCCGCCGGCGCCGAGGCCTGGGTGACCTCCGGCTCGCCGGACAAGCTCGCCCGCGCGCAGGCCCTCGGGGCGCGCGGCGGCGTCAACTACCGCGAGGCCGGTTGGGCGGCCTCCCTGCAAAAACTTGCCGGCCGCTTCGACGTGATCGTCGACAGCGCCGGCGGCGAGGGCCTGGCGCGGCTGATCGACCTCGCGGCGCCGGGCGGCCGCATCGTGTTTTTCGGCGCCACCACGGGCAACCCCCAGGCCCTGGACATGCGGAAATGTTTCTTCCGGCAGCTCAACCTCCTCGGCACCACCATGGGGTCGCCGGCGGATTTCGCCGGCCTGACCGCCTTTGTCGCCCGGCACCGGATCACGCCGGTGGTCGACCGCGTGTTCCCGCTCGCCGCCGCCGAGGCCGCGTTGCGCCACATGGAAGCCGGCGCGCAGTGCGGCAAGATCGTGCTGCGCGGCTGAGGATCATCGCCGCCCGCCAGCTCACGTGCCGCGCCGGTTACCGTAAAGCTCCACGTGCAGCCGCGGGGCGTACCGGTAGCCGTGCCGCTTGCACACCTCGGCCAGCCAGCCGGCCCGCGCGCGCAGCGCCTCGACTGTCACGCCCTCGGGCATGAGCAAAACCTTGCTGGCCGGCACCGCGGCCCCGGTCTCCCGGATCATCGCCGCGATCTCCGCCAGGTCGCTTTCCGCCGCCACCACGAATTTCAACTGGTAGCTCCGGACCGCCATCCAGCTCGCGACCACCGCGGGCTGCCAGCGGAGCTCCTCGTGCTTCCACCGCCACGTGTCGTCCAGCCGCGCATCCGGCGCCGAGTGCGCCAGCTTCGGGCTGATCGACGCGAGGTCACAGGCGATGCCGTTGGGGCGGATGGTCCCGGCGGTCTCGATCGTGAGATGGTACCCGCGTTCCTGCAGCTGGAACGCCAGCTCGTGGATGCCGGGCGCCATCATGGGCTCGCCGCCGGTCAGCACGATGTGCTGCGACGGATGGACCGCCACCTCCGCGAGGATCTCCGGCACCGTCATCGGCCGCCCCTCGGGCGCCCACGAGGCGTACGGCGTGTCGCACCAGTTGCAGCGCAGGTTGCAGCCGCTGGTCCGCACGAAGACCGACGGCACCCCGGCGAGCTCGCCCTCGCCCTGCAACGAATGGAATATTTCCGAAATCAGCACCGGAAGATTCTTAACACAGAGGCCGCAGAGCGCACGGAGAATTCTTAGCGCACTCCGTGTCCTCTGGGTTAAATTGGCTTGGCCGGCAGGGGAGGCCTGGCCTCGTAGACCGTCGGGTCGGCCACTCCCGCCGCCAGGAACGCCTCGCGGCGCTCCACGCAGGTGCCGCATTTGCCGCAGTGGATCTCCCCGCCCTTGTAACACGACCAGGTGCGCGCGAAGTCCACACCCAGCCGGGCGCCCTCGGCGGCGATCCGCCCCTTGTCCAGGGCGATGAACGGCCGCAGCAGCTGGATGCCCGCATCGGTGCCCAGCCGCATCGCGTTGCCCATCGCCCGCATGAAATCCTCGCGGCAGTCGGGATAGATCGTGTGGTCGCCGGTGTGCGCGGCGATCACCAGGCCCGCCACCCCGATGCTCTCCGCGAACCCGGCGGCCACCGACAGCATGATGCCGTTGCGGAAGGGGACCACCGTGCGCTTCATGTTGTCGGCCGCATAATGCCCCTCCGGGATGTCCCCGCCGCCCTGCAGGAGGTCGGAATTGAAATACTGCCCGATGAAATCCAGCAGGATGGTCTGGTGCGGCGCGCCGATCCGGTTCGCATGCTCGACCGCATAGGGGAGCTCCCGGTGGTTGTGCTTGGCCCCGTAATCAAAGCTGAGGACCGCACCCACGTCGTGGTGCCACCGCGCCCAGTGGAGCGCGGTCACCGAATCCATGCCACCGGAACAGAGAACGACGACTTTCATGCCGGAGAATTGGCCACAAAAGGCGCAAAAGGCACAGAAATAAAAATCCCGGACGGATGAATCCGTTGTTCCGGGTTGGCTTGCCCGGGTTTTTCGCCTTTGGTGCCGCTTGTGGCCATCCCGTCAGTCATCGCCCACCGCGGCGCCTCCGCCGAGCAGCCGGAGAACACCCTCGCCGCCTTCCGCCGGGCCCTGGCGCTGGGGGCGGACGGCATCGAGCTCGATGTGCACGTCACCCGTGATGGCGTGCCGGTGGTTTTCCATGATGCCAGCCTGCTCCGGCTGACCGGTGTGCGCGGCCGGATCGCCCAGCAGGCCTGGCCCGCGCTGCGGCGGCTCCGCGTGCTCGGCACGGAGCCCATCCCGCGACTCGCCGGGGTGCTCCGCCTCACCCGCAGCCAAATCCTCGTGCAGATCGAGCTGAAGGCCGGCGTGCCGGTCGCGCCCGTGGTCCGCGCCATCCGGGCGGCCCGGACGGCGCAGGGGGTGATCCTGGCCTCGTTCGCGCTCGGCCTGCTCCGGACCGCCCGCCGGCTGGCGCCCGCGGTGCCGCGCATGCTCATCAGCGAGGGCCGGCGGCCGCCGGCCGCGCTCCTCCGCCAGCTCGCCGCCCTGGGCGCCGCGGGCCTGAGCGTGAATCATCGCGCCATCCGCTCGGCCGCGTGGGTGCGGTTTTTCCAGGCCCGGGGTCACACCGTCTGGGCCTGGACCGTGAACGATCCGGTCCGGATGCGACGGCTGGTGGGGTGGGGGATCGACGCCATCCTGAGCGACAATCCCGCCTTGCTGCGCGGCGTTTTAAGGGAAAAATCCTGACGCTTGGTCATCATCCACGATCCCCAGTGCGCCGGGTATGGCTCGTCCATGCGGCCGGAACAGCCCGCCCGCGTGGTGCGCGGCGCGCTGCACCTGCGGGCGGCACATCCGGACTGGGCGTGGCGGCTGCCGGGGCCGGTGGAGGAATCCGTCCTGCTCGCCGCGCACACCCCGGAATTGCTCCGGCGCATCGCGCGACCGCCGGACATCGACGAGGACACGCCGCATTTTTCCGGCATCGAGGCGCACGCCCGCCGGGCCGTGGGCGCCGCGTTGACGGCGGCCGGGGCCGCCCTCGCCGGGGAAAAGGCTTTTTCGCTCATGCGGCCGCCCGGCCATCATTGCACCCGCCGCCGCGCGATGGGCTTTTGCTACCTCAACCAGGTCGCGGTGGCGGCCGTCCACGCGGCCGCCGGGGGCCGGCGCGTCGCCGTCTGGGACTTCGACGCCCATCATGGCAACGGCACCGAGGACATCCTGCAGGGCCGCCCGGGGACATTCTTCGCGTCGGTGCACCAGTCGCCCGGCTATCCCGGCACCGGCACAGACTCCGTGGCCAATTGCCGGAACTTTCCCGTCGCCCCGCACACCCCGCGCGCCGGGCACATGGACGCGCTGGCCCGTTCGTGGGAGGCCGTGCTGGCCTTCCAGCCGGACCTGGTGCTCGTATCCGCCGGCTTCGACGCCTTCGCCGGCGACCCCATCACGGCCATGACCCTCGAACCGGCTGATTTTGCCGAGCTGGGCCGCTGGCTGCGCCAGTCCGCCCGGGCCGCCGCCGCCGTGCTGGAAGGCGGCTACAGCCCGGAGCTGCCGGTGTTGATTGACGATTTCCTTTCGGCATGGGATAAATAAGCCCTTCTTTCGCTTGAGTCATCCCCCACAGTACCAGTTCATCGGCCAGCCGGACCAGCTGCCCCCGCTCTACGCCGCCCTCGACCGCTGCACCGAGATCGCGCTCGACACCGAGGCCGACAACCTTTTCCGCTACCGCACCCAAGTCTGCCTGCTGCAGATCATGGCGGCGAACGAAATCTACCTCGTCGACCTGCTGGCCGGCCTGCCGCTCGAGGACCTCTGGCGGCGGCTGGCCGCCCGGCCCCTCATCATGCACGGCAGCGATTACGACCTGCGCCTGCTGTGGGAGCTCTGCCGCTTCCAGCCGCAAAGCCTCTTCGACACCATGTTCGCCGCCCAGCTGCTGAACATCCCGCGCTTCGGCCTCGCCGCCCTGCTCGAGCAGAACTTCGGCGTCCAGCTCGACAAGGACCACCAGAAGGCCAACTGGTCGCAGCGCCCGCTCGACCGCGACATGCTCGATTACGCGGCCATGGACGTCTATTACCTGCCCGGCCTGCGCGACCGGCTGAAGGCCGAGCTCGTCCGCCTCGGCCGCCTCGACTGGATGGAGCAGAAATGCCGCTGGCAGATGGCCGTCGCCCGCGACGGCTTCACCGGGCCCGACGAGAACGACTGGCGGATCAACGGCTCCGAAAAACTCCGCGGCCGCGGCCTGGGCGTGCTGCACGCGATCTGGCACTGGCGCGAGGGCTGGGCGGAGAAGCTCAACACCCCGCCGTTCAAGGTCACCGGCAACGAGCTGCTCGGCCGCATCGCCCGCGCCGCGGACGAGGACCGGCCCATCGAGGACGTGCTGGACCTGCATCTCGGCCGGCGCCACGACCGGCTGTTCCCCTCCCTCGCCGCGGCCGTGCGCCAGGGCTTCGCCACCGACCCGTCGACCCTGCCCCGGCGCGAGCGCCGCCGGGAATTCAATACCATGTCGGTCGAGGAACTGGCCCGGCAGGACCGCCTCAAGGCCGACCGCGACCGGCTGGCCCAGGACCTCAACCTCGACCCCACCCTCATCGCCACCCGCTCGCAGCTCGTCCTGATCGCCCGCGACCCGGCCGGCATCGACTCCGTGCTCCTGCCCTGGCAGGCGCAGCTCCTCAAAGCCGAGCCCGCCTGGAAGAGCTAGGCCCCGCGCCGTGGCCGCGTCCGCCAACATCGCCCGCCACCTGCCGCTGATGGCGGCGCGCCAGCCGGACCAGCCGGCCGTGAAGATCCCCCGGGGCCGCACGGCGGCCGGCGCGATCGACTACCTCACGCTGACCTTCGTCGAACTCGACGCCGAGGTGGATGCGTGGGTGGCGAAACTGTCCGCCCGGGGCGTGCGCCGCGGCGACCGCGTGCTCGTCATGGTCCGGCAGGGCCTGCCGCTCATCGCCGCGGCGTTCGCCCTGTTCAAGCTTGGCGCCGTGCCCGTGATCATCGACCCCGGCATGGGCCGGAAAGAATTTCTCGCCTGCGTGGCCCGCTCCCGCCCGCGCGTGCTGCTCGGGATTCCGCTCGCCCAGGTCATGAGCCAGGTCTTCCGCCCCGCCTTCAAATCCGTCACGGTCCGCGTCTGGGTTTCCCGCGACCCGACGGCCCGGCTGGGCGTTGGAGTTCAAGGCTCAATCCCTAGGCTTGAAATGGCGGACAACGCGCCCGCCGACCTCGCGGCGGTGCTGTTCACCAGCGGCTCAACCGGCGCCCCCAAGGGTGTCTGCTACGAGCACGGTATGTTCGACGCGCAGGTGCGGCTCGTCCGCGCCACCTACGGCATTGAGCCCGGCGAGGTGGACCTGCCTATGCTGCCCATCTTCGCGCTCTTCAACCCGGCGCTCGGCCTGACCACCGTGGTGCCGGAACTCGACCCGGGCCGGCCGGCCGCCGTCGACCCGGAGAAGATCGTCCGGGCCATCCGGCAGGAGAAGGTCACCAGTTCCTTCGGCTCGCCGACCCTCTGGCGGAAAATATTCGACCACTGCCTCGCCCAGGGCATCCAGCTGCCCAGCCTGCGCCGCGTGCTCTGCGCCGGCGCGGCGGTGCCCGCCTCGCTCTGGGCCGACGCGGCGCGCGTACTGCCCAATGGCCGGTTGCACGGCCCCTACGGCGCCACCGAAGCGTTGCCGGTGGCGACGGTGTCCTCGGCGGAAGTGGAGATCCGCCCCGAGCTCGGCGCCATGCTCGGAGGCCCGCTGCCGGAAAATCAAGTGAAGATCATCGCGCTGCACGACGGTCCGCTCGCCAGCCTCGCGGATGCGCGTGAGCTGCCGCCCGGCGGGATCGGCGAGATCATCGTCACCGGCCCCACTGTCACCAAGACCTACGATGCCCTCCCGGACGCCACCGCGGCCGCCAAGATTCCCCACCCCTCCGCCGTCTGGCACCGCCTGGGTGACGCCGGCCAGTTGGACGCGGCGGGCCGGCTCTGGTTCTGCGGCCGGATCGCCGAGCGGGTTGAAACCGCGGGAGGGAACCTCCACACCGAACCCGCCGAACAGGTTTTCCGCGGCCATCCCGGGGTGGCGCGCTGCGCCCTGATCGGCCTCGGCCCGCGCGGCGGGCAGGAGCCGGCGCTGGTCATCCAGCCCACGCTGGCCGTCACCGACCAGACCCGGCTGGCGCGCGAACTCCGCGAACTGGCGCGCCGCCAGGCCCACACCGCCGGCATCAGGAAATTTTTCTTCCATCCGGCGTTTCCCGTCGATGTCCGCCACAACGCCAAGATCCACCGCCTCACCCTGGCCCGCTGGGCCGCGACGGTCACGCCCGAGATCCCGGAGGCAACGGCATGAGCGCACCCGTCTTCATCACCGGCGCCAGCGGCTTCATCGGCGGCCAGCTCACCCGCCGGCTGCTCGCCGCGGGCCGCGCGGTGCGGGTCCTGGCCCGCCGGCCGCTGCCGGAACTGGAAAAACTCGGCGCCCAGGTGATCCCGGGCGATCTGGACGATCTGGCGGCGCTGCGCCGCGGCTGCGAGGGTGTCACCACGGTGTTCCACGTCGCGGGTCGCGTTGGCGTGTGGGGGCCGGCAACGGACTTTTTCCGCGTCAACGTCTCGGGCACGTCCAACGTCATCGTCGCCTGCCGTGCCGCGGGTGTCAGCCGGCTGGTCTACACCAGCTCCCCCAGCGTGGTCTACACCGGCGGCGATCTCGCCGGCGTGGACGAGTCGGCGCCGCTGTGCACCGCCGCACCCTGCGCCTACCCGACAAGCAAGGCCGCCGCCGAACGCCTCGTGCACGAGGCTCACTCCCCGGAGCTGGCCACGGTGTCGCTGCGCCCGCATCTTGTCTGGGGCCCGGGCGACCGGAACGTCGTCCCGCGCGTGCTCGCGCTGGCCCGCCGTGGCCGCCTGAAAGTCATCGGCTCCGGCCGGAACCGGGTCGACGTCACGCACATCACCAACGTGGTCGATGCGCATCTCCTCGCCGAGGGCGCGCTGCTGAATGTAGCCGGGGTCGCTGACCCCGGTTTGGAAACGGTCGAGGCACCGGGGTCAGCGACCCCGGCGGCCACTTACCCCGGCGGCCAAGCCTATTTCATCACCAACGGCGAACCTGTCGTCCTGTGGGACTGGATCAACCAGCTCCTGCGCGGCCTGGACATCCCGGAGATCAACGGCCGGGTCTCCCTGGGCGCCGCCGATGCGGCCGGCGCGGTCCTGGAAACGCTCTGGCGGGTGCTGCCGCTCCGGGGCGAGCCGCCCATGACGCGGTTCGTCGCCAAGGAAATGGCCACCGATCATTGGTTCGATATCTCCGCCGCGCGGCGCGACCTCGGCTACGCCCCGAGGGTGACGATGGCCGCCGGCACGGCGGAGCTGATCGAACACCTCAAGAATAATCCCGCCTGACCTGGGTCGCGCCATGGGAGCGCGGTGCCTGCAACTGGGGCGTGTCTTCAAAAATCCGGTGCGATCAAGCCACTGTAGGCAGCCCGCTTGCGGGCGCGGATGACGCGCGAGCCAGCTCGCTAGCCCACGAAGCCATTTTGCAGACACGCCTTGGTTAAAAAGCTTACCCGTGGCGCTGCCGGACGGCCTCGAAGAGGGTGATGATCGTCGCCATGGCGACGTTGAGCGAGTCGGCCTGGCCGGCCATGGGGATGCGGACGAGCAGATTGCTTTCCTTGAGCCAGAAATCGCTCAGCCCGTATTGCTCGCTGCCCATGATGATCGCGAGCGGTCCGCGCAGGTCGGCCTGGGTGTAGAGGTTCGGGGTGTCCGGGGTCGTCGCGACGATGCGGATGCCCCGCTCGCGCAGCCAGGCATGCACCGCCGTGCTGTCGGCCACCACGACCGGGACCGAGAAAAGCACGCCGGTCGAGGAGCGCACGACATTCGGGTTGAAAACATCCGTCACGGCGTCGCAGACAATGACGCCGTCGACGCCGGCCGCGTCGGCGCTGCGGAGGATGGTGCCGAGGTTGCCGGGTTTCTCGATGGACTCGACCACAAGCAGGAACGGGTATGTCCCGAGCCGGAGGTCGGCCAGCGCGTGCTTCCACTGCGGGGCCACGGCCAGTAGGCCGTCGGGGCGGTCGCGGTAGGCGCACTTGGCGAAGGCCTCCTTGGAAAGCTCGAACAGCTGGGCGCCCGCCTGTTTGGCCTGGTCGATGAGTGCCGGCTCGTTTTCGCCCAGGAACCAGTCGGGGGAGAAATAGAGCTCGGTGAGCCGCACGTTTTTCTCGAGCGCCCGGCGCACCTCGCGGTAGCCCTCGACGAGGAAGAGCCCGGCCTCGTCCCGGTCGCGCCGGTCGCGCAGCTTCACGAGCTGCTTGATGCGGGGATTCTGCAGGCTGGTGATCTTTTCGGGGGCCACGGGGAAAATTTGCACACAGAGGCCGCGGAGAGCACGGAGAAAATACAGCAGTGACTTAATAAACCCCTCCGTGTTCTCTGCGTTCTCTGTGTTTAAAAAGAGGAAATTCAACGAGCACCCCTTCCCCTATCACCAGGAACTGGAGCTGGAGGTGACGACGCTGACGAATCTCGGCGTCGGGCTCGGCCGCGTGCCGCTGCCAGTCCCTCAGGTTTCAGGTCTCAGCCCCCAGGTTTCTCCGCCGGCCGGCGGCTGGGTGGTCATGGTGCCGTTCACGCTGCCGGGCGAGAAGGTGCGCGTCCGCGTCTACCGCAACCACAAGAACTACTCCGAGGCCGACCTGGTCGCGGTGCTGACCCCCTCGCCGCACCGGATCGCCCCGCGCTGCCCGCTGTTCGGGCGCTGCGGCGGGTGCCAGTACCAGCACCTGGCCTACGCCGAGCAGCTGCATTGGAAGCGCCGGCAGGTGGAGGAGCTCCTGAAATACATGGCCGGGGTCGAGTTCGCGGTGGCTCCGGTCATCGCGTCGCCGCGGGAATTCGGTTACCGCTCGAAAATCACGCCGCACTTCCAAGCCGGACGCCTTGTAGCCGGTCTCGGTGAGGCCGTTCATCCGGGGTCACCGACCCCGGCTACAGTCGCTCCCATCGGCTTTCTCAAGCAGGGATCGCGCTTCGAGCTCGTGGACGTGCCGCACTGCGACATCGCGATTCCGGAGATCAATGCCGCGCTGCCGGCGGTGCGGGCGAAGACCTGGCAGCGGCTGGCCGCCGGCGAATACAAGCGCGACGCCACCCTGTTGCTGCGCCACGCGCAGGAAGGGGTCATCACGGACTACGACGCCGTGATCCACGAGCAGGTCGGCACATTGCAGCTGCACTTTCTAGCCCGCGATTTTTTCCAGAACAACCCGTTCATCCTGCCGGCCTTCACCGGCCATGTGCGCGACCAGGCGGCGGGCAGCGGGGCGCGGTTCCTCGTCGACGCCTATTGCGGCAGCGGGCTCTTCGCCCTCAGCTGCGCGTCCGCCTTTGAAAGGGTGGCCGGCATCGAGCTCAGCGCCACGTCCATCAAGTTCGCCACGGAAAACGCCGCCGCCAACGGCATCACCAACGCCGGATTCCAGGCGGGCGATGCCGCGCAGATCTTTGCCGGGCTCGCGTTTCCGCCCGGCGATACCGCCGTGGTCATCGACCCACCGCGCAAGGGCTGCGACGAGCCGTTCCTGGCGCAGCTGTTCGCGTTCGGCCCGCGCGCGGTGGTCTACGTGTCGTGCGACCCCGCGACGCAGATGCGCGACCTGAAGGGTTTCCTCGCCGCGGACTACCGGCTGACCGCGGTGCAGCCGTTCGACCTGTTTCCGCAGACGCGCCACCTCGAGTGCGTGATCACGCTGGTGAAGACCTGATTCTCCACCGGAGCCCAAGCGGCACGGCGCAAGCGCCGGCCCTGCAAAATACCACCCATGCAACGCCACCTGATCAACCCCGGGCTCGAGCTGCGGCAGCTGCAGGCCGCGGATGCGCCGGCGCTCTTCGGCGTCGTCGACGCCCACCGGGCGGCGTTGCGCGAGTGGCTGCCGTGGGTGGATGCGACCAACTCGGTCGCGGACTCCGCCGCGTACATCAAGGGCGCGGTGCGCGATTGCGCCGAGACGCGCGCGTTCACCTGCGGCATCTGGTCGCTGGGCCGGCTGGTCGGAGTGATCGGCCACAACCGGATCGACTGGGCCCACCGGGTCGGCTTTCCCGCCTACTGGCTCGAGCCCGGGAGCCAGGGGCGGGGGATTATGACGGCGTGCTGCCGCGCCGTGATCGAGGACGCTTTCTCCCAGCTGCAGCTCCGGCAGCTCGTCGTCGCCGTCGCCACAAAGAATTTCTGCGCGCAGAAGATCCCGCTGAAGCTGGGCTTCAAGCAGGTGAGCCTCCTGAAGAAAGCCGAGTGGCTCTACAACCACCATGTGGACCATTTCGTCTACAGCCTGGCGGCGCCGAAGAAATAGCGCGCAGCCAGTTGGTCCGAGCGGTTAATTCCGTTTTTCCGGAGTTGATTCTGTTTTCGAGGCCCGGCCGCAAGCTGGTCCTTTCATCTCCCGGCCGAGAGCAGGCGGGAGCATGTGGGCACTGACAGGATGTTTGCC
>Ga0265314_10002379_pt1 | contig 19361 bp, 16 predicted proteins | sample 4126metaG_FD_203106 | JGI IMG/M metagenome (GOLD analysis project Ga0265314, IMG submission 203106) | Rhizosphere microbial communities from Carex aquatilis grown in University of Washington, Seatle, WA, United States - 4-1-26 metaG | ecosystem: Host-associated > Plants > Roots > Rhizosphere >... | reverse complement strand
GAGACCGCAGAGGGGCGGTCGTTGAAAGTGGTGCTGGCCTGGAGCGAGCGGCGCGCGACCACCATCGAGCGCGCGCTGACGGCGCTGGATCTCGCAGCATTGCCGCGCCTGCACGGACGCTACGGTCGCGTGCTCGTCTTCGACTGGCTCGCGGGGCAGGCGGTCGACTCCTCGGCTGCGGCTGCTGTCGCCGACCTGCTCGCCGCGATTCACGCGCGCTCGCCTGCGGGCCTGGCAAGCGAGCCGCGCCTGCGTGTTGCGGTCAACGCCGCACGTGCGCTCGACGAGCTCGAGCGGCTGAGCGTCGCTGGCGTCGTCGACCGAGGTTCGTCCAGCCGACTCGCCCGTCTGCTCGACGATCCGCCGGCGGCGGCGCCGGCGGTCTTCGTGCACACAGACCTGCATCCTGACAACCTCATTGCGGACCGATCCGGGCTGCGCGTCATCGACAACGGCTCCTGGGCGGTCGGTCCGGCGGCCTACGACTTGGCGCGCACGCTCTGGCGCTGGCCGATACCGCACGCTGACCAGCCCGGCTGGCTGGCGCGCTACGAATCCATCTGTGGCACCGCTGTCGAGGGTCAAGCGCTCGGCTTCTGGCTCGCGGCCGCGGCGATCGGCTCCACCGCCTACCGCCTCGTCGCCGGAGCGCCGCTGGCGCCACAGACGCGTCAACGGCTGGCCAACCTGGCGCGATGAGCGCGCCGGCAGCGGCGCAGTCGCCTGCGCCAGTTCGAGCGCCTAGGTCGCGCGTAGGGCGTCGCGCCGGCGCGTGTTCGGACCGCGATAGCGATCTGTTCTATGGACATTCGCGCTGCGTGTGCGGCATAGATTCGGCGTGCTCGATCAGGGGATCGCGTGCCGGCAAACCCAGTGTGCAATTGCAGGGCAAGGGGCAGGCGCTGCCGCTCCCCGCGCCGTCGGATAGCGAGACATATTTCGCGCCCGACACCGCGGTCGTTCTCCAATTGCATGCCGACGGGTCGCCGGCGTGCTGGTCGAGCCGCTTCAGCGTGGCCGATGCGACGAAGAACGACGGCCGCCAGTTCAGAGGTGACTCGCACTAGCGAGCGCTCGGTCGCCCTGGCAGAGGTCGACGCGTGCCTCCGGCGGAGTTCTTGGCCGCTGGGAGGCGCGGCCCGTCGTTTGGGTCTGATGGTGCGCGAGCGAGACGCGGCGAGTGGCATGCCGCCGCCGTTTCGACGGCGCGCTGCTTCTCGATCGGCTCGATCCGAACGATACCGCTCGCCAGGCCGCGGACCCGGTTGCGCCTGCGCGTGAGGGCGGCTACGACACGGACACAGCGTCGAAGGTGAGTACGAGTGATAGCTAGGTCCCGCGCAGAAGAGCGTCGCGAACCCCGTCAGGTCCGGAAGGAAGCAGCGGTACCGACTCACTCTTTGTGCCGTGGGGAAGCCTAGCTATCACTGGTATTCACCCACAACACCGAGCAGCGAGGCGAGGGCGGGGAATGGCGTATCAGGTGTCGGCGCGCCGATGGCGGCCGCAGACCTTCGCGGATCTCGTCGGCCAGGAGCACGTCTCGCGCACGCTGGCCAACGCCATTACCGCCGGCCGTGTCGCGCACGCGTTCCTCCTGACCGGCGTGCGCGGCGTCGGCAAAACGACCGCCGCGCGTATTCTGGCCAAGGCGTTGAACTGCGAGCAGGGGCCGACGCCGACGCCGTGCAACGTGTGCTCGAACTGCGTCGAGATCACCGCCGGCGGTGCGGTCGACGTGCTCGAAATCGACGGTGCCTCCAACACGGGCGTCGACGACGTGCGAGAGATCATCGAGAACGTGCGCTACCAAGCGGCGAAAAGCCGCTTCAAGATCTACATCATTGACGAAGTGCACATGCTCTCGAACAACGCCTTCAACGCGCTGCTCAAGACGCTCGAAGAGCCGCCGCCGCACGTGAAGTTCATCTTCGCGACCACCGATCCGCACAAGTTGCCGGCGACCGTGCAGTCGCGCTGCCAGCGCTACGATTTTCGTCGCATTCCGCTCGCCGCGGTCGTCGCCCGCCTGCGCCAGATCGCCGACGCGGAGCAGATCGAGATAAGCGATCGGGCCTTGTTCACGCTGGCGCGCGAAGGCGAAGGCAGCATGCGCGACGCGCAGTCGTTGCTCGATCAGGTGCTGGCCGGCGCCGACGGCGCCATCAGCGACAACCAGGTGCTCGATCTGCTCGGCTTGGCCGACCGCGCGACGATCGCCGCGCTCGCCGAAGCCGTCATCGCGCGCGACGGCGCGGCGGTGCTGCTGCCGCTCGATCAAGCCTATCAGCGCGGCTGCGACTTGCGCCGCTTCACGCGTGATCTGCTCGAGCACTTTCGCAATCTCGCCGTCGCCAAGGTGAGCGGCGGCGCGTTGCTGCCGGACATGGCCGATGCGGAGGCGACGGCGTTGCGCGATCAAGCCGCGCGGATCGGCCAAGCGGACTGCGATCGCGCGTTTCGCATTCTGCTTGCGGCCGACGAGGAGGTCGGGCGGGCGTCCTATCCGAAGCTGGTGTTGGAGATGGCACTGCTGAAGCTCGCCAGCCTGCCGCCGCTGGTGCCGGTCGACGAGTTGCTGGCGAAGCTCGACGGCATCGAGGCGCGCTTGCGCGGCGGTGGTCCGGCGAGCGCCCCGCGCCCCGCCGCTGCGCGGACTGACCGCGCAACGGCGTCGCCGGGGCCGCCAAAATCCGCGACCGCCGGCGTTGCGCCAGCCGCGGCGCCAGCGGCGGTGCGCGGACATCGCGGCGACGTTTCGGCGGGCTGGGATGAGTTCCTGAGCTTCGTTCAGGCCCGGCGGCTGACGCTGGCCGAGCATCTGTCGAAGTGCAGCGTGCGGCCGCTCGACGCCGACGGGGTCGCGTTGGCGGCGCCGCGCGGCTTTCGCTTCGAATATCTGTCGCGCAAAGATCATTTGAGTGAGATCGAGGCGCTGGCGGCCGAGTACTTCGGCCGTCCGGTGCGTGTGCAGGTAGCGGCGAGCGACGGCGGCGCGCCGCCAGCGGCGGACGCGCAGCGGCCGTCGACGGCGGCGCTGACCAGCGCGGCGATGGAAAATCCGGCGGTCAAGGCGGCGGTGGCGATCCTCGGCGGCGAAGTCGCCGAGGTGCGCGAGCGGCGACCACGCCGGCGGGAGGCTGAATGAAAGGCATCGGAGATATCTTCAAGCAGGCGCAGGATCTGCAGGAGCGTTTGCAGCGCGTGCAGGAGGAGGCGGCGACGCGCACGGTCGACGCGTCGTCCGGCGGCGGCATGGTCAAGGCGACGGTCAACGGCAAGCTCGAAATCGTGCGGCTGCAGATCGAGCCTTCGGTGCTGCAGAGCGGCGATGTCGAGATGCTGCAGGATCTGATCATCGCGGCGGTCAATCAGGCGGTCCGCGCGGCGCAGCAACAGATGGCGGAAGAGATGAGCAAGTTGACCGGCGGCCTGACGCTGCCGGGCCTCGGTTGAGCGAGATGTCGCGGCGGGGGGGAGAGGCGGATCGGCGATGGCGAGTGTTCCGGCGCCGCTGGCGCGCGTAATTCAAGAACTGGTCAAGCTGCCAGGCATCGGCGAGAAAACCGCGACCCGCCTGGCATTTCACCTGAGCCGTGCCGAGCGCCGCGACGTCGACGCCCTGGCCGGCGCGCTCAGCGTGCTGCGCGACGAGCTGCGCACCTGTTCGCTGTGCTGTGCGTTGGCCGGCAGCGATCCGTGCGAGCTGTGCGGCGACGCGCAACGCAGCGGCGATGTCCTGTGCGTCGTCGAAGAATCGGCCGATCTCGCGGCGGTCGAGCGCTCCGGGACGTTTCGCGGTCGCTATCACGTGCTCGGCGGCACGCTGGCGCCGCTCGACGGCATCGGGCCGGACGATCTGCAAATTGCGCCACTGCTGCGCCGTCTCGCCGATGGCAGCGTGCGCGAGACCATCATCGCCACCAACCCGACGACGGAGGGCGAGGCGACGGCGCTCTATCTCGCGCGTCTGATCAAGCCGCTCGGCGTGCGCGTCACGCGCATCGCACACGGCCTGCCGATGGGCGGCGATGTCGAGTACGCGGACCTTGCGACCCTGGGCAAGGCCCTCGAGGGGCGCCGCGAAATGTAGAGCGTAACGCGCAAAAAATACCTGACAGGAGTTGCGGGCGAGGGCGGCGTGTGTCAGGAACCCCTTGACTGACGCGAACATTTCAGAAACTGCGCCGCGCCAACAGGTTGACAAGGGGTCGCCGTGAGTGGCAAAGCGCAAAACGTTGTCATCGCAGGACCGACCATCCATCGCGGAGGAGGTGGCAGATGAGAAAAATCTTGATGCAACTGGCAACGATCGGCGCCATGGGCGCATTGATCGCAATTGCCCCTCGCCCGGCTTCGGCCGACGACTATGAGCTGCAGGGCCGATTCTTCGGCGGCGTCGACATCGGCGTCATGCAGCCGCTCAACGCGCTCGACCGCTATGTGACGACGGGCGGCGTGCTGGCGCCGTTCGTGGGCTACAAGTTCTTCGAAGACAAGGACTTGCAGCTCAACTTCGGTCTCGTCGGCCAGATGCAGTTCATTGGCGGCGGCGCCGAGCCGTGCAATGGCTGCGTGCGCGGCTTGACCGACAACACGATGTTCGCGCTCGGCTTTTCGGCCGGTCCGCGCTTGTCGTTGCCGGTCGGCCCTGTCGAGCTCTACGGATTAGCGGAAGGCGGCGTGCTGACCGGCCTCGGCGCCGGCCCCTCGGCGATCAGCGATACCTCGCCGGGGTTCCTGGCTGGTGGCGGTCTGAACTACGCCCTCAACGACATGGTCAGCCTGGGCTTGTTCGCCAACTGGAACCGCTGGTACCAGCGCGTCCATCACGTTGGCGACGTGCGCTACGTCAACACCGGCATCGAGCTGATGGTGCAGCAGGCGCAGGAACCGCCGCCGCCTGCCCCGGTGGCGCAAGTGCCGCCGCCGCCGCCGCCGCCGCCGGCGCCGATGAAGAAGAAGATCGTACTGCGCGGTGTGAACTTCGACTTCAACAAGTCGAACATCCGTCCGGATGCGGTTCCTATCCTCGAGCAGGCCTGCAAGACGCTCAAGGATGAGCCGACGATCGCGGTCGAGTGCGACGGCTACACCGACGGTGTGGGTTCCGTCGACTACAACCTGAAGCTGTCTGATCGCCGCGCCGACGCGGTGCGCAGCTGGCTGATCAAGTGCGGCATCTCGCCGTCGCGCCTCGGCGCCAAGGGCTTCGGCAAGTCGAACCCGGTGGCGACAAACGACACCGCCGAGGGGCGTGCACAGAACCGCCGTACCGAGCTGGTCGTAAAGTAAAGACCGGCGAGATCGGATCGCAACAGAGCGGGGCACCGAAAGGTGCCCCGCTTTTTTTTGTGCTGGGCCTACCGGATGCGGTCGACGTTCAGCTCCCAATTGGCGCCGTCGAACGGCGTGACGTGGAAGCGTGTCGCCGCGTCACCATCGAGGCAGCGGATGTTCACGTCGACATCGTTGGGATGCGAGCGCGGCACGTAGAACGGGTGGATGCCGCAGGCGCGACAAAACGTGTGCTGCGCCACCCCCGTGTTGAAGCGGTAGGTCGTGAGGCCATCGCCGCCCGACAGGAGCGTGAAGCGGTCGCGCGGGACGATCAGATGCAGCAACGCCTTCTTGCGGCACATCGAGCAATTGCACTCGAGCGCTTCGAGTCGGTCGACCGCGACGCGAAAGCGCACGGCGCCGCAGTGGCAACCGCCCTCAAACGTGTGCATGTCGCCTCCCTGCGCGCACTACCGGCTCAATAGTCGACCGAGCCCGTGCTTGAGATCTTTTCCGGCCCGCGCCGCGTCCGGTGACTGCAACAACGCATCGATCCCGCCGGTGAGGTCGCGCGCCAGCGCTTTTGGCAGGCCGCCTGTGTCGGGGCGCACGCGCGGTGCTTCGAGCGTGCCGCTGAGGAAGAACGGCACGGTGATGCCGTTGTCGGTTTTCAGGCTATCCAAGATCGGCACACGTTGGATGACCTCGCGCGCCAGCTCCGGCGACAACGTGAACGAACCCTTGCCTGCGAGTTGTCCATCGAACGTGCCGCTGCCGCGCAGCCTCGCGCTGAAATCGCTGGAGCGGATCTGCGCATCGTCCGTCGTGACGTGCCGGGCGGCGATTTGGACGGTCGCCGTGGCGGAATCGAAATGCGTCTCGCTGCTGTTCAACAACGCCTTGGCACGCGGTCCATCGATCAATCCGCCGATCCCGGGCAGCGCGCCGACGATCTGTTGCGCGAGGTTCACGTGGCGCAGGATGCCATCATCCAGTGCGCCCTGCGCCGAGCCGCGCAGATTGTCGCGCAGCGCGTCGCCGTTTTCGCCGCTGCTGCTGACGCGCGCCTCGGCGCTGAGGCGCCCGCTCAGCGATTGCGCCGCCGGCGAATGCTGACTGGCGAGCAGGGCCGCCATCTGCAGACCCGCAGCGGTGACGTGACCGCTACAGCTGGCGGTCGCGGCTTTCACCACTCGGCAGGCGCCGTCGCCGGCAATCGTGCCCTCGAAGGCCTGCAAGCTGATGCGCTCGACCGAGAGAGAATCAGGCCCGCCGGTCGCGTCGAGGGCCAGCTGCCGGAAGACCGCACCATCGATTTGCCCGCTGCCGATCTGCGCGGTCACGTGCACTACGAACGGCGTGGCCAGCGGTCGGGTCTCGATCGTCGCGGCGAGGTCGTGCGCGACGTCCCCCGCGCCTCCGGCGATGCCGAGGTCGGTCGGCGCCAGCAACGGTGTCGATACGTCGCAGCGCAGCGTCGGATCGTCCTGCAACTCGCTGCGGCAATTGAGCGTCACGGTCGCCGCGCCGAGTTGCGCGGTTGCGTCGGAGAGCTCGGCGTTCCCGGCGCTGCAGCGCACGCTGCCGGTGAGGTTCTCGAGCCGCGCCGGCAACCGTGCATCGGCGGCGGAGACGGCGGCGAGCTGGAGTGTCCCGTCGACCAGCGGTGGCGTCGTCGGCGTCAGCGCTCCGTGTACGTGGAGATCGCCGCTGACCGTACCGCCGAGGCTCGTTCCGGCGAGCCAGGGAAGCAGCGACGCAAGCGTCGCGACGTCGAGCGCTCGCCAGTTGATATCGACGTCGGCGATCGGCGGCGTACCCGGCTCCACATGGCCGCGCAGCGTCAGGTTTGGCGTCTGGCTCTGTAACAACGCCGCCGAGACGTCGAACGCGACCGGCCGGCCGACCGCTAGATCATGCGCGCGCAGGTGCAGTTGATCGATCTCCAGTTGAAGCGGTGGCTGTTGCGTATGGTCGATCAGGCGCACCGTGCCGCCCTCGATGTTGGCAGCGGCGATCCACAGGACGCTGGCGGGCAAGCGGGTCGCGCCAGCAACGGCCGGCGCTGTCTCGGACGGCTGGAGCGTTGCCGGCGCTGTCGCCACGTCGTCGTCGAGCGCCATTAACGACCACGCGTTCCAGCCTTGCGCGTCGCGCTGCAGCGTCACGTTCGGCTGGCGCAGCACGACGCGGCGAATGCGATATTCGCCGCGCAGGGCCGGAAACAACTCGAGCACCGCCTCGGCGCGTGCGGCCGTCAGAAACGGCGCGTCGCCGAAGCGCGCATCGTCGGCGACGGCGAGATTCGTCACACTGGCGCTGATGCCGCTGCGCACGCTGACGCCGATCGTGTCAAAGGTCACCACGCGCCCGATCAGCGCGCTGGCGGCGGCCTGCAGCTGCGGGCGCTGCGCGTTGAGATACTGATCCAGCCGCGTCACGGCATAGACGAAGACGCCGGCTGCGATGAGCAACAGCCCGGCGCCGGCCAACAGCCAACGCCGCATGGCGATGTCACGCGATCTCGTGCGAGAAGCGGATGTTCTTCTTGCGCAGACCTTCCAGCACGATGTCGATGCCGCCGCTGCGCAGCATCCATTCGAGGCGATGGTCGCGATATTCGCGCACGAAGACGCCGCTGCTGACCAAGTCGGGCAGCATCTGGAAGCCGCCCATCGAGTGCAGCGCCTGCTCCAACGTCGTGGCGACGCTGGGGCGGACGCGCACGCGCTCCAGCCAGCCGGCCAGCTTCGATCCCTCCGGCGGCGCGTTGCCGCTCACGGCGGCGGCGTGCACGACCGGTACGGCCGACAAATCGCCCCAACCGAACTGGTCGCCATTGAACCACGCGGCGCCGCCGAGTTGGCGTTCGAGCCAGGCGTTGGCGCCGGCGGTTTGCTCGCTCGCACGAGCCAGCAGGCGATCGGCGACATCACCCGTGGCGCGTTGAAAGACGCGCACTTCGTACAACGCCCAGTTGATCGCCTCGTAGTAGGTGTCGCACATCTCCTCGATCTGGCGCACGCGCGCCCGCGCGGCGGCGCCGACCGGCAGCAGCGGCGGCTGCGGCCATCGGTCCTCGATGTATTCGAGGATGATCGTCGAGTCGAAGATCGCCACCTCGCCGTCGACGAGCGCCGGCACCTCGCGGCGCGGATTGGCCGCCTGAAAGGCCGGCTCGCCACCGCCGAACAGGTCGGGAATAGTTGCCTCGAAGGCGACGTTCTTCTCCAGCAGCGCGATCTTGACCTTCTGCGCATAGGGCGAGAGGGGATGCTCGTAGAGTGTCACCATGGCAGCGTTAGAACACACGGGCGGCGTGGCCTCCACCCCGCGCACGATCCTGCACGTCGACCTCGACGCCTTCTACGCCGCGGTCGAAGTGCGCGAGCATCCCGAGCTGGCCGGTAAACCGGTCATCGTCGGGGCCGATCCGCGCGGCGGCCGCGGCCGCGGCGTCGTCACCGCCGCCAGCTACGAGGCGCGCGTGTTCGGCGTGCATTCGGCGCTGCCCATCTCGCAGGCGTGGCGCCGCTGTCCGCACGGCGTCTACCTGCGCCCGCGCATGCGTTTGTATGCGCAGGAGTCGAAGGCGTTCATGGCGATCTTGGCGCGCTTCACCAATCTGGTCGAACCGTTGAGCATCGATGAAGCCTTCCTCGACGTCACTGCCAGCCGTGCCTTGTTCGGCGACGGCGCGACGATCGCGCGCCGCATCAAAGACGCGGTGCGCGCCGAGCAGCGCCTGACGGCGTCGATCGGCGTCGCCCCCAGTAAGTTCCTCGCCAAGATCGCCTCCGATCTGCGCAAGCCCGACGGGCTCGTCGTCGTGCCGGCGGACGGCGTCGCCGAGTTCCTCGCCGACTTGCCGGTCCAGCGCCTGTGGGGTGCCGGTCCGCGGGCGCTGGCCGGATTCCGCCGCCTTGGGGTGGCGACCATCGGGCAGGTCGCGCGCCTCGCGCCAGCCCGCCTCATCGAGGAATTCGGCGAGGCGCTCGGCGCGCATTTCCATCGCCTCGCGCACGGCCTGGACGAGCGCCGTGTCGATCCCGATCAGGCGCGTAAATCCGTCGGACACGAGACCACCTTCGGTGAGGATCTGGCCGACCGCGCGCAAGTGCGCGCCCGCTTGCTCGATCTGGTCGAGCAGGTGGCGCGCCGTCTGCGGCGCGCCGGTGCCCGCGGGCGCGTCGTGCACCTGAAATTGCGCACGGCCGATTTCGCCACCGTGACTCGGCAACGCGCGCTGGCCGCGCCGGCCGACACGGCGGAAGCGATCTGGCCGGCGGCGTTCGAGTTGTTCGAGAAGGCCGATACTACGCGCCAAGCGATTCGCTTGATCGGGGTCTCGCTGTCCGACTTCGCCGGTGACAGTCAGCTCGGCTTGTTCGCCAGCGAGCGCGACGGCAGGCAACGTCAAGTCGCACGTGCTGTCGACGCCCTCGTGGCGCGCTTCGGCGAGGACGTCGTGCGGCGCGGCGGCTAGAGGCAAGTTGTTGGTTGCTAGGTTGTTACGTTGATAGGTCGGAGACCGTCGTCGACCACTCGAATCGTTGCAACGAGATTCCGATGACTTCAAGCGCCGCCAACCTAACAACTAACAACCTGTTCTTTCACCACGCGCGCGTCTCACCCACGGCCATCGTCCAGCCGTCGACCCCGTCGAGCGCGCGACGGCTGATCTCGGCGTGGAAGCGCCGTGGCGGTTCGTCGATCGGTTCGTCGGTGAGATCGAAGGTTCCCCAATGCATGCCGACTGCCGTGCTGGCGCGTAGATCGACCGCAGCCTGCACCGCCTCTTCGGGGTTCATGTGCACGAACTGCATGACCGTCGCCGGTTCGTAGGCGCCGATCGGCACGGCGACGAGGTCGAACGGACCGAAGCGCTGGCCGATCTCGCGAAAGCCGTCGAAGTAGCCGGTGTCGCCGGCGTGGAAGAATCGCCGTGTCGGTCCCTCGACGACCCAGCCGGCCCACAAGCGCGAGTCGGCGTCGGTCAGCGTGCGGCCGGAGAAGTGCTGCGCCGGGACACAATGGATGCGCACTCGCCCGACCTGACGCGATTCCCACCAATCGAGCTCGCCGGCCTGTCCGCCGGCGTCGGCGACCAGCTGGCCGAGGCCGAGCGGAACGAAGATCGGCACGCCGCGGCGCGCCAGCGCGGTGATCGTCGCCAGATCGAAGTGGTCGTAGTGATCGTGCGAGACGATGGCGAAGTCGAGCGGCGGCAGTGCGTCGAGCGGCACACCGGGCTCGACCAGGCGGGCCGGGCCGGCGAACGACACCGGACTGGCGCGCTCCGAGAAGATCGGGTCGGTGAGAAAGGTGACGCCGTCCATGCGCACCAAGAAGGTCGAATGGCCGATCCAGGTAATGCTGGGATTTTGGCGCAGCGCGGCGGCATCGAACGGCACGCGCGGTGCGGCGCCGGAGCGGCCGACGATCGACGTCCACACCTTGCCGATCAAGAAGGGGAACATCGCTCCGGCGCCAGGCAAGGGCCTCGGGCCGGCGTTGTTGACGAAGCGGTCACCGGCGCGCGGCGCTCCGGTTTGGGCCATAGACACTCCTTCGATTGCCGCGGTGAGAGCGATCGCCGAAATCAGCAGGCGCGGCAGCCGGCACATTGCGCCATCCTGCGGGTTCGCGCCGTCCGACAAAAGAGGGTGACGAACAATTGCCCCAGCTTGTTCGGCGATAGGGTGACCGCTAGGGCCAGCTGCTGTGTCCGATCGACTGCTCAGCCCACAGTTCCTGCGCACGACGGCGGCGAACTTCTTTTTCTTCTTTAACTTCGCGTCGTATTTTCTATTGCCCTTACATATTCGCGAGCTCGGCGGCCGCGAATCGACGATCGGTGGAATCATGGGCACGGCCGGCCTGGCCTCGCTGCTGGTGCTGCCATTGATCGGCTTGAGCATCGATCGACTTGGCCGGCGGCCGTTTCTGCTGCTCGGCGCCGCCGGGATGACGCTGGCCTCGCTCGGCTTTGTGCTCTTCGATCAGCTCGGCATCGCGCTCTACGCCCTGCGCGCATTGCAGGGAGCGAGCATGGCGGCGGCGTTTACCGCCACCACGACCTTCGCGGCGGAGTTTGCACCGCGCGCGCGGCGCGCCCAGGCGCTCGGCATATTCGGCCTGTCGACGCTGCTGACGCATGCGCTGGCGCCCGGGCTCGGCGAGGAGCTCGTGCATCGCGCCGGCTTTCCGGCATTGTTCATCGCCGCCATGGTCTGTTCGAGCTTCTGCTTCGTGCTGGCACTGCCGCTGCATGATCCGCCGCGTGCGCCGCACCATCTCGTCGAGGTGCGCGACTTGACGCGGGCGCATTGGGTGGTGGCGGTGACGATGACGCTGGCCGGCATGGGCTTCGGCAGCGTCATCACCTTCATCGCGACGTACGTCACCGACGAGGGGCTCGGTCGCGTCGGACTCTTTTTCGCCGCCTATACGTCGACGGCGATCCTAACGCGCATGATCGGCGCCGGGCTATCCGACTCGCTCGGCCGGCGCACGGTGATCATCCCGACCTTGCTCGGCTTGGGCGCATCGATTTTCTTCCTCGCTTCGGTGCACTCGCTGCCGATGCTGTTCGCGGCCGGCGCGTTGTTCGGCACGTCGCAGGGGATGAACTACCCGACGCTGCACGCGTACCTGGTCGACCTCTCGAGCGAGGCGCAGCTTGGTCGCGCGCAAGCGCTGTTCAACGGCGCCTTCAATCTCGGCGTCAGCGGCAGCGCCTTCGCGTTCGGCGTCGTCGCCGAGCGCTACGGCTACCGCAATATGTTCACCCTGGCGGCGTTCATGCCGGCGCTCGCGTGTGTCGTCTTTATCGTCGGCACGCGTCGCCCGCTCGCGGCCTCGATCGCGACTGCCGATTGACCTCGCCGGCGTTGAGGTCAATCCGCGTCGTCGGAGCGGCGATCAGGTCCCCGTCCTGGGGCGTATGAGGTCGGCGATGTGCGCCGGCAGTGTGGCGAGTGCGTCGTCTACGGCGTCGCGCACGACACGGCGCAATGCATCGTCGACCTGCGCCGCGCGGACGTAGTCGTCGCGTGCGGTACCGTTGCCGCTGACGCAGCCGAGGAAAACGCCGCTGCGCACATCGATCGCACACGCTTCGCCGCTGGCCCAGGCGGCAGCCTGGTTGCCCGGAACGAACGCTATCGGGAGCAACGCGAGATAGGTTGCGGCGAGCCAATTCGATCCGCGATCGCTGTCGGTCGCCGCGTCGACGAGGATCAGCAGGTCCCCTTGCATCCGCGCTGCGGCCGCGCGCAGGGCCGCAAGCGATGGCGGCGCGGCGTCCTCGCCCAGGCCCGACACGACGGTGTTGGGCACGAACTGCACGGACGCGAACGGCGGTCGATCGAGCCGCGTGCGCAAGAGCTCAACCAAAGTCGCCCGGTCGCTCTCGGTCAAACTGCCAGGGCCGCTGTAGCGATCGATGACCAGCAGCGCCGCGCGCGGATCCGGCGGCACGTTGGGCGCTGCGGCCAGCAGCCGCTCGATGCCCGCGTCATCGAGCGGCTCGCAGCCGGCTGACAAGGTCCGCTGCGCATGAAGCAGCGGATACGCGCCCGTGGCTCCGCACCCGGCGAGCAGCGAGGCGCAGGCGATCGCGGCGATGCGGCGGGCCACGCGGCTCACCGTTCGGCTTGCGGTCCCGGCGCCACGGTCGTGTCGTAGCGCACGCCGTCCGGCACCGGCACGGGCACCGCGACCGTGGTGCCGTGGTCGCCGGCGGTGCGCTGGCTGGAGTCGACGGCGAGAAAGGCGGTGTAGGCGGACATCAGACCGTATTCGAGTGCCACCTGCTTGACCTCGCCATCCAGCGCTTCGTTCTCGTCGGTGGCGGTGGCGCGATCCTCGAGATCGGCGATCTTCATGCGCGCCCAAACGTTCGGCAGCGCGGGACGCGGCGCGTCGCCGCGCGGATCGACGGCCACCGCGATGTCGCGCTCGGCGCCGGCAGCGCGTCCGCGCACATGCAGCGTCGTCGGCGCGTCGCCGCTGAAGCGCCCGGTGACGACGATCGGCCGCCCGACGAACAAATCTGGCAGATGCTGCGGGTAGACGTCGCGCACCGCCAACCCGCCCCAGTCGATCTGCAGGTCGGTGAGGGCGGGATGTGAGACGCGTTCGTAGAATTGGTCGACCGCGCGCTGCGAGCCCTCGTCGAGGCCGACGTAGGCAACCGCGCCACGGCCGAGCATGGCCATGCGATCGAGCAGATAGCGGTTGGTCGACGAGCCGATGCCGAAGCTGAAGATGCGCGCGTCGCCGACGCGCTTTTGAATCTCGCCGAGAATCTCGGCTTCGTTGCCGATGAAGCCGTCGGTCATGAACGAGACGACGCGCAAGCGCTGCGGGTCGTGTGGGAAATCGAGCGCCGCCTTGATGCCTTCGAGCATCATCGTACCGCCCTCGCTGTTGAGCGAGCGCAGGTAGCTGACGCCTTGCTCGAGATTGACCGGCGTGGCCGGCAATGGACGCGGACCGAGCTGCGATGCGGTGGTGCTGAATTGCACGATTTGAAAGGTGTCGTTCGGTCCGAGCCGGCGCAGCGCGCGCTCCGCCGTCCGCTTGGCGATCGCCAGGGGCGCGCCCATCTGGCTGCCCGAACAGTCTACTACGAACACCAGCTCCATCGGGGCGCGCGGCGCGGCGGAGAGGTCGGCCGGCGGTTGCAGCATCAACGTGAAGAAGCCGCCGCGCGCGTCGCGATGCGTCAGAAAGGCGCCGCGCACGTCTTCCCCGGCGAGGCGGTAGCGCAGGACGAAATCCTTGTTGGGCAGCGTGTCGGACGCATGCAGGGTGACGTGGCGTTGCGTCGGCGATGGCGCGCTGGTGTCGATGACGTGCGTCGGGCTGGCGATTGCCTCGATCGGCAGTCCGGCGTCGACGTCGACGGTCAGCGCGATGTCGTGTCCGCTGCGCTCGCCGGGCGTCAGATAGTGCACTTCGGTCGGCTGGCCGGAGCTGCCGTACTGCCCGCGCGGGACTGCCCCGACGCCGTCGCTCGAGCCGGGCGGGTTGAAGCGCGGCCCGACCACCATCGGAAAGACGAGCTCGTACTCGCCGTCGTGCACGGCGAGCGGGTTGAAATACGTCAGCTGTATGTCGATGCGCTTGCCGGGCTCGATGTTGGCGACCGCCTGCGTGAAGATGTTCGGCCGCTCCTGCGTCAGCAGCGAGGCGACATAGCCTTGCTGGCGCGCCTGGACGTAGATCTGCTCGGCTTCCTCGCGCGCGCGGATGATGCCGCGAATGTGGCGCTCGCCCACCGTCATGACGAACTCGCTCACCGCCGCATCCTGCGGCAGCGGAAAGACGTACAGCGCCTCGATCTTGTCGGCGTACGGATTTTCGTACTGCTGCGTGACGGCGACGCTGGCGATGTAGCCGGCGACGCTGGCCTTTACGTCGGTGTGCTTGAGCGGCAGCGGAATCGCTTCGTCCGAGTCGGGCCGCTTGGCCATGAGGCCGCTGCGCGGCGGCGGCTCGGGCGGCGGCGTTGCTGCGTCCGGCTCGCGCAGGTCGGCGCGCGCAATCACCCAGAGCTCCTCACCAGGACGCAGCGCCGGGATGCTCGACGCAAGCGCGTTTTGCTGTGCCTGCTGGAGTCGGTGGCGCGGCCCGACGACACGCTCGAGATAGCGGTCCGAGGGCGCTGCCGCTTGCGCCGGGTGGTTCATCTGCCGCCGCGCCGCCGCTGGGCCTGCGTCGGCGAAGGGCTGTGACTTCAGCGAATCGACGCGACTCGCGCCACGACTGTCGGCTTCGGCAGGCTGACCGGCGACGTCGTCGAGCGCCCGCAACGGCGCTGGCGGTGGTTGTCCGGCGTTCGGCGGCGCAGAGGGTGTGTCTGCCTTCGCCAGATCGCCGTCCGCCGGCCCAGTCGAGACCTCGCGGCGTTTGCTCATCGAGCATGACGCGAACACCAGGGCGGTGATGGTTGCGGCCAAGATCAGGTAGGCGAGTCTTCTCATCGAGGATCTCCTTGTCGCGGGACCAGCTCGACGCTGGCGGGAATGCGGCGACCGTCGGGCGCCGCGGCGACCATGACGACAGCGCGATAGCTCGGCTGGGCATCGCCGGACTCGCGCATGTGCAATGTCGCGACGCGCGTGCGGCGCTGAGGCGCGCCGGCAGTGGTGGTGAAGGCGGCGAGGATGATGCGGCCGCCGCGCAGCGCTGCCGGGTCGTAGTGCGGCGGCTCGGCGAAGGCGCCGGCGCCGCCCTCGACGCCGACGATGGCGGCGTCAGGGCCGGCGGTGATCTCGACCTGATAGGCGGCGAGCGGTTGCCCGCCCGAGTCCAGCCACACATCGACCGGACGAAAACGCGAAACGTCGGCGCGGGTGGCGCCCGGCGCAAGCAGAGCGCCAAGCGCGACGATGCAGGCGAGCACGCGCCGCGTCATGGGTTGGCCTGCAGCGAGACGGCCATGGCGACGACGGCGTCGATGCGAGGCGGATCTGCTGCGCCGGCGCGCGCCAACGCGAAGGCGTCGAGCACGGTGATGCGGCCGTCGCCGTCGAGGTCGTCCGCCAGGGCCGCGTCGCGCATCGCCAGTTCGGCCCGCGGTGCCGATGCCGATGCGACCTCCGCCGGCGGCGCTGCTGCCCGGCGCAGCGGATCGCGCCACAGCACCGCCATGGCGAAGACCGCCACCGCGGCGGCTGCCGCTGCCGTCGAGCCGGCGCGCCAACGCGAGCGTCTGACGCGCGCCGCATGCGTCGCGGCAAGCGCGTGCACACGTGCGTCGAGGTGCGCCGCGGCGATCGGCGTCGCCTCCGCGCCACGCAACGCGCTGGCGAGGTCGTGCAGGGCGTCGAGCTCGGACGCACAATCGGCGCACCATGCTGCATGTGCCGTAGCTGCGGCCGGCAACGGCTCACCGGCGCGCAACGCGTCGAGCTCGAGCAGGTCGAGGTGCGCCTGTGGGTCGCGCCGGTCAGCCGTCATGCTCCTTCAGCGCCTCAGGCGATCAAAAGGTTCAGCGAAATCTGTCGATCGTCACTTGCGGCTCCGCGCCTCGCGTCGAGCCGGCTCTGCGCGTCACCGCGCCGCTTCGGCCGTGCAGCGCGGGCGGGCGCGATACGGGCTCGAAGGGCCAATCCGGCAAGGCGCGTGCGACTCGACACGGAGGCCTCCGCAGACCCTCCAACTCCATGTGATCGAAATGGCGTAATCCCGCGTTTTTTCGCGCAAAATCCAAAAGTTTCGCTTGCTGAGATGGGCAAAGAGGAGGATATGCCGCAGCGAATGTAACGCGGCGCGCAACGGTCTTTCGGGACGAGAGGAGCCAGGGGCAATGACCGGGCGCCGGCTGCGTGGGACGTGGAGTTGAGGATGATGCCGATACCCCAGATGGAGAACGGGATCGAAGGTGTAGCGATCGCGATCGTCCTGCGGCTGCTGTTCCGCTTTGATATCGATCTGACCTTCACCATTCTGGCAGGCGTCGGCAGCCGCGTTGCGACAGCCTACTTCGGCCCGAGCTTCGTGCCGCCGGACTGGTGGATTGCCGAGCTGGTCATCGCCTCGGCGGTGACGTTGGCGATCCTCGGCTCGATTCAGATCGTGCGCGCCATCTGAGCGCAGTCTTGGCGCCGGCGTGCGCCGACCGGCACGCGCGCGGAATCGGGTCGACGAGGACGAAAGCGCTGCGCGCGTCGAGCGATTGGCGTCTTCCGATCCGACGCGCCTACCGACGAACTACCTGCTTCAACGCCGCCAGGGCGTTGTGCAGGCGCGATTTCACCGTGCCGAGCGGGATGTCGAGCGCGTCGGCGATCTGCGGCAGGCTGAAGTCGTCGACGTAGCGCAGCAGCAGCACCTCGCGCTGCGCCGCCGGCAGGGTCGCGACGAGGCGCTGCAGGTCGCCGGTCGGCGACTCCGCCGCTGTGGCGGGCAGACTGTCGGCGAGCGTGTCGACGTCGATCTCGGGCCGCCGCCGGCGCACGCGATCGAGCGCCAAGTTGCGTACGACCGGATAGAGAAACGTGCGCAGCTCGGCGCTCAGCTCGAAACCCGGGAACTTGCCGAAGAAATACGCGAAGGCGTCTTGCAGGACGTCGAGCGCGTCGTCGGCGTTGCCGGTCCAGCGCTGCGCCAGGCGCGCCACCCAATCGCGATGGCGTTGATAGAGCGCGTCGAAGGCCGCCGCGTCGCCACGGTTGGCGCGCGCGATCAGCGCGGCATCGCCGGATGAGTCAACCACCGCAGCGCCAGACGCGTCTCAGCCGGAACTATTCAGCCGTGCCGGTGGAAAGGTGTCGATTGTGCCGACGCCGCCGGTAGCAGCGCGCGCCGCGACTGCGCGCGCGCGGCGCGCCGTTGCGACCGCTTCAGCTCGCGTGCCGCGCGTGCAGGCGCTCGAGGACCTCGACGACGTCGATACCGCCGTCGAGCACGGCGAGTAGCGGATCGCCGCCTTTGGCAACGCGCGGCGGCACGCTGCGGATGGTGTAGCGCGCCGGATCGAGTCGGGCGGTGAGCTCGCGCCAGGAGAGGGGCGTCGAGACCGGCGCGCCGGGGCGCGGTCGCACCGAATAGGGCGCGGCGATGAGCTTGCCGGTGCCGTTCTGCAGGAAGTCGACATAGACCTTGCCGCCGCGACTGCCGAGTGAGCGCGCCACCGTGGCGATATCGGGCAGCTCGGCGACGACCAGGCGCGCCAACAGCTCGCCGAACGATTTGGCTTCCTCGTGCGTCAGCCTCGCACCGAGCGGGATCATGACGTGCAGTCCCGCCTGGCCGGAGGTTTTGAGAAAGTGCGGCACGTCGAGCGGCTGGAGCATGGCGTGGATGCGGCGCGCCACCGCCAGGACATCGCGCCACGGCGCCTCTTTCGGATCGAGGTCGAGAATGACCCAATCGGGATACTCGATCGTCTGATGGCGCGCGCTCCACACGTGCAGCGGAATGCAGCCCAGGTTGATGACATAGAGCAGCGCGTCCTTCTCGTTGCAGAGGAAGTACTCGGTGTCTTCGACACGTACGGTCGGCACCCAGTCCGGCACGAACTCCGGCGCGTGCTTCTGGAAGAACGACTTCCCATCGATGCCGTCCGGATAGCGCGTCAGCACCACCGGCCGGTCGCGCAGGTACGGTGCGATCGCCGGCCAGATGGCGTCGTAGTAGGCGAGCAGGTCGCCCTTGGTGTAGCCGTCCGCCGGCCAGAAGATCTTGGTGAGGTTGCTGGGCGCAAAGCGCGGGGCGTCGTCCACCGGGTGGGCGCGGTCGGACGGCCGCGATCGAGATGGGCCGCTCGCTCGCTGTTTCGCTGGCGCCGGCGCGGCGATCGGCGCATCGGGCGGCGGCCCGACGGGCGCGCCGGCGTCCGCCGGCGTCGCGTCGCGCACCTCCAGCAACACCGGCTGTCGCAACATGCCGCGCTCGGTGACCTCCGTGTAGCGCACGCGCGCCTGCAGCACCGGCTCGGTGAACACGGCATCGCGCGCCAACGGGTCGGCCGACGCGGTGAAGGCTGGCGTCGCTCGCGTCGCCCGCTGCAGTGTCGGCAACAGCGCCGCGACGCGCGACTCGCTCAAGCCGCTGCCGACGTTGCCGGCATGCACCAGCCCGTCGCCGCGCCGCCAGGCGAGCATCAGCGCGCCGAGAGCGGCGCGCGAGCCTTTGCCCGGCACGTAGCCGACCACCGGAAACTCGGCTGTGCGCGGCCGCTTGATCTTGATCCAGTCGCCGCTGCGCCGGCCGCTGCGATACGGTGAGTCGGCGCGCTTGGCAACGACGCCCTCGACCTCGTGTTCCGCCGCTGCGGCGAAGAACGCCTCGCCGGCTTGCTCGATGTGATCGGTGTAGCGGACGACGCCCTGGGCCGGCACCAGGCGCTGCAGCATTATTTTGCGCGTCGTCAGCGGCAGTGCGCGCAGGTCGTAGCCGGCGGCGGCGAGCAGGTCGAAGGCGAACACCTGCACCGGCACCGCGGCGATGGCGCGCTCGACGTCCCACGGATTGGTCAGCCCGAGGCGCTGCTGCAGGCGCTCGAACGACCCGGTGCCGCGCTCGTCGAGCGCGACCAGCTCGCCGTCGATGACGAAGTCGTCGGC
>Ga0265314_10002378_pt1 | contig 19368 bp, 14 predicted proteins | sample 4126metaG_FD_203106 | JGI IMG/M metagenome (GOLD analysis project Ga0265314, IMG submission 203106) | Rhizosphere microbial communities from Carex aquatilis grown in University of Washington, Seatle, WA, United States - 4-1-26 metaG | ecosystem: Host-associated > Plants > Roots > Rhizosphere >... | reverse complement strand
CGCCCGGTTGGGCGATAGCCCCAGGATTTCAAACGCTCACCGAGGGAGATTAAACCCCGTCCGGTGCGCGCGGTCAAGAAAAATGATCCGATTTATTTAAATTATTTTACATAAAATGTACCAGGGTGTGCAGGCGCTAGGAAATATACCAGCGATAAAGCCGAGGGGCCGCTTCGCGTCCCTTGGCCTGGGCTATTTTAGCCGCGGCCTTCAGCCGCGACGGCGACGACGCACGACCACTGGCTGAGAACGGCTTCAGCCAGTGCCACCACGGCCACGGCGGGCAAGCAGATGCGGTGAGCAAGGCCAACGACTTCGCACTGGCTGAGAACGGCTTCAGCCAGTGGCACCAAGGCCACGGCGAGCAAGCTAATGCAGCGAGCAAGGCCAACGACTTCGCACTGGCTGAGAACGGCTTCAGCCAGTGGCACCACGGCCACGGCGAGCAAGCTATTGCGGACGAGCAAGGCCAACGGCTTCGTGGGCTACTCCACCGCTTTAAGGATGCCCGAGCCGCCGGGCGAGCGGCGGACCAGCGTCTTTGAGATCAGGTCGAGCAGCGCTTCAGTGCGGTAGGGGCGGCGGATGGCGGCGTCGAAGAGGTCCGGGTCCGGGCCGAAGTCGCGCATCGAATAGATGCCCAGGATCGGCGTTTCCTGCGTGCGGAAATCGAGCCGCAGGCCGGCCGCGACGCGCGGGCCCTGGCCCGTGCGGTAGGAAATGTCGAGCACGATCAGCGCGGCTTGGGCTTTATGAATCAGCGCGCAGAGGTCCTGCACGTTGCCGGCATCGGGGACCAGGCCCGGCGGCAGGCGCACCGAACGCCCCTTGGCCGCGGCGGCTTCAAAATCGGCGATGGCCTTCGATTCGCCGCGCGGACCGGCGGGCCCGACGACCGGCGCATAACCGGAGCGCGTCAGGATTTCCTTGAGCACGCCGGCGCGTTCAATGTCATCGTCGAGAATCATGACCGTGCTTGCGGTCAGGTCCAACCCGCCGCTCGACCCCGGCCGCCCGAAGCGGCTTTCGCGCAGGCCACGCAGCGTGGGAATGCCGGCCTTGTGCCACGCATCTTCGATCGAATCCTTGACCAGCCGGTTGAGTTCCTTGAGTTCGCACCACGCCTGGAAGCCCGGCATTTCGGGTTCGAAGTGGAACGTGTCGTGGCGGTCGACGGTGAAGACGAATTCGTCCTGGAAGAAGGCTTCGACGATCGCGAGCTTCATGTGCGGATAGGAGAGGTTGCCCAGGCGGATCGCATACATTCTCGGCGCCTGCCCCGTGGTCAGCGAGACCGGCTGCGCTTTAAGCGAAGCGGTGGTGTCGCCGGCGAGGATTTCGAACGGGTGCGCGCCAGTCAGGATTTCGGGGAGCTGCTTCTGCGGGTCGAGTTCAAAGGGGCGTTTCTGGCGTTCGGGGCGGTTGCGGTACGCGTTGGTCAGATAGATGTCGACGGCGCGCATGATCAGTTCGCCGGTAATCTGGTTCAGTCGCATGTGCGGGCCCTCGGTGAAGACAGTTTGTACCCGCGGCAGGTGCGGATCAAGTCTGCAAATTTTCCGTGCGGACGGGAAATGCTTTGATGCGCGGACGCGCTAGGAACGTCTAGAGATTTGCTTGGCTCCACGGTCCAAAAGGTCGATAGTAAAGAGATGCGCATTCTTATGCGAAAAGTCCTTCCGGTTGCCGCGATTGCCGCGCTGGCCCTGTTCACGGGCTGCGAGCGCGCGGTGCCGCACAACGATTACTTCCCCATGCGCGACGGCAACGTGTGGGAGTACCGCATGTTTGACCAGAAGCTGCTCCAGGAACTGGAAGCCGGCAGACAGGTCGGCACCGCGCCGAATATTTCAGGGGACGTGGTCGAGCCCGAAGAGAAGCCGCGCCAGCCCAAGGCCGAAGTCGTGGGCGCCGAAGGACAGCCGGCCAAGGCCAAAGCCAGCCGCGAAGCGCGCCGCATTTCGCTTCAACTAAAGGAAAGCATCGACGAGATCACGTTCCGCGCGAGCTACGACAACTACGAACAGGTCTGGAGCAAGCGCTCGGGGTACATCGGTTTTCAGGATGCCAAGAAGCGCCACTACCTGCTGATCCTGCCGCCGCACACGGGCTACAAGTGGATCGCGGACCAGGGCGATGGGCAGAATCTGTATTACGAAATCGAAGGCCAGCAGGATCTCTCCACGCCGGCGGGCATGTTCTACCATTGCGCCGTGGCACGGGAAGAGTCGCGCGACAAGACGGAAGTCAACCGTTACTGGTTCGCGCCGGGGGTGGGCCTGGTGCGGCGCTCCAAGTATTTCCAGGATGAAGAAGTGATGCGGCAGGAACTGGTTAAGTACAACGTGCGCCCGTCTTCGGCGTCCAGCCGGCTGGAAGAGGAAAAGGAACTCGAGAAGGCCATGGGCAGCAAGAAGCACGGCCAGGAATTCCGCTCGGAAGACGATAAAGCGAAGGTGCTGCCGCTGGATGAAGATCCGGGGATTAAAAATAAGTAGGCCGGGCACTCGACGAAAATACCAAACTCAAACCGCGCTACTTCTTTAAGTGCAGCACCGTGTGCTTCTGGATGGCGTAGTACTTTTCCATATAACCCTGGGCTTCGGTGTCATTGCCGTTGGCCTGCGCGATCGAAGCGGCTTTGTAGTAGCAGTCCATTTCGGTCTGGGAATCGTTGCGCGTGGCGGCGTCGCGGGCTTTGGCCAGACAGCCGGCGATGGTGCTGGTGTCGGACGGCGCCGAGTTATTGCTCTTGTTCTTGCCGCCGCCGCCGCCGCCCGATCCGCTCATCATGAACAGGAACACCCCCAGCAGCAGCACCACGCCAATCGCGCCGCAGATAATGACCATGTTGTTGTTGCCGCCATCGCCACGGCCGATCTTGCGGGACATGCGCGTGGCCTGGGAGCGCTTCGAGGCGGATTTGGAGCGGCGCGATTCCTTGCGCGCGGTCGCCGAGAAGTCGGCTTCGGCTTCCTGCTCCTCCGCTTCCTGCTTGAGGCGCGCGGCTTTCAGGCCGCCGGACTTGTAGAAGACTTCTTTTTTTGCGCCGCGGGCCGAAGGCGCAGGATCGTCGCGCCCCGACTTGGGCGCGGGCCGCACATTCGAACGCGAGGAAGTCGCGCCGGCGCGGCGAGAACTGGCCGCGGGCTTGATGCGCGGGTTGGATTTCGGGACATCCGCTACGGGCTGCTTGGCGTCGGAGATCGTCCCCGCGGACATGATCTCGAATTCTTCCATGACCTGAATGCTGCCGCTGATGCGCTGCTGCTTGGAGGTGGGCCGCGCCGCTTCGTGGTCTTCCAGCCCCACGGCGACGGGTTCGACTTCTTCAGGTTCAAGGATCAGGGCGGAGCATTCGGTGCAATAGAATACGGAACCGTCGCGCTTGGCCTTACCGGCCAGGACGTCCTTTTCGGAAACCCGCGCACCGCATGCGCCGCAGGTATGTAAAATCGGCATCCGCGCCCTCGACGACGGAGGAACTCCCTCCGGTAGAGCCCTCCCAACCAAACTTCTAACGGATAATGTACAAGAGGATGGCGGGTGAAATCAATCCAAATACTTGCACAATGTGGGGGTGTGATGGGCTTGTCCTTGGCGCGGGCAAGTTACTGAGTCGTTACCCCTTCTCGGGGCAATTGGCGGTAAGCTGTGTTCATGACCACCATTCGAATCCACCTGACGAGCTTGTTCGGAATCCTGCTGCTCTGCCACGCACCGCTTGGCTGGGCCGTGGAGGCGGGGTCTGACCATGGAACTTCGAACGAGGCGCTGGCCAAAGAAACCATCGAGCACCTGATTTCGCGGCTGAACTCCAACGATTTTGCGCAGCGCGAAGAGGCGTCCAGCGAACTCAAGCGCCGTGGCGACGCGGCCATTCCGCTCTTAAAAGCCACCGCCGAGGAGAGCAGTTTCCTTGAAGCCAGTACACGGGCCAAGGAATTGGTCCAATACCTGCATGCCCCGAAACGGAACTTCGATGAATTGACCGAGGCCGAACGCGCGGTCGCTACCTCCGAGCTTAAAGACAGCATCGTGGTAGCGAAGCAAATGGAACCGGAACGCCTCGATTTGAACCAGCCTCGGCCGACGCAAGAAGTCACCTATACCTATGCGCAGCCCGTGCGCTGTGGCGCGTATGACGCCTATGAAGTGCCGCACCTGCGGATCGCCTTGCCGCACGCCAAGGATGGCGAGCGGGACCTGATCGTCTCGCCAGCAACTGGGGGAAATCAATACAATTATCCCGACCCCAAAACGATGAGCGTGGGCGTGGTGCTGACGGAGAGCCAGGGCGAGCTGAGCCTCTATTGCCAGAAGGAGCGGTTGACGATTCCGCTCGGCAAGACCAAGCGCTGGCTGGTGATCCTGGACGATGAGGGCACGCTCAAGCGCCTGGCTCAGATTCCCGAAGCGCCGAAAAAAGTCCCATAGAGCGGACGAAAAAGCCTGCGCTTGCACGATGTGATCCCTGAAACGGTAGCCGCTTTATTCCTCTCCCTATTGTAATGAAACTGCACAGCCCGCGTACCCCCTATTCGAGCGCCACGCTCATAACGCAATCAGGCATGAATTTTGTTGGGCTATTTTTCAGCTTCATGCGTCTAAAGGGGTGACTATGCAATTGCGTGCGCGCGTCCCTTGCTGCTTCCTGGCCTTGGCTCTGGTGCTGGCCGGCCCGGTGGCGCTGGGCCTTGAAGAAATGACCGACGCGCAGAAAGCCTCCATCGACAAGGCCGTCAAGTGGCTGCTGAAAGCGCAGAATAAAGACGGCTCGTGGGGCCTCGACGAAAAGACCGAAGGCGACATCACCTGCACGGCGCTCTCCGTGCTCGCGCTGATGTCGATGGGCGACACCGACCGGGAAGGCGAGAACGACGAAGTCCTGGGCGCGGTCAAGCGCGGCGTGAACTGGGTCCTGGACAAAGCCAAGAAGGCCAAAGGCGACATCTGCAACAGCGAGACCACGCTGATTCAGGGCAAGCTGGGCCGGCGCGTGCACAATTTCTTTGCCGTGATCATGCTCACGCAGTTGCATGGCATGCGCAGCATCGCGTCCGACCACGAAAGCGACGAAGAGCTGCGCAACACGATCGGCAAACTCACCGACATCATCGCGGGCTCGCAGGAACCAGACGGCAGTTGGCACAAGGAAACCTGGGGTAGCCTCAAGTCCACCTGCATGGCCTTCTTGGCGCTGCGCTCCGCGGCGAGCGTGGGTGTGCCGATCAAACATGCGGCCGTGGACAAGACGATTGCCTTCATCAAGAAACAGTACAACCCCAGCAGCCGGCTCTTTGAATTGAGCCAGGGTGGCGGGATGGGCAGCTACCAGACGCTGTACGCGACTTCGAGCTGCGTGCGCGTGATGTACGGCATCGGCAAGGGCGATGATCCGCAGACGGCGTCGGCGACGGATGAATTCACCAAGCAGTGCTCGAAAGGTCAGTGGTCAAGCATGTTCCTGACGGTGGAAGGCGAAGATTATTTAGCCGCGCTGATGATGACCCACGCGCTGGTCAACGAGAAGGGCGAGCGCTGGAACAAGTGGTTCCCGTATATCCGCGACGCCCTGCTCAAGCGACAGGACAAGGCCACCGGCACATGGACGACCACGGCCTGCATCCGCGGCAAGACGTTCCCCACGGTCTGCGCGATCATGACGCTGACCACGCCCAACCGCCTGTTGCCGATGCAGGAACTGTAAGCGCGGGGTACACTAACCATATGATGCGTGTCCTATTGCTTGCCCTGTGCCTGGCGCTTGCGCCGCTGTGTGCGGAAGAACCTGCGCCGACAGTGGAAAGCGTCGATGCGGCCAGCGCCAAGGGGCTTAAGGCGCTCGATGCGGCCCAGGAAAACGACGGCGCGATCCGTTCGATAACCTACGGAATCATGAAACCCGGCGTTGCCACGACGGCGTTTTATGTGGAACTGTTGAGCCGCGTGCCGGAAGTGGAACGTGCGAAGCACAAGGCCGCGCTCGATAAGGCGCTCGAATTTCTCTATCCGCAGATCGACGACAAAGGATCCATCGGCGCCAAGACCGAGTGGCTCGACTATCCGGCGTATTCGACGGCGCTCTTTGCCACTGCGTTGAACCGCCTGAAGCCCGAAGGCTGGAAGGAACGCCACGCCAAGCTGATCGAGTGGCTGAGAGCGAACCAGTTCTCCGAAGCCTGCGATGTGAAGCCCGACCATGCGGCGTTTGGGGGCTGGAGTCCCAATGGCCTGTATGAAAAAAATGCGCAGATCCGCGCGGATATCTCTGTTGCGCGCTACGTGCTGACGGCGCTGGCCGAAGCGGGCGTTCCGGCCGACGATCCGGTCTGGGCGCGCGCAGCGGTTTACCTCAAGCGCTCGCAGAACCTCGACGCCGACGGCAAGAAGGGCGACGGCGGCTTTCACTACACGACCACGACGCCGGTTAGCAACAAGGCCGAAGCCGATGAAGCCGCGCCGACGGGGTTTCGCTCGTACGGCACTGCGACGGTCGATGGCGCGCTGTGCCTCGCGATTATTTCAAAGCTCGATGAAGCCCACGCCAAGGCCGTGGCGGAGCAACTCGCCCAAGCTAAGAAGTGGATTGAAGCGCACCCCAACCTGGACGTGATCCCTGGGTTTAAGGCCGATTCGAACAACCAGAAGATGGGCTGGGACCGCGCCATGATTTATTATTATCGCGCGGGCTTGGTGCAGGCGGTGAAGGCCCTGGGCATCGAACGCGACGCGGCTTGGTGGAACGAAGCCGCCAACCTAACTATGAAGGCGCAACAGAAGGACGGCTTCTGGGCCAACGAACTGGCCTTTATGAAGGAGAACGATCCGCTGGTCGCCACACCGCATGCGCTTGAAGTTTTGTTGGAATATCGAAACCATCATCCCAAATAGCTATATCACGTGTGCAATATCGCGCTGGAATGCGTGCTTCCTTTAACAGAGGGCACACGGCCTTCTCACTTGCTGTTTCATCGAGGTGAAAGAGGCCTGATTGACTCCATTAAATCCCGGCTTGCCCTCTTGCAATGAGGGCGGGGCGGAACTAGAACCCAAGCAACTTTTATTCGGGAAAAACCGGCCCTCATTTAAAGGAGCATGCTGATGTCCGCGACCGGCACGGATGCAAAAAAGAATCTCGATACGCTGTGCGTGAACACGATTCGCTGCTTGGCGATGGACGCTGTCCAAGCCGCGAACTCGGGCCACCCTGGCACGCCAATGGCGATGGCCCCGGTGGCGTATGAACTTTGGCAGAACCACCTGCGCTTCGATCCGGAAGATCCGATTTGGCCGAACCGCGACCGCTTCGTGCTGTCGATGGGCCACGCCTCGATGCTGCTGTACTCGATGCTGCATCTGACCGGCGTGAAGGCGGTCAACTCCGCGTACGAAAGCGTCGGCAAGCCCAGCGTAACGCTGGACGACATCAAGAGCTTCCGCCAGCTCGACAGCCGCTGCGCGGGCCACCCGGAATACCGCTGGACGTCGGGCGTTGAAACGACGACCGGCCCGCTGGGCCAGGGCTACGCGACGAGCGTGGGCATGGCCGCCGCCGGCAAGTGGCTGGGCGCGCACTACAACAAGCCCGGCTTCGAGATGTTCAACTTCAACGTTTACGCGCTGGGCGGCGACGGCTGCATGATGGAAGGCGCGGCGTCCGAAGCGGCGTCGCTGGCCGGCCACCTTCAGCTCAACAACCTGTGCTGGATCTACGACAACAACAAGATCACGATCGAAGGGCACACCTGCTGGGCATTCAGCGAAGACGTGGCGACACGCTTTATCGCGTATGGCTGGAACGTGATTCGCGTGGGCGATGCGAACGACCTGGACATGCTCAAGCGCGCGTTCACGTCCTTCAAGAAGACCACCGACCGCCCGACGCTGGTGATCGTGGACAGTCACATTGCCTGGGGCGCCCCGAACAAGCAGGACACACACTCCGCGCACGGCGAACCGCTGGGCGAAGAGGAAATCAAGGGCACCAAGCGCAACTACGGCTGGCCGGAAAACGAGAAGTTCCGCGTTCCGGCGGAAGCGCTTTCCCACTTCAAGGCGGGCATCGGCACGCGCGGCAAGGCGGACCGCGACGCGTGGATGAAGCTCTACGAAAGCTACAAGTCCAAGCACCCGAAGGAAGCCGCGGAGCTGCTCCAGATCCAGCGCCGCGAACTGCCCGAAGGCTGGGACGCGGGCCTCAAGCCGTTCCCGGCGGATCCGAAGGGCATGGCCGGCCGCGACGTCAGCGGCAAGGTGCTCAACGAACTCGCCAAGACGGTGCCGTGGCTGATCGGCGGTTCGGCCGACCTTGCGCCGTCGACGAAGACGCGCCTGACGTTCGAAGGCGCCGACGACTTCGGTTCGCCGTCGCAGGACGTCGATCCGCACGCCAAGACGCGCATCCACTACGGCGGCCGTAATTTCCACTTCGGCATCCGCGAGCTGGCGATGGGCGCGGCGCTGAACGGGATGGCGCTGACGAAGGTGCGCCCGTACGGCTCCGGGTTCTTCGTGTTCAGCGACTTCAGCCGCCCGGCGATCCGCCTCGCGGCGATCATGGAAATTCCGGTCATCTACGTGTTCACGCACGATTCGATCGGCGTTGGTGAAGACGGTCCGACGCACCAGCCCATCGAACACCTGGCGGCGCTGCGCGCGATTCCGGGCCTGATCACGATGCGCCCGGGCGATGCGAATGAAGTCCTCGAAGCCTGGAAGGTCGTGGCCAAGCTGCACCATGAGCCGGTGTGCATGGTGCTCAGCCGCCAGGCCATGCCGACGATCGACCGCTCCAAGTTCGCGCCGGCCTCCGGCGTGGCGAAGGGCGCGTACATTGTCGGGGACGCGGACGACAAGAAGCCGGACGTGATCCTGATGGCGACGGGCACGGAAGTCGGGCTGATGATGGAATCCTACGAGAAGCTGAAGTCGGAAAAGATCAAGGTCCGTGCGGTTTCGATGCCGTCGTGGGAACTCTTCGAGCACCAGCCGCAGGCGTACCGCGACGAAGTGCTGCCGCCGTCCGTCAAGGCGCGCGTGGCCATCGAAATGGCCTCCGTGTTCGGCTGGCGCCGCTACATTGGCGATAACGGCGAGATGGTCGGCATGAAGACGTTCGGCGCGTCGGCTCCGCTGAAGGAGCTGCAGAAGAAGTTCGGCTTCAACCCGGACGCGGTCGTCGCCGCGGCGAAGGAATCGATGAAGAAGTCCGGCAAGTAAGCTGTTTACATTACCAATGCAAGGCGCGGGCCGGGGTGAACCCCCGGCCCGCGTTGTTTATTACTGCTGAGTATTTAAGGATGGTAACAGGCAGGCTATATTATCAAAGAACCGTACAATTGAATACGAAGAGGAGAGATCATGGGACTGGACGCCGTAGTATTTCGAAGTGTTCACCATCTCGAAAGAGAATTTGGTACAGGACTTTTTGAAGTTGATAATGCAACAGGCGAATCAGCTCTTAAACCAGGTTTAAATTCAAGAGTCCCCAGAGATAAGATTTTTGCAATTCGAAGGCGTCTAGGCAATGCGGCTGAAGTCGGGGGTCTACGAAATATTGTTGAAAAGCTTATTGCCAATAAGGATTCGATCATTGGAATGCGTGTGCTTTATTCTGGAACGCATTCTGGCGATGTTATTGGCTTGAACGAGTTCCCGATTTTGGAAAGAGAAATTGAATTCTTGCGTTCACTGCAAGTGGCTGAATTGGTGCTGTTTATCGAAGCTATGGAGTCTCTTTTGGCCGCTGCGCTAGCCGAAAGAAACCCCATAGTCTTTGTGTAAGCTTTAGTTCTTCTAACCCTTCCTAGCGCGTCGGTGGCTGGAACTGGTCGAACAGCATTTCCGCATAGCGTTCGCTCGCCTGCTGCGTGCGCCCGGCGTTGTGCGGCGTGTGGACCACATTGTGGCGTCCTAGAAATGCGTGGCCTAGCGGGACCGGTTCGATGTCGAAGACATCCGCCGCGAGCGCCAGTTCATCTTTCAAGACGCGCGCGTAGAGCGCCGCGGTGTCGCAGATCTTCGCGCGCGTGACCATCACCACCAGACAGCCCTTGGGCAGCTTGGCAATGTGTTCGGCTTTGACGACGCCTTCTGTGGTCGGCGTGAGCGGCACCATGGGCACGAAGATTTCGGCGTCTTCGACCAGACGTTCGAGGAAATGTTCGCGGCGCGCGCCGGCGCGGTGGAAGCACGGTTCGCTGGCGAAGGGGTCCCACGCGGCGACGTCGGCGCCGAGCATCGAGACAAAACTCGCGTACCGGCTGGCGATATTGCCCGCGCCGACGATGCGGATGCGTTTGCCTTCAATGGTGCCGTTGGTGAAGCGCGGATCGTCGCCGAATTGGTGCCCGCGCAAGCCGGGACGGCCCAGGTTGTTGGCGGGCGCGTAATTCCATTCGGTGAGATCGGTGATAATCGAGTGGTGCGTCTGCGGAATGCGGCGCAGCGCGGCCAGCGTCAGCGCGAGGCCGAATTCCGAGACCGACTGGCCCCAGAAACCTTCGCTCTGGTGGCTGATCACGCGCACGCCGCGTTCGGCGCAGATTGTATGCAGCGGGTCATCCTTGCGGATCAAGAGCGCGACCTCTTTGAGTTTGGGCAGCGCTTTTAAGCAGTCGGGCTCAAAGCGCACGCCTAGGCAGATGAGGCGTTCGACGTCGGCGGGCTTGGGAAGGACGGCGGTGACCAGCGGCTTATCGCCATCGGACAGGCGGATGAATTCGACCGGGCCCTGCTTCTGGAACAGGCGCTGAAAATGATCCGCAGCCCAGGGCCAGTCGCCGTCGAAGCCATGATGGACGACAATCGCAGTACGCATAGCGCCTCCAAAAAAGGGTTGTCGAAGCGGCCCACCGCATCGGACGGAAAGGCCGGTTGTTTGGGCGAGGTCAGGCAATAGCTTTGCTGCAATTAGCGCGCTTTCAACTTCAAGATCGGGAGGCTTCCATGTCCGCTGTGCCTTCGCCCAGCAAAATTCACGAACGCTTTTTCACGAGCGCCGAAGTCATGCGGCGGCATTTCAAGGACCGCGCGCGGCAATCGGGCTTCAAGGCGAAGTCTCCGGCGGCGGCGCGGGCGTGGGTCAAGCATGCAAAGAGCATCTTGGGGGGACTGCTCGGCATGGAGCACTTCTATACGTGCGCGCCAAAGCCCAAGAAGCTTGGTGCGGTGCGCGTCGATGGACTGATTCGCGAAGAGTGGCTGATGCAGACCGAGCCCAGCGTGTGGATGCCGTATTATCTGTTCGTGCCGGCGAAGCCCGCAGGGAAAAAGCTCCCGCTGGTGCTCTGCCCGCACGGCCACGGCGGCGGCGGGAACGCCGCGACGGCGGGGCGCTTCGAGATTCCCGAGTACGCAGGTTCGATTGCCAAATACAATTACGCGTACGGGCTGGAGTTGGCCAAGGCGGGCTTCATCACCGCGTGCCCTGAAGCGCGCGGCTTTGGGGTGCGCCGCGAATGGCCGCAGCAGAACGACCGCGCCGACCCGCACAAACTGTGGGCCGAAAGCTGCCATAACCTGAACGTCGCGGGCCTGCCGCTGGGCCTGACGGTCCAGGGGATGTGGCAATGGGATTTGCAGCGTCTGCTGGATGTGCTCACGAAGGACCCGCGCATTGATGCACGGAAGATCGGTTGTGCGGGGCTTTCCGGCGGCGGCTTGCAGACGTTGAATCTCGCGGCGCTCGAACCGCGTTTAAAGGCCGCGGTGGTGAGCGGGTTTTTCTTCGGCATGCAGGAATCGCTGCAAGAAAATCACTTTCACTGCGACTGCAACATGCTGCCGAACTGGTGGACGCACTTTGACCTGGGCGACATCGGCGCGTTGATCGCGCCCTTGCCGCTGGCCATCGAAACCGGCTCACAGGACAAGCTGAACGGGAAGCGCGGATTACGGAACGTCTATGAGCAAACGCGCATCACGCGCGCCGCATACAAGGCGCTCGGTGCGGAGGAAAATTTCACGCATTTCGTCTTCGACGGGCCACACCGCTGGGATGGGCAGCAGTCGATCCCGTGGCTGAAGGCGCGGTTGGGGCGGTCATAAAGGTGTGATCTGGCGAAAGGATGTGGCGCGTATCTTGAAAAAAACAGGGTGTGCGCGTGTAATCTGGAGTTTGCCGAAGGCTGCATAATACGGCGGAGGGTGCGCACATGCATCGAGCGATGCTGCTGGTCTGTTTGTTGAGTTTGGGCGTTGGAGCCGCCATTGGCGGCGAGACCCCCGCTGTCGCGCCGGACCCGGAAAAGGTCAAGCAGGCCGAACAGTTCATTAAAGCCATGGGTTCGGACGAATACCAGGCGCGCGAAGAGGCCGCCAAGAACCTGCTGGATTTGGGCGACGCGGCGCTGCCGGCATTGGAGGATGCGGTCAAGAATACGCAGGACCCTGAAGTGCGCACGCGCGCGCAGGAATTGGCCAAGCGCATCAAGACGTTCCGCACGTTCGGGCAGCTCACGGAAAAGGAGCGCGAAGCGGTGCAGGTGGAATTCCAGACCGACTTTCAAGGCGGGCAGACGGCGAACTACCGCATGGAGAACAAGGCTGGCTTCGGACTTTTCGATCTGGGCGACGTGCGCGTGGCGGTAGAGGGCCTGGAACTGCCGGGCGGCGCGGGCCAGATGTATGTGGATGCGCCGGAAGGGCTGGGTTCAAGTTCGATGCAGGGCAGTATGAATTTTCAGCTAAAGATGGAGACCACGAACGGGTTGACGACGGTAAGTTTGAACGGGGTGACGTTCAAAGTTGTGAAGGCAGTGGTCAGCGTAGAGACGCAGAATGTGCCGCTGGGGAAGGGCAAGGTAGTGATTTTCATGACCAAAGAAGGCAAGCTGAGCAAGTTGGTCGAAGTGCCGAAGAAGTAGGCCTTTTGAGCAGGGACGAAAAAAACGGAGCAGGCGTGTAACTCTTCGGTCCGAATGCTTCTTTATTCGGAACAAGGAGGATGCACTCATGCACCGCATGCTGCTGTTGTTCTGTTTGTTCGGCGTGGCTGGGCCGGCCGTGGGAAGCGAAGACCCGAAACCGGCGCCGAATCCGGAAATTGCAAAGCAGGCCGAGAAGCTGGTCGGCGCGATGGGGTCGGACGAATACCAGGCGCGCGAGGACGCTGTGGCCAAGTTGCTGGCGCTGGGCGATCCTGCGCTTCCGGCCCTCGAACGCGCGGCGAAGGAAGCGAGCGATCCGGCGGTGCGCACGCGCGCACAGGACCTCGTACATCGGCTTAAGTTGTTTCGCGCACCCGAGCAGTTGACGAAGGAAGAGCGTGCGGTGGCGGAGCTGGCGTTTGAGCTGGAATACAAGGAAGGAGCGGTAGCGCCGTACAAGCTGAGCACGAAGGACGACTACGGGATCATTGAGGTGGGTGATGTGCGGCTGGCGGTCGCGAACTTCAAACTGCCTGATTTAAGCGAGCAGGTGGCAGTGGACCCTTCGCCGGATATGGGTGCAGGCCAGACGCGGGGCAGCGCCCAGCTTACGCTGCATATTTCGACGCGGATGGGCCAGACGACGATGCTGGTCAACGATCTGAAGCTCAAGTTTGCGAAGGCGATCCTGACGATTGACGGAGAATCTCTGGCGCTGGGGAAGGGTCCCCGCGTCGTGTTCCTAAACGAAGACGGCAAAGTTCAAAAGATCGTGGAAGTGCCGAAAAAGAAATGAGCCCCTGATGCGAGCGCCGAGAATCGGCGAACGGATAGCGATGGTCCTGCTGGCGGCGCTGATGCTCGCGCCGCTGGTGGCGGGCTTCTTCGGCAAGGGTTCGTTTGAAGCGGTATACGGGCAGGCCCCCGGCGAAGGCGCCGAGGAAGCATCGCAGAAGCGGACGCTGCTCTTCGAAGCGCTGGGACGCAGCGGCTGGGTGGGCCTGGGCGCGACTTTCGTGGCCCTGGTGCTTGGGCTGCCGGCGGCGTGGGCGTTGTCGCGGCGGCGCACGTTTGGGCGGCTGGCGCTGTGCGCGCTGCCGTTGGCGCTGGCGCCGTCGGCCGCGGTGAGCGGCTGGCTGTATTGGTGCGCGCCGGCGACAGTGCAATCTTCCTTTGCGGTTCAATTGCCCGATGCGAGCGGCCCCGGGCCGCTTTTTTCGATTTCTGGCGCGGCGCTGGTTCTGGGATTGGGCCTCTGGCCGATCGTGGCGTTTGAAGCGTGGCCTGCATTTGCGCGCGCGCGCGGCGAGCCTTACGCCGCGGCGATCCTGGCAGGCTCGCCGGTGCGCGCATTCTTCAAGATCGTGCTGCCACTCTCGTCGGGCGAACTGGCCGCGGGCGCGCTGTTGGTGTTCCTGCTGGCGTCGAACGACTTCACGGTCAGCTCACTGTTGCTTGTGCGCACCCTGCCCATCGAAATGTACGACCAACTTGCGCTCGGGCAGTACGGCTCGGCGGCGTGGACGGCGTTTCCACTGGCTGCGCTGACGGTGGCGTTGGCGCTGGTCTTGATGCGCGTACAGCGCGTGGCAACGCTCGACGGCCAGCCGACCGCGACGCCGGTGACGTCGGGGCGCGTAAACTTTGCCTGCGATCTGGTGCTGTGGCTGGGCATCGCACTGGGTTTTCTGGTGCCCTTGGTGGGCTGCGCGCGCGGAGCTTTTAAAGGCGGGCAGCCGCTGGGCGTGGCCTTTGGCGCCGGCTGGCCGGCGTTTCTGGTGACGCTGCGGCTCGCGGGCGCGGCGGCGCTCTTTACGATTCTGCTCGCGGCGCTGCGAATCGTCTTCTGGCCACAGGCGGGGTCGGGCGCGCTCAACTTGGCGGCGCTTTTGTTGATTGCAGTGCCGGGCACGTTCCTGGCGGCGGGCGTGCTCGCGGGGCAGGCGCAGTTGGGCCGGTTCTGCGATGTGTTTGGTTCGAGCGGCGCCGATTTTTACCGGGGGATTCCAGAAAGCCTGTACCTGTGCGCGGGCTTTGTGCTGCGCTTTCTTTATTTGCCGCTGCGGCTGGCCGAAGAAGGCCTGCGGCGCGTCGATCCGGCGTTGCTCGAGACCGCGGAACTGGCGGGGCATTCACGGATTTCGCGGGGCCTGGGCGTGGCGCTGCCGCTTTCGGTTCGGCATCTGGCGGCGGCTGGCGCGCTGGTCTTCGTGCTAGTAATGGGCGAACTGCCACTGGCCGACCGGCTGGCTCCGCCCAAGGCCGTGCCGCTGAGCGTCTGGCTTTTTCAGCAGCAGCATCTGGGCTATACTGAAGCCGTGTTCGCGCTGAGCCTGTTGGCCGGCGGCGCGGCGCTGGTGGCGGTCGGCGTGCCGGCGGTCTTTTTGCGCGGCTGGCGTTTGCGCAGCGTGGGGAGCCCATGAGCGGACTGGTGGTCAACGAGGTCGCCAAGACCCTCGACGGCAGCGCCGCGGTGCTGCGCGGGGTTAGCTTGCGCGTGGGCACCGGGCAATGCCTGGGCCTGCGCGGAGCGACGGGTTCGGGGAAGACCACGCTGCTGCGCATCATCGCGGGCCTTGAGCGCCCCGACCGCGGCGAAGTACACATCAACGATAAGCTGGTCGCGTCGCCGAAGGTGCACGTCCCGCCGGGTGAACGCGGCGTGGGCTTTGTGTTTCAGTCGCTGGGCTTGTGGCCGCACCTGAACGTCGAAGAGCATCTCGATTACGCGCTGTCTGCGACGAAGTTGTCGCGCGCAGACCGGCTGATACGCAAACAACTGCTGATGGACCTCTTTCACCTGGGTCGGGCGGTGCAGCGTTCGGCGGACGAGCGCGAAGGCCTGCTCAGCCGCGTATTCCGCACACTGGTTCCCGAGCGCGAACGTCCGATCGCGAAACGCCGGCCCGCGGAGCTTTCCGGCGGCGAAAAGCATTTACTGGCGATTTCACGTGCGCTGTGCGGCCAATGCAGCCTGCTGCTGCTCGACGAGCCCTTCTCCGGGCTGGACGGGCAATTGAAGGAGCTGGTGGTCGAGACGCTGGCGCGGATCGCGCCTGAGCGCGCGCTGACGAGTTTGTTGGTCAGCCACGATCCCGCCGACTTTCGCGCGCTGACAAGTGGTGTAATCCATTTGCGCGAAGGGCGCGTGCTGGAACCCAGTGCTTCGCCCACGGCGCGGGGCTCTGACACCCGCGAAGGGACCGGCTAATGCGGGCCGCGGGAGCGGCGGTGTGCCTGGCGCTATTGGCGGTCGTGGCGGTGGGGCTGGCGTGGGTGGGGGGCGGGCCGACGCCTTTGGCTGAAAGCGCGGTCAATCCACAAACCGGCGCAGTGCCGCAAAAGAAAACCCTCGAGATCTCGAGTACGGTCTTTACTGCGTTCGGTGAGTCGGGCCTGGAACCCGGACAATTCTACCAGCCGCGTGGCATTACGGGGCTGCCCGACGGGTCCTTTGCGGTCGTGGACCGCAAGGCGCGCGTGCAGATTTACAATGCTCAGCTTGAGCCGGTTGGACTGTGGCCGATGGCCGAGAACGCGCGCGGCAATCCCAAGGGCTTGTGCGGGATGCCCGACGGCACGTTACTGGTCTGCGACACGCACTATGGCCGCCTGATGCGCATGACTATCGACGGGAAATTGATCAAACAATGGGGCCAGCCGGGGACCGAGCCCGGAGAATTCATCCATCCGCTTTCGGCGGCGGTCGATGCAAAGCGGCAGGTGGTCTACGTCTGCGAATACGGCGCGAAGAACGATCGCGTGCAGAAATTCACGCTCGACGGGACCTTCATTAAAGCCTGGGGGCGCTTTGGCACGGAGAATGGCGAGATGACGCGGCCCAGCGGCGTGGCCGTGGACCCCGACGGCAATGTCTGGATCGCGGATGCGGTGAACCACCGTATCCAGAAATTTGATCCGGAAGGCGCGTTTCTGGGCGCGTTCGGCGAGATGGGCAGTGAGCCCGGCCAACTGCGCTACCCCTATGACATCGCCTGCGATTCGGCGGGCAAGGTGTACGTCGCCGAGTACAACAACCACCGTGTCTCCGTGTTTGATCTACAGGGCCATTTTTTGAAGACCTTGGGTGAACCGGGGAGCGAAGTGGGGCAGTTTAAGTGGCCGTGGAGCCTGGCGGTCGACGCGCGCGGACGGCTGTTGGTTTCGGATACCGGGAATGACCGAATACAGGTGCTGCAGGTGGCGCCCCCGCCGACCGCGGTTACGCCTTAAAGCATGAATTTCTGCTCTGCCATTGGCTAAAAGCCTTACCAGGATTAGCGTAAGAACACTTTATGATCGATTGGCAGCGGTTGAGCTTTTGGCTGATTGTCCTGACACCGTTTGTTGCGGTGTTTATGGCGGCATGCTTTGGGCGTTGGAAAAAACTCCCGCCGAGCAAGCGTTTAAAGGAACTCACCATCGTCGGCGTGCTCTTCGCGGTGCTGCTGGGCGCGTACTTACTCTGGGACGCCACCCGCAGCACGGAGAGCAAGCTGGCCGCGCGGATTTACTTTCGCGAGCCGGGCTATCTGGCGCTGGCGATCCCGCTGTACCTGCTGGTCCTGTTCATGATGCGCCACACGCTCGCGGGGATTTCCAACGGGCGCATGTGGCTCTCGTTCTTCCTGCGCATGTCGATCTTCTCGCTGCTGCTGCTTGCCGTCGCGGGCCTGCATATGGTTATGAACAATGACGAGTTGAGCGTTTGCTACGTGCTGGACCGCTCGAAGTCGGTCTCGAACCAGGAAGCGGATGAAGCGCTGGCCTTCATGAATGAGGCCGGCCAGACGAAAAAGCCCAAAGACCAAGTCATGCTGCTGGTGTTTGGCGGCAAGGCCGCGGAAGCCAGCCTGCCCGCCGCAGCCAACGGCGAAGAGCTGCCCAAGAATACGTCGCAGATTCACGCCGAGATCCCGACGGACCAGACCAACATCGCCAAGGCCCTTGAAACGGCGCGCAATAAATTTCAGCACGGAACGAGCAAGCGCTTGATTCTGTTCACCGATGGCCGTGAGACGGCCGGGCACGCCGAGACCGAGATCCAACGGCTGAACGCCGAAGGTGTGGACGTGTGGGTCGTGCCGCTGCGCCGCAACGACGCGCCCGAAATGCTGGTCGACGACCTGCGCGTATCGGAGTCTTCCGTGCTGGCCGAACGCGCGTTCACGGTTTTTGTGAAAGTGGTTTCGAACACTCGCGCCAAGGCGCGCATCGAGCTTTTCCTGAACGACCGCAACGCCCCCAATCCCGCGGCAAAGGTCGTGGAACTGCAGCCCGGCACGCAGACGATTCCGTTCGACAACGTGCGCTTGCGCACGGGTGGGCCGCACCAGATCGAAGCGGTGCTCACGCCCGTTGACCGCGGGGACGATTCGCTGGCCGAAAACAACCGCGGCTACGCGTTCATGGAAGTGAAGACCGACAGCCGCGTGCTGATCATGACCGGAGATCCGAAAGAAACCGACGACATCGTCAACGCGCTGGACCGGGAGAAGATGGCGCTTGAAGTGCGCTCGGGCTCCACGCTTCCCGAAGACCCCGAAGAGTTCCGCAATTACGACTGCATCGTGCTGGCGAACCTGCACCGCAAATTTCTGACGGACCGCCAGATGGCGGTGATCGAATCCTGCGTCCACGACCAGGGCGCGGGGCTGGTGATGATCGGCGGCGACCAGAGCTTTGGCGCGGGCGGCTACCTGAATACGCCCATTGAACGCGCGCTGCCTGTGGACATGCACCTGAAAAACGAGCGCGTGATGCCGTCCGGCGCGCTCGGCATTGTGTTGCACACCTGCGAATTTCCCGATGGGAATGCCTGGGGCAAGAAAATCTCCAAGGCCGCGATCGATGTGCTCTCCAGCGAAGACTACGCGGGGCTTTTGTATTACGGCGGGATGGGAGGTGAGACCTGGCTCTTCCGACCGTCGAAGATCGGTCCGAACAAGGAATCGATGTTTTCGCAGATCGATACCTGCTCGCCCGGTGACATGCCCGACCTGAACCAAATCGTGCAGATGGCCGTGCAGGCGCTGGGCAACCTGCCGCGCGTTTCGGTGAAGCACTGCATCATCATCACCGACGGCGACCCGTCTCCGCCGCGCGCCGAGACAGTCAATTCGGCGATCCGCAATAAAATCAGCATCACGATTTGTACGATTTATCCGCACGGTGGCGGCGATCTGGCGCAGATGAAGGAGATCGCCGAGCGCACCGGCGGCACGTACTACAACGTTCAGGATCCGAAGAAGCTGCCGCAGATCTTCATCAAGGAAGCCGCAATCGTTCGTAAAAGCCTGATCTATAGCGACGAGAAGGGCATCCCAGTCAGCGTGTACGTGCCAGGCGAACTGCTCGCGGACTTCGGCAAGGACATCCCCCCGGTGCGCGCGCTGGTCATGACCTCCCTAAAGGAAGGTGCGAAGCCGCCGCCCGAGCTGCACCTGGCCACGGTCGTCGAAGGCGAGAATGTGCCCGTCTTCGCCAAGTGGCGCTG
>Ga0265314_10002377_pt1 | contig 19374 bp, 18 predicted proteins | sample 4126metaG_FD_203106 | JGI IMG/M metagenome (GOLD analysis project Ga0265314, IMG submission 203106) | Rhizosphere microbial communities from Carex aquatilis grown in University of Washington, Seatle, WA, United States - 4-1-26 metaG | ecosystem: Host-associated > Plants > Roots > Rhizosphere >... | reverse complement strand
CTGCCGCCTCGGCGTCTGCGCCATCCTCGTCTGAGCTTGTGGCGCGGCAGCAGACGATGCCAGTAGTCCTTCCGGGCCGTCCGATGATAGATAAAACGATAGATTGACTCATGGCTGATGATGACGCGACCATGTTCCAGCGCCAGCCGGCCAGCGATCTGTTCTGGGGAATGTCCCATCGCAAGGCTATTGCCCACGATGTTCCGCAGGTCCGGCTGGCGCGCCAGCTTGAAGCGGCCATCCTGCCGGCGCCGGCGCTCAGCCAATTGCTGAGCCCGGACGGGCTCGTAGCCCCCCGCCCAGACTTTGGTAGGGCGGGAATTGCGCCGCAGCTCCCGACTGATCGTTGACGCTGACCGGTCGAGCGCAAAAGCAATTTGGTTTTGAGATTTACCGCCTGCATGCAGGCGGTAAATCTCAACGCGCTCCTCAAGGCTGAGCTGGCCATAACATTGTCCCATCGCCACAACACCCTAGCAGGTGTTGCACTTGTTCCGTGAACCTAAGCCCTGCTGCGCTGGAAGCATCCGGCGCGCGGCGAAATCTCGCCGGCGGTGTTCATTCCGATCGCGGAGGAGAGCGGCACCATCCTCGAGATCGGCGACTGGGTGCTCAAGACCGCGTGCCGCGAAGCCGCGACCTGGGAGCATCCGCTGACCATCGCCATCAACGTCTCCGCGATCCAGCTCTACAACCCGGACTTTGTCGCGGAATTGCATCAAATCCTGATCGACACCGGCCTGTCGCCGCGCCGGCTCGAAATCGAGATCACGGAAACCGCTTTGGTGCGCGATTTCAACCGGGCGCTGACCACGCTGCGGCAGGTCAAGGCGCTCGGCATCCGCATCGCGATGGACGATTTCGGCACCGGTTATTCGTCGCTGTCGAACCTGCGCGCGTTCCCGTTCGACAAGATCAAGATCGACGGCTCCTTCATCAAGTCGGTCAATTCCAACGAACAGGCCGCGACCATCGTTCGCGCCGTGCTGGGACTGGGACGCGGGCTCGGCCTGCCGGTGCTGGCCGAGGGCGTCGAAACCGACGCCGAGCTGCAATTCCTGCGCGACGAGATGTGCGACGAGGTGCAGGGCTATCTGCTCGGGCGACCCGCGGCGATCGGCCACTTCCGCCACCTCACCCACAACGATCCCGTCGACGAAATCGCGTTGGACGACCTGGTGCGGGCGCAGGCAAAGGCCGGCTGACCGGATTATTGAGAGGCGCTCGCGGCTCAAGGCTCGCCGTAGCGCAGTCGCCGGTAGACCGCGCCCAGCACGTTGGAATAGTCGTCGGTCCAGACCCGCTGGTTCCAGGTGGGGTCGGTTTGCTCCCACTTGTCGGACGACGCCAGCCTGCCGACATCGGCCTCGGCGCGCGCCGAGACCACCACGTCGGTGGCGAAGATATATTCACTGTCGCGACCGGAATCCTCGTCATAGACCCAGCTCTTCAGCTCGTTGGCGTCGGCGATGCCGACCACCACGCTTTCGAGCTCCAGATGCCGGTTCGAGACGTGCATCACCACCACGCCCTGCGGCGCCAGCTTGTCCTTGTAGATCTTCATCGCCTCTCTTGTGGCGAGATGGATCGGGATCGCGTCCGACGAATAGGCGTCGACGATGATCATGTCGTAGATGCCGTCGGGCTCGCGCGCAAAGGTCAGCCGCGCATCGCCGATCACCGGCTTCAGGCCCGGCTCGCAATTCTTGATATAGGTGAAATATTTCGGGTCGCTCGCGGTGTCGACCATCGACTGGTCGATCTCGAAGAACTTCCAGCTTTCGCCCGGCTCGGAGGCGCAGGTCAGCGTGCCTGAGCCGAGGCCGATCACCGCGACGCGCAGCGGTGCGCCCTTGCGTTCGCGGATCGCGGTGATCGCCCGGCCGATGCCGCCGTCCTTGTGATAATAGGAAATCGGCTCCGGCCGCCCGGTCACCGGCGAGCCGTCGTCGTTCTGGAATTTCTGCGCACCGTGGATCGTGGTGCCGTGCATCAGCACGTGATACTGGCCATGCGGCGTCACCACGATCTTGTGGACGCCAAAGAAGCTGCGCACGGTTTCCACGCGCCCGTCGTCGGACGGATAGGCGCGGATCAAAACCAGCGCCACCACGACGGTGGCAAAGATCTTCCAGCGGTTGGCGTTCAGGCCGAGCGCCAGCAGCGCCGACAGCACGCCCACCGCGCCGATCACCCACACCCTGCGGTCGTCGAGCCATTCCATGACATGACCGTTCGACCAGGATGGCGCGATCAACGCGGCCGCGAGCACGGCGAGCAGCGGCCAGTACCAGAAACTCCAGCGCGGCAGCCGCTCGTCGCCGCCGGGCGGCCGGCACAACGCCGCCAGCGCCAGCAGGATCGGGTATTCCGCGATCCAGGAAAACGTGTACGGCGCGATCAGGCCGGCGAACAGGCCGCCGAGCATGCCGCCGAACGACAGCGCGACATAGAAGCCGGTGAGGTATTTTGCGTGCGGCCGGGTCCGCGCCAGTTCGCCATGGCAGGCCATCGCGATCACGAAGAAGCACAGCAAATGCCCGCCCAGCGTCAGCAGCAGGTTCTGCTCGCCGCCGACCGCCAGCAGCACGACGACGCCCGCGATCGCCAGCGGCTGCGCCAGCAGCATCCAGCGATGCGGCAGCAGCGGCCGCGACTGGAACACCAGCACCCAGGTCAGCAGATACAGCGACAACGGCAGCACCCACAACAGCGGCGCCGCCGCGACGTCGGTGGAGATATGCGCGGTGACCGCGATCAGGAGGCCCGACGGCACCGCGGCGAGAAAAATCCAGCGCGCCCGCAGCATCCAGGCCGGCGGCGGCGCGTCGCTATGTTCCGCGAGTACGTCGACCGCAGCAGACGCCGGCGAGCGCAGCAGCAGCACGCCGCAACCCGCGATCAGCGCGATCAGCAGGCCATAACCGCCGGTCCAGATCAGATTCTGGGTGCGCAGCGTGAACATCGGCTCCAGCAGCACCGGATAGGACAACAGCGCCAGGAAACTGCCGATATTGGAGGAGGCATACAGGAAATACGGATCGGGTCCGTCGGGGTGGCCAGTCCGAACGAACCAGGCCTGCAGCAGCGGATTGTTGGCGGCGAGCGCGAAGAACGGCAGCCCGATCGAGACCGCGAACAGGCCGAGCAGCCAGAACGCGTAGCCGCTGGTCGGCGGCTCGCCCCAGCCGCCGGCGATCGACAGCGGCAAGGTCAACAGCGCGACCACCAGCAGCACCAGATGCACCGCGACGGGAATCGCGCGGTTACGCAATTGCATCAGGAAATGCGCGTAGGCGTAGCCGGCCAGCAGCAGCGACTGGAAAAACACCATCGCCACCGACCACACCGCCGGCGAGCCGCCCAGCCGTGGCAGCACCATTTTGGTGAATAACGGCTGCACCGAGAACAGCAGCAGCGCGCTGACGAAGATCGCCGAAGTATAGACCACCAGCACGAGCCGGTTCCGGGACGCCGCAGGCTGGCCCGCGGCGGGCGTATCGAGTGAGGTCATGGAAGCTCCGGCGGCAACCCGGCTGATGCCGGCGGCGAGATTCCGGCAGCTGTGCCGGGGCGGCAATGGATCATATCGCCCCCGCGCGGGCAATCCGGCGCGGGCGGGCCGGGTCTTCACTTATTGCTGTGCGGGTCGGATTGTGTCCGATAGAAACACTGCGTCGTCCCTGCCTAGTGCGCAATTGCGCACGGGCGCAGGGACGACGACGGATGGTGAGTTGCGCATGACCGAAACCGACGTCCTGATCATCGGCGCGGGGCATAACGGCCTCACTTGCGCGGCCTATCTGGCGATGGCCGGGCTGCGCGTGACCGTGGTCGACCGCCGCAAGGTCGAAGGCGGCGCCGCGGTGACCGAAGAGTTTCATCCCGGCTTCCGTAGTTCGGTGGCGGCCTACACCGTCAGCCTGTTGAACCCGCAAGTCACAGCCGACCTGAAACTGGCCGAGCACGGGCTGCGCGTGGTCGAACGCAAGGCGCAGAACTTTTTGCCCGCGCCCGACGGCAGCTACCTGCTGACCGGCGAAGGCCGCACCCATCAATCCGTTGCGAAACTCAGCGCGCGCGATGCCGGCCGGATCGACGATTTTGCCCGCGAACTGGAAGAGATCGCGGACGTGCTGCGCGAGCTGGTGCTGCGCCCGCCGCCCAACATGGTGGAAGCGTTCGGGATCGGCGCGATGCGCGAAGCCTTCAACGCGCTGGGCACCGCCAACATCCTGCGCCGACTGACGCTGGAGCAGCAGCGCAGCCTGCTCGATTTGTTCACCCGCTCGGCCGGCGAGATGCTGGATGAACGGTTCGAGAGCGACCTCGTCAAGGCGCTATACGGCTTTGATGCCATCGTCGGCAACTACGCCAGCCCTTACGCGGCGGGCTCGGCCTATGTGATGCTGCACCATGCGTTCGGCGAGGTGAACGGCAAGAAGGGGGTCTGGGGCCACGCCGTCGGCGGCATGGGCGCGATCACGCAGGCGATGGCGCGCGCCGCGCGCGGCCACGGCGCCGAAATCCGGCTGGAGAGCGGCGTGCGCGAGGTGATCGTCGAGCGCGACCGCGCCGTGGGCGTCGCCCTCGACAATGGCGAGACCATCCGCGCCAAATCGATCGCCTCCAGCGTCAATCCCAAGCTGCTGTACACGCGGCTGCTGCCGGCTGGTGCGCTGACGCCGTCGTTCCTCGAGCGCATGAAAAACTGGCGCAACGGCTCCGGCACGTTCCGGATGAACGTGGCGCTCGCGCGACTACCCTCATTCACCGCGCTGCCCGGCGCCGGCGACCATCTCACCGCCGGCATCATCTTAGGCCCGAGCCTCGGCTACATGGATCGCGCCTGGCAGGACGCGCGCGACCATGGCTGGAGCCGCAAGCCCGTGGTGGAACTGCTGATCCCATCCACGCTGGACGATACGCTGGCGCCCGCGGGACGACATGTCGCCAGCCTGTTTTGCCAGCACGTCGCGCCGGAACTGCCGGACGGAAAGTCATGGGACGATTGTCGTGACGAGGTCGCCGATCTCATGATCGCGACGGTGGACGCCTACGCGCCGGGTTTTGCGCAAAGCGTGATCGGCCGGCAGGTGCTGTCGCCGCTGGATCTGGAGCGCCAGTTCGGATTGCTGGGCGGCGATATCTTTCATGGCGCGCTGAGTTTGAACCAGTTGTTCTCGGCGCGGCCGATGCTCGGCCATGCCGATTACCGCGGCCCGCTAAAAGGCCTGTACCATTGCGGCTCCGGCGCCCATCCCGGCGGCGGCGTCACGGGCGCCCCCGGGCACAACGCCGCCCGCGTCATCCTCGGCGATCACCACGCCCTGTTCAGGTGAGGCCAGTGCGCGCCGTCACGTAAATCAAGTGCGGAAGCGCGCAATTGATCCTGCGATGATCTGCATCATCAGTCCGGCGACCCATCCCGCCATGACGACGATTGTCCAGGACATCCGCGGATTTTCACGAAGCACAATCACGCCGACCGATACGAATGCCGCCAGCGTCGCGAAAAATGTGCCGGCCGCGCTGAGAAACTCAGGGGCGTCAATCTTTCCGCCGGAAACGCCGGACGCACCGCTTGACCCATGCAAGGAGGGCGGAGTGTCAATTCCCAGATAGAACCCAATTGCACCTCCAATCATCATGATGGCCAGAAACCCCTGCGAAGTGAACGCCGAAATGCTCGAGCCCACATGAGCCGCCACGAACAGGCCGCATGCCGCCCCCGCCATCGCAAGGCCGACACGTTCCAGGACGTGGGCCGCTTTTCTCACGCGCAATTGCATCGTCGTTCCTCCACTGAGCCCCGTGGTCCTGCCGAGAGCCTGTGCGCAAACTTCCGGTATTTGGTGATGCTATTACGTCTGCACCCGGCGGAGGCCCTTGACTCAAATCAAGTTCCCGTCCGCCAGGCTGGCCTGGCTCTTATCGACATTCGACTGCGATGTCGCCATGATGGTCGAATGACCGCACGACATCGATCTTTGGTTCTGTTTGTTGTCCTTGTCGTCGGCGCCGGCCTGGCGTTAGGTGCCAGCAACCTGCCCGGTGCCTGGTATGGAAGCCTGCAAAAGCCGCCCTTCAACCCGCCGAACTGGGTGTTTGCGCCGACCTGGACGGTTCTTTACCTGCTGATCGCCGTGGCCGGCTGGCGCACATATCTGCGCGATGCCCACGGCGCGCCGATGCAGCTATGGTTCGCGCAGATGCTGCTCAATTTCGCATGGTCGCCGGTCGTCTTTCGGCTTCACGCTCTGGCGCTCGGCCTCGGCGTTATCCTGACCATGCTCGCCACGATCGTGGGTTTCATCGCGCTCCGCTGGAAACAGGACCGCGTGGCGGCCGGACTGTTCATCCCCTATGCCGCATGGGTCGCGTTCGCCGCACTGCTCAATTATTCGCTCCTGCGATTGAACTGATTGGCCGTCTCCCGACCGCCCCAAAGCAACACCGACCGACGAAGCCGAACCCATCGGCGATTATGGAGGGGCGTGGAAAAGCCTGTTCGCAAGGCTGTGGATGGGCTGGGGAAAAGTTCGGAATAACCGCGTGGAAATGCGGTTAATGAGCCGCGTATGCGCGGTGGAGAAGACCATCGGTTTGCTGTTGCAAATCGGTGGGGTCTCAGTTTGGATTTTTTGGCGGGATGCTTTGCTGGAAGTGCTCCACGGCACCATCCATTCGAACCCAGCGGCATCGCCCATCGGAAAAGCCTCCCACCGTTTCCAGGCCAGTTTTCAATCCGAGACAACTAGCGGAGAAACTGGGGACAAGCCACTGGATGAGCAGTGGATGAGCAGTGGACGAGGGCCGATCAAGCGGTGGCAAAGCCGGTGGGTTTGCTGTGGAAATCGGGTAGTGCCTCGGTTGAAATCCAATTTGGGTCGGCCTGACAGAAGGCGTCGCCAATGTCGATTTGGTGCGCCCATCGCGGTAACACGCAAATCAGCTTGACCGCATTCTGGGGCATTTTACTTTTGCTGCAGGATGACTCCGAATAATTTTCCAGCGGCTAGCCACCGCTCTCTGACTCCCGACCTCACAGATCGACTCTCGTTTCGGCGAAGACCGAATCCCCGAGCCGTGCCGGTTTGATTGGCGTAAAATACTACGCAGAGGCCGACACGTCGCGCGTTCCGCGGCAAAAACCTGTTGTCATGAGTTTCGCATCCACTATGCTTTCCGCAAGCGCACCCGCGGAAGATAGCGCCGCGGGAAACAATTTGCATTAAGAGGGGGCAAGATGCTTTATCGAGCAGGGGCGGTGGCGATTACAATATTTTTGATGGAAAATGCACAATGCCTGGCTGCGGGAGCCGTTGCGGTTGGCCAGCCGGCCGACATCGCCAAGGATGGCGTTGCAATCTTTACCTACGTAAGGGGAAGCACCTCGCAGATTGCCAAGGGAAAAGCGTTGGAGGGCTGCAAAGCATTGTCAACCGCTTCGGAGACATCGCGAGCCCTTTGCAAAATTGTAGCCACCTTCGAAAACCAGTGTGCGGCACAGGCTTTGGATCCCCAAAATGGGACGCCGGGATTCGGATGGGCGATAGCAAGCAACTCCGCAAGGGCCAAAGCGCAGGCTTTGTCCAATTGCCGCGATACCGCAGGTCCGACGCGACAAGATGCGTGCGTTGTGGGCGACCGCGATCTTTGGTGCGATGGGACGGCTAAGTAAAACAACACAGATTGAAACTGAGACACTTACCCGCTAAGCCCCTTCCTTGCGAAGCTTGCCGCCAAGCATTACTCTATCTGGAGTTTCGGGCAAAGCAGGAGGCAAGCAATGGGATATGTTCTGTTCGTTGCGATAGTCCCGGGCTCGCTTTTGATCGTTGATTATCTCGCGCGCGAGCGCGGCTGGAATTGCTCACGCTGGGCCGTGGCTTCCGTGACGATCGGCCTGCTGGCCATTCCATTGATCTATCTGGTGGAAGCGGCGTACGCCGTCCGGAAGATGATTGCTGCCCCGAGGCCCTGAGGGCGAAAGACGGCAGCTTTCAGTCCGAGATTCCGGAGATGGCAGCTAGCGCTCCCATGGCCTTTTGCCATTGCCATCGCGATCCCAACTCTTGGGAAGCACATCGGCTTTTTCGGCGGCATCAGCTTTGATCCGCGCAGCTCTGACTGTTGCGTGATCGTCGGCATCAGCCTGGGCGCGCTCTGCTCTGATCGCAGCGCGATCAGGAGATGGCAGGACGGGTGCTGTTGCCGGGCTTTCCGCAGCCGCTACGCCGGAACACATAACGACACAGAACGCTAGTACCAAAGATTTCATTCAGGCACATTAAGGCCCAATAGCGTTCCAAATAAGTCCGCTCCTTATTTCTCCGCCCGTTGCAACTGCTCCAGATACGCACAAAACATATCCGCCATCGCGTCCGCACAGGTTTCGATCTCCGCCGGAGTCTGGCGTTGGTTCGTATTTTTCTGGAAATGGCGCTGAAATTCCTCGTGGTGCCATCCGAAGAAGCCTCGCGCCGCGTCTGATGCTCTCCCCCTCCCCCGTTCTTCACGGGGAGAAAGTTGGGGTGAGGTTCAAAGCCGAGACGTGAATCAGGCAGCCTTGACGCGCGCGATCCGCGCAAGTTCATCCACGATCTTGCTGCGTGCGGTCTGGACGTCAAAACTGTTCTGAAGATTCAGCCACAGTTCCGGCGTCGTGCCGAACGCCATCGACAGCCGAAGCGCGGTATCCGCCGTCACGCCAGTCTGCTCGTTCGCAAGCCGCTCGATCCTGGTACGCGGAACGCCGCAGGCCTTGGCGAGAGCACCGGCCGACATGTCGCGCGGGACAAGGAATTCCTCCCGGAGCACTTCGCCGGGATGCAAGGGCGGAAGTTTCCGGGAAAGTTTTTTGGCCACCCGACCCTCCATGGTCTGTGTGGTCTCAGTGGTAGTCGACGAATTCCACGTCCTCTGGACCTTCCGCGGCCCAGACAAGCAAACCTGGAATTGGTCGTTTACGCGGATCGAATGCTGTTCGCGACGGTCTCCCTTGAGGGCTTCGAGCCGATTGGCACGCGGCGCGCGCAAGTCATCCAGCACCCCGCACGTAAGATCGGAATTCACCCGACGCTGGAAGCTGATTTGGGCTGCTTGTCCAGTGCCCTCGGTAAAAATATTTCCATTTTATTTCGACCCAAATCACCGGCCTTTATGGCGTTATCCCGTGCCCGCAAGAGGGGCGTGTCGACCGTCACGAAACGTTGGACGCGGGGAGCGATGGGCGCGTCGTGTCACAAGACGAGTGATATTGCGCGCACGGCGAAGTCGTGTGGTCCTGACGCCCGGATTGCTGGCGTCAAGTCCTCGAGAGGCTAACGCCTCCCGGGGGCGATGGTGGCAAGAAGCTTCGATTCACCAGGGAGAGCACGTATAAGTCGTAAAGCCATTGCGCAGGGAAGGCCGGAGTGTTTCCGCTGAACCTGTATGCTCGTGTGCGCATTTCCTTGTGCATCATTGCACACGAGACCGCGGGTGCAGCGCGCACCCGGTCTTCCCTGCGCCCTCTTGCTTTCGGGGGCGGAGTTATTTGCAAACCTCGGACACACGCTGTCGCGAGAACGCGAAGTTGTATTCAATCTCGTAGGGTGGGCAAAGCGAAGCGTGCCCACCGATCAAGTGGACTACGGAAGATGGTGGGCACGGCGCTAGCGCGCCTTTGCCCACCCTACGTGCTTTGAATGAATGAGGTTGATGCCTTCTCTTCCAATTACCGCCAGCGGTTATGGGCCGCCGCGCCGCGTGCGCAATTGCGCACCAGGCCGGGAAGACGGCCTGTCGCTACCACCCTCCCTGGAGGTCGCTTGCTGCAAAGCAAAACCCGCGCGCAGCGCGTCGCGGCCACGCCCAATTGTGCTATCGTTGCATCGACGCGCGTTCGCTGCCGCAGAATTTCCTCGCACGATCGCGCAGACCTTCATCATTCCGGGAGATCCCGATGCCGCGTCTGACAAAGCCGCTTTACCAGATCAACGACGGCCCCGACGAGGATCGTTGGCTGCTGGCGTTCGATACCGACACCCGCCGGCTGTTCGTCGAACACGAAAAGACCCGCGGCGACACGCGCGGGCGCGGCTATTCGATCGAAACCGACGAACTCGAAGTCGCCGACTATCTCAACGAAACGGGTCCCGGTCAGCACGAGCTGGTGCGGCTGCTCGGCACGCTGTTCGCTCAGGAACACGCCGACGCGTGACCGCGACGGCCTGTGGATAAACACGGTATGTTCCGTGTATCAAGCTGTGGAACACGGTGGGATACGCGGTGATCAAAGGACGTAACCATGAGTGTTCTAGACGATTTTCTGGTCGACTCCGACATCTCGATGCTCGACAAGGTCAAAATCCAGGCCCAGGTGCTGGTGCCGGTGGTGCGGGCGCTACGCACTGAGCTCGGCCGCGACAAGGCCGATGCGCTGGTCAAGGGCGCGCTGCGCGACTGGTCGAAACGACTGTTTGCCGAGATCGGCAAGGATATCGAAGGCAGCCCGTACCGAAAATTCGCAGCCATGAACACGGCGCTGGCGGACGTGACCATGCGAGAGGTCAGCTTCGACATGCACCGCCGCGACAAGCAGGCGCTGGAATTCGACATCACCTCGTGCCGCTTCGCCGAATTCTTTCGGGCGCTCGGCGAGCCCGAACTCGGCGCGCTCTTGATCTGCCATGTCGATGCCGACATCGCGGACGCCGGCGGCAGCGAGGTCAGCTTCAGCCGCACCCAGACCCTGATGCAGGGCGCGTCGTGCTGCAATTTCCGCTACAGGTTCGAACCGCGCTAGAAATTGTCCCGCCGTATCGACAAATCATGGCTGGTGCTGGCCAGCGTCGAAAATTCCGAGCACGACCGCTGCGTCGATATTTTTTCGCGGCCTGACGGCAGTTTCGGCTTCGAGGAATTCCGCCGCGACGTCGAGGACCGCGGACAATGGACCCCGGTGCAGTATTATTCCGGCGCCGCCTACATCTCGTCCGCCGCGGCACTGGACACCGCCGAACGCTGTGTGCCATGGCTCGCGGGGATTTTTGCGCGCCAGCCGGAGCTGCGAGCGCGCATTCCCTAAACTAACTTTCTCCACTGCCCGGACCCATCAATGTCATCCACCATCACCCCCGCCACCCACCGCGCCAACTTCGCCATCGGCAGCGAAACCACGGCCAAGAACGTCGTCGATCTCCTGACCGAGAGTTTTTTCGAGGGCCAGGCCGCGATCGCCGCATTCGAGCGGCCGGACGGCATCTGGGACGTCACGGTGCATTTCGCCGAGGAGCCGGATCAGGCTTCCATCCGCGACCTCGTCGGCCTCGCCGCCGGCGAGGATGTCGCAAAAGCCATCGCCTTCGATACTGTCGAGGCCAAGGATTGGGTCAAGGCCACGCTGGAAGACCTCGTGCCCGTCCCCGCCGGACGTTTCGTCGTGCACGGCCAGCACGACCGCGCCCGCGTGCCGCCCAACAAGCTCGGCATCGAGATCGAGGCCGCCTTGGCGTTCGGCACCGGCCATCACGGCACCACGCGCGGCTGCCTGCTGCTGCTCGATCATGTGCTGAAGAAATACTATCCACGCCGCGTGCTCGATCTCGGTACCGGCACCGGCGTGCTGGCGATCGCAGCGGCCAAGGCGCTGCGTCGCGCCGTGCTGGCCAGCGACATCGATCCCGCCTCGGTGCGGGTCGCGCGCGACAATGCCCGCCTCAATGGGACAGGCGATCTGGTGCAGGTGATCCAGGCCACCGGATTCGAAGCGCCGCAATTCGCTTCGCGCGGCCCGTTCGACCTGGTGCTGGCGAATATCCTGGCCAATCCGCTGCGGCAATTGGCGGGCCCGATGGCGCGGCATCTGGCGCCGTCGGGACTGGTGATCCTGTCGGGCCTGCTGACGCCGCAGGCGGCCGGCGTCATCGCCGCCTATCGCGCCCGCGGACTGCTGCCGCTGCGGCATCTCAGGATCGACGGCTGGAGCAGCCTGTTGCTGCGCAACGCGGGTTGAGGGCGCTGCCCGATGACCGCCGCCTCGCTGTCAGAGAAGAGCTGCGGAGAATGCACCCTTTGCTGCAAGGTGATGGCGATCGAGCAACTCGAAAAGCCGGTCGGTTCATGGTGCCGGCACTGCCAGCCGGGCCGCGGTTGCCTGATCTATGACGAGCGACCGGCCGAGTGTCGGAGCTTTCGTTGCCTTTGGCTGGTCAATGACCTGCTCGACCGGCGCTGGAAACCAAGCAAAGCAAGATTTGTCCTGACCACTTCCGAAGACGGCATCGAGGTCAGATGCGATCCTGGCTATCCCGATGCCTGGCGCAAGGAACCGTTTCGCAGCGAGATCCGGCAATGGGCCATATCCGGCGAAACCCGCGAGGTGACGGTGGTCGTCATCGTCAACGACCGGATGATTCTGATCACACCGGAGCGTGAGTTCGATCTGGGCATCGTCCGGCCGGATCAGCGCATCGTGGGCGAGCTCGAAGGCACGCGCGTCGTCGGTGCAAAAGTGGTGGGAGCATCCGAGTTCGAATGACGGGATGTCGAAATCAATCCGGCTTCGGTTCCGGCCGAGTCTTGCGCTCGCGCGAAGCGCGCTTGACGCGGGCCTCGACAAAGCGATCCAGCATCTGGACGATGACGCCGGGTGGTTTCCTGACCACGGACGTCGCCGCCACCGGCGTGCGCGGCGCCGGCGGCGATATTTTCTCAAACGAAAAAGCAGGCATGGTGTATCCCCTCGTCGTTGAGTTGAAACACTCCCGGTCGTCCCCCGGTGTCGTGAGAGAACGACTTGCACCGCAAATCGTTGTCCCCTGTCTAACGCAGATGGATAAATTGAAGCACAATCTATGCCAAATTGCGGCGATCGCTGCCGCATTGTAGACTTATACGCGTCATCCCGGCTCCCCGCCCTTGCAACCCGGTCATCCCATGTTCGAAGCCCGTTTCCAGACATTCGAAGAGCCGGAAAGCGGCGTGGTGCTGACGGCGCGGCTGTCGGCATTCCGCGAGGAGCTGGCGCGGCGGAAACTGGCGGGATTCGTCATCCCCCGCGCCGATCAGCAGCAAAATGAGTACGTTGCGCCGTCCGAGGAGCGGCTGGCCTGGCTGACCGGCTTTACCGGCTCCGCAGGCCTCGCGATCGTGCTGACCCAGGAAGCCGCGCTATTCGTCGACGGCCGCTACACGCTGCAGGCCGCCAAGCAGGTCGACGCCAGGGCCTGGAAGGTCGAGCCGCTGATCGACCCCTCCCCCGAAAGCTGGCTGACGGCGCATCTTATCCCCGGCGACCGCCTCGGATTCGACCCGTGGCTGCACACTTCGGCGGCAGCGGAGCGGCTGGCGGCGGCCTGCGCCAAGGCCAAGGCCGAGCTGGTCGCGGTGGAAACCAACCCGCTCGATTCGGTCTGGACCGAACGGCCGCAACCGCCGCTCGGCCCGGTCGCGATCCATGGCAAGCAATTTTCCGGCGAAGCGGAGAGCGAAAAGCTCGCGCGCATCCGCGGCGAGATCGAGCGGCTCGGCGTCGACGCGCTGGTGCTGTCGGATTCGCATGCGGTGGCCTGGACCTTCAATATCCGCGGCGCCGACGTCTCGCATACACCGTTGCCACTGTCCTACGCGCTGGTGCCAAAGGACGGCCGGCCGACCGTATTCATCGATCACCGAAAACTCTCCAACAGTGCGCGCGATCATCTCGAGCAGTCCGCCGATGTCGCCGAGCCCGGCGCGCTATCAGGCGAACTCACCGCGCTGGCGCAGCGCGGCGGCTCGGTCGCGCTCGACAGCGCCACCGCCGCCGACGCGCTGAGCCGTCTGATCGGCGCGGCCGGCGGCAAGGTTGTGCGCGGCAGCGATCCGGTGGCGCTGCTGAAGGCCTGCAAGAACCCGACCGAGATCGAAGGCACCAGGAATGCGCATCGGCGCGACGCGGTGGCGCTGGCGCGGTTCCTGGCCTGGATCGACCGCGAAGCCCCGACCGGGCATTTGACCGAGATCGACACCGTCGAGGCGCTGGAAAGTTTTCGGCGCGACACCGGCGCGCTCAGGGACGTGTCGTTTCCGACCATCGCCGGCACCGGGCCGAACGGCGCCATCGTGCATTATCGCGTCACCCGCAAGACCAACCGGCGGATCGCGTCCGGCGACCTGCTGCTGATCGATTCCGGCGCGCAATACCAGGATGGCACCACCGACGTCACCCGCACCATTGCGATCGGCGAACCATCGGCGGAAATGCGCGACCGTTTTACCCGCGTGCTGCGCGGCCATATCGCAATCGCGCGCGCAGTATTCCCCGACGGCACCACCGGCGCGCAGCTCGATTCGCTGGCGCGGCAATTTTTGTGGCAGGCGGGGCTCGATTTCGAGCACGGCACCGGCCACGGCGTCGGCAGCTATTTGTCGGTGCATGAAGGCCCGGCGCGGATTTCAAAACTCGGCACCACGCCGCTGCGGCGAGGCATGATCCTGTCCAACGAGCCCGGCTATTACAAGACCGACGCCTACGGCATCCGGATCGAGAACCTCGAACTGGTGGTCGCCAAGGAAGTTGCGGGCGCGGAAAAGCCGTTGAACGCGTTCGAGGCGCTGACGCTGGCGCCGATCGACCGGCGATTGATCGACGTCGGCATGCTCGGCCGCGACGAACTCGGCTGGCTCAACGACTACCACGCCCGTGTCCGTCACGAGGTGCGGCCGCAGCTCGACGCGCCGACCCAAGCGTGGCTCGACCATGCGACGGCGGCGCTGGCAGGATGATGCGCGAGATGCTCCCAACCTCGCCCCGCTCTATGCGGGGAGAGGTCGGAGTCGGCGCGGTAGCGACGACTCCGGGTGAGGGGCGAGGCAATGCGGAAAGGCAAGCAAGAGATTTTTAATAAGCATTTCGGGCCGTGCCCCGGCCTCTCACCCCAACCCTCTCCCCGCGCAGTGCGGGGAGAGGGAGAGCGCCAGTCGTTCCGCGCGACGTATCCCGTTCAGCGAATGGCCGCATTCCGAAACGGGCGTATTCGTTGCCGGCGATAGCTCTACAGTCTGACCCGCAAAAACCGGATCAGACGCGAATGCATGGAGTGACGGGCAAGCCGCCGCCGGCGGTAGACCACGGCGCGATCGCGGCGTCCCGGATCACGCTGTTGCTGCTGGTCGCGATGACCGGGGTGGCGCCGATCTCGCTCTATATGCTGGTGCCGGCGCTGCCGATGCTGGCGCAGAGCTTCGGCAGCGACATCTCGGTCGCGCAGATGACGGTGTCGCTCTATATGGTCGGCATCGCCTGCTCGCAGATCATCATGGGGCCGCTGTCGGACCGGTTCGGACGCCGGCCGGTGCTGCTGGCGGGGCTCGGCCTGATGGTGGCGGCGAGCGCGGCCGGCTGCTTCGCCAATAGCCTGCCGCAATTGATCGTCGCCCGATTCTTGCAGGCGCTGGGCGGCGCCACCGGCATGGTGGTGAGCCGCGCCATCATCCGGGATCTCTACAGCCGCGACCGCATCGGCGCCATGATCAGCCTCGTGATCGCGGTGATGATGATCGCGCAGATGCTGAGCCCGCTGACAGGCGGCCTGCTGGAAATCGCGTTCGGCTGGCGCTCGATCTTCTATTTGATCACCGCGGCCTCGCTGGTGATCACCGTGGCGATCGCGCTGGCGTTGCCGGAGACGCGCGGCGAGCGCTCGGCCGGCAGCGGATTGCGCGGCGACGTCGGCAGTCTGTTCAGCAGCCGTGCTTTCATCGGCTACATGCTCTGCATGGTGCTGGCCTCGCAGATCATTTTTGTCTTCGCCGGCGGCGGGCCGTATCTGGTGGTCACGCATATGGGCCGTTCCAGCGCCGAATACGGTGCGTGGTTTGCGACTACCGCGTTCGCCTATCTGATCGGCAATTTGTTCTGCGTGCGCTTCGCGCCGCGCCATTCGCTGGAAAAACTAATCTGGTTCGGGCTGGCGCTGCAGCTCGCCGGCAGCCTCTTGAACCTGATCTGGGGATTTACCGGCTTCAACCAAGCGCCGTCATGGCTGTTCGGCACCCAGATGATCGTGATGTTCGCCAATGCGTTCGTGATGTCGAACTCGTCCGCCGGCGCCATCAGCGTCCGCCCCGAAGCCGCCGGCACCGCGTCGGGCGCGATGGGATTTTTGCAGATGGGCGTGGGCTCGCTGCTGTCGCAGTTCGGCGCGTTTCTCGGCGGCCACTTCGCCACCGCGCTGCCGCTGACGGCCGCCATCTTCGCGCTCTCGATCGCCTGCGCCTCGACCATGATCTTCATCGTCCCGCGGCAGACGCTGATCGTCAGCGAGGAGCTGATCGAACAGGCGGAGGAGGAAGAGTCGGGGTTGTTATGAGGGGAAAGAATCCAAGTTCGTCATTGCGAGCGGAGCGAAGCAATCCAGAGCCACAAAGCAAGACTGGATTGCTTCGTCGCAAGTGCTCCTCGCAATGACGACCTCACTCCCCGATCAGCTTCAGCCACTCGTCCTCGGTCAAAACCTCAACGCCGTGCTTCTTGGCCTCCGCGAGCTTGGAGCCGGCGCCGGGGCCGGCGACGACGTAGTCGGTCTTTTTCGACACCGAGCCGGCGGCCTTGGCGCCGAGCCGCTCCGCGGTAGCCTTGGCCTCGTCGCGGGTCATCTTCTCCAGCGAGCCGGTAAAGACGACGGTCTTGCCGGCGACCTTCGAGTTGCTCTTGGGCTTTTCGGCATCGAGGATCGTGACCTCGCGCGTCAGCCGCTCGACGATGCCACGGTTGTGGCTCTCGCCGAAATAGGCCTTGATGCTGGCGATCACGGTGTCGCCGATCTGGTCGAGCGCGTCCATCTCGGCAATGGTCTCCTCGTCGCCCTTGACGACCGCGAGGCAGGCATCGTGGAACGCCTGCCAGGAACCGTAGCCGCGCGCCAGCGCCAGCGCCGTGGTCTCGCCGACCTGGCGCATGCCGAGCGCGAAGATAAAACGCTCCAGCGAAATCCGCCGCCGGCCCTCGATCGCGGCGAACAGATTGCGCACCGAGGTTTCGCCGTAGCCCTCGATTTCCTCGAGTTTTATCTTTTTGTTACGCTCCGGCAATGTGAAGATGTCGGCCGGCTCCTTCACCCAGCCCTGCTCGAAGAAGAACTGGATCTGCTTTTCGCCGAGCCCATCGATATCGAAGGCGCGGCGGGAGGCGAACAGTTTGAGGTGCTCGATCTTCTGAAACGGACAGGCGAACTCGCCGGTGCAGCGGGCCCGCGCGCCCTCCTCGCCGGCCGCGGTTTCCTCGCGCACCACATCGGTATGCAGCGGGCACGGACATTTTTTCGGGAAGGGAAACCGCTTGGCGCTTTTCGGACGCTTGTCGATCACAACGTCCACGACCTGCGGAATCACGTCGCCAGCGCGCTGGATGATGACGGTGTCACCGATCATGATTTCGCGGCCCTCGCGCAATTGCTCGCCGTCGCCGCCGATGCCCCTGATGTAGTCTTCATTGTGCAGGGTGACGTTCTGCACGATGACGCCGCCGACGCCGATCGGTTCAAGCTTGCCGACTGGGGTCAACGAGCCGGTGCGGCCCACCTGAATTTCAATGTCATTCAGCACCGTCATGGCCCGCTCGGCCGGAAACTTGTGCGCGATCGCCCAGCGCGGCGTACGCGACACGAAACCGAGCCGCTCCTGCCAATCGATCCGGTCGACCTTGTAGACGACGCCGTCGATGTCGTAGTCGAGCTCGGCGCGCTGTTCCTCGATCTTGCGGTGGAACGCGATCAACTGCTCGACCGAATGGCAAAGCTTGGTCAGCGGATTGGTCGTAAAGCCGCAGCGCTGGAACCAGCTGATCATGCCGGACTGGGTGTCCTCCGGCATGTCACTCATCTCGCCCCAGGCATAGGCAAAGAAGCCGAGCGGACGCGACGCGGTGATCGACGGATCCTTTTGGCGCAGCGATCCCGCCGCCGAATTGCGCGGGTTGGCGAAGATGGTGTCGCCGGCCGCCTTCTGCCGCTCGTTCAGCGCCAGGAAGGCCTTCTTGGTCATATAGACCTCGCCCCGCACCTCGCAGATTTCGGGCACGTTTCGGCCCTTGAGCTTTTGCGGCACATCTTCCAGCGTGCGGATGTTGGCGGTGACGTCCTCGCCCTCGGCGCCGTCGCCACGGGTCGCGGCGGTGACGAGTTCGCCGCCCTCATAGCGCAGCGACATCGACAGTCCGTCGATCTTGGGCTCGGCGCTGAACGCGATCTGGTCGTCGGAAAGTTTCAGAAAGCGCTCGATGCGCGCGGCGAAATCCAGCACGTCCTGCTCGGCAAAGGCGTTGTCGAGCGACAGCATCGGCACCGCATGCCGGACTTTTTTGAACCGCCCGGACGGCGCCGCGCCGACTTTTTGCGACAGCGAATCGGAACTGACAAATTCCGGAAATCTTTTCTCGATGGCGTTGAAGCGCTGGCGCAGCGCGTCGTATTGGGCGTCGGTGACGCTTGGCGCATCCTCCTGATAATAGCGCCTGTCATGCCCTTCCAATTCGAGCGACAGCCGCATCAACTCGACCTTGGCCTGCGCCTTGGTGAGCTTGGCGACGTCGACGGGGGGTTTTGCCTTGGATGATTTTGCCATTATCCCGGGGAGTATAATTCGTCATTCGTAAAGTGCGAACCCGCAACGACGCTGTAATCCGATTACGCCGTCGCCGCCTTCAGCAACCGATCCGCCGCGGCCCTCGCCTCGTTGGTGATCTCCGCGCCCGCCAGCATGCGGGCGATCTCCTCGCGGCGGTGATCGGCGGCAAGCGCGTTGACACGGGTGGCGACGCGCTTGCCCTTGTCGAGCGCGTCCTTGGAAATCAGCAGATGCTGGGTGGCGCGCGCGGCGACCTGCGGCGCGTGCGTCACCGCCATCACCTGCACCTTGCCGGCCAGCCGCGCCAGCCGGGCGCCGATCGCATCCGCCACCGCGCCGCCGACACCGGTGTCGATTTCGTCGAACACCAGCGTGGGCGCCGAACCGCGGTCGGACAGCACCACCTTCAGCGCCAGAAGGAACCGCGACAGCTCGCCGCCGGAGGCGACCTTCATCAACGGGCCGGCTTTGGTGCCCGGATTGGTCTGGACCCAGAACTCGACCCGGTCGATGCCCTGCGGACCGGGCGCGGCGGGATCGGATTCGACCTGCGTCATGAATTTCGCGCGTTCGAGCTTCAGCGGCGCGAGTTCGGCATTGACGGCCTTGTTGAGTTTTTCGGCCGACTTGGTCCGGGCCGCCGAAAGCTTGGTCGCAGCCGCGCTGTAATGCTTGTCGGCCTCGGCGGCCTGCGCCTCGAGCTTCTTCAACTGCCCCGCGCCGGCGTCGATCAGCGCAACGTCGGCGGAATATTTCGCGGCCAGCGCCGCCAGCCCATCG
>Ga0265314_10002374_pt1 | contig 19397 bp, 18 predicted proteins | sample 4126metaG_FD_203106 | JGI IMG/M metagenome (GOLD analysis project Ga0265314, IMG submission 203106) | Rhizosphere microbial communities from Carex aquatilis grown in University of Washington, Seatle, WA, United States - 4-1-26 metaG | ecosystem: Host-associated > Plants > Roots > Rhizosphere >... | reverse complement strand
GCCTTGCAGAAGCCGGAACTGGTGAAAGCCATCGCGCCCAATTGGTCCTACACCAACGAAGACGGCATCCCGAACGTAAAATCCGTCATGGCCATGCAGGACTACTGGTCCGACTATTTCACCTACGTCGAGAAAAAGGTGCCGGAAGAGCAGTTGTTCGACCTCAGCATCGCGAAGGAAGCCAAGGCGCGTCTTGATCGCGAAAAGCCGTTCGCCAACTAAGCCAGCCCACGCGCCGCGCGCAAAAAAAAACCGGGCCCCGAGGGGCCCGGCTTGAGAGTGCCGGCGTGGGGGCCGGCAACATCTTCCAGAGGGGAACATGTGCCGCGCCGGCGACTCTGGGAGGATATCGGTCCGGCACGACAGCTATTCGAGATTATGCTTTCGCGCGGCGGCGGCAACGCCGCGAGCCGCATGTCAGCCATGTCCTATTGCAAATATCGGTGGTGACCCGCTGCGGGCCGGGGGGCCGCATGACGGCCATCCGGGGCACGCTTAAACGAAAATCTAGAAGTGCCAGCGCTGCGCGTTGGCGACCAGGAAGTCGCGAAACACCTGGATGCGCGCCACCGATTTGAGCTCTTCGGGGTAGACGAAATAGGCGTCGAGCGCGAGCGTGTCGGCCTCGCCGAACAACTGCACCAGGCCGCCGTTTTCCTCGACCAGATAATCCGGCAGCATGGCGACGCCAAGCCCGCGCTGGCAGGCGCGCAACAGGCCGAGCACGTTGTTGATCGAAAGCGTCGGCGTGCGGGCGTCCTTGGTCTCCCGCGCCACTTCCAGCAGCCAGCGCCGGTTGGCGAAATGCGCCGGCACATTGCCCCCGAGCAAGAGGATGCGGTGCTTGTCGAGTTCCTCGTGACTGCGCGGCGTGCCGAAACGTTTGAGGTAATCCGGCGAGGCGTATGCGTGGAAATGCACCGAGAACAATTTGCGCTGGATGAGGTCGGGCTGCGTCGGCTGCCGCAGCCGGATGGCGACGTCGGCCTCGCGCATCGCCAGATCGAGTTCTTCGTCGGTGGTGATCAGCGTGATGTGGATGTCGGGATAGAGGTCGAGGAATTCGCCGAGCCGCGGCGTCAGCCAATGCACGCCGATGCCGGGCGTGGTCGAGACCTTGAGTTCGCCGTTCGGCCGTTCGCGGCTGTCGGTCAGCTTGGTGCGCGCCGCTTCCAGTTTCATGAACACTTCATGCGCGGTGCGGTACAGCATCTCGCCTTGTTCGGTGAGGATCAGGCCGCGGGCGTGGCGGTGGAACAGCGATACCGACAGTTCGGATTCCAGCGCGGACACCTGGCGCGAGACCGCCGATTGCGACAGGCCGAGCCGCTCGCCGGCGTGGGTGAAGGAGCCGGCCTCCGCCGCGGCGTGGAACACTTTCAGTTTGTCCCAGTCCATCGACTTGTTGTGATTTGTCGCCATGGTCATTCCGCCGCCGCGCGCTGATGTTCGTGCGCGGCCAGGAATTTCTCCGTTTCGAGGGCTGCCATGCAGCCTTGCCCCGCGGCGGTAACCGCCTGGCGGTAGATGTCGTCGGTGACGTCGCCAGCGGCGAACACGCCCGGTACCGAAGTCGCCGTGGAATGGCCCGCGGTGACGATGTAGCCGGAGCCCTTCATCTCAAGTTGCCCGGCGAACAATTCCGACGCGGGCGAATGGCCGATGGCGATGAACACGCCGTCGGCGCGCCGTTCCGTGATCGCGCCGGTCTTGACGTTCTTGAGGCGAACGCCCTGGACCTTCATCGGATTGTCGGCGCCGAAGACGTCGTCGAGCGCGTTGTCCCAGATCACGTCGATCTTGGGATGCTTGAACAGGCGCTCCTGCAAGATCTTCTCGGCGCGGAACGTGTCGCGCCGGTGCACGACGGTGACCTTGGAGGCGAAATTGGTGAGGAACAAAGCTTCCTCGACCGCGGTATTGCCGCCGCCGACCACGATGACTTCCTTGTTCCGGTAGAAGAAGCCGTCGCAGGTGGCGCAAGCCGACACGCCATAGCCTTTGAATTTCTGTTCGGATGGCAGATCGAGCCAGCGCGCCTGCGCGCCGGTGGCGACGATCAGCGCATCGGCCAGATACACGTCGCCGGAATCGCAGATCAGCTTGAACGGCCGCTGCGCCAGTTCGACCTTGGAGACGTAGTCGGTGACGATTTTGGTGCCGACATGTTCGGCCTGCTTGACCATCTGCTCCATGAGCCAAGGGCCCTGGATGACGTCGGCAAAGCCGGGATAGTTCTCGACGTCGGTCGTAATCGTGAGCTGGCCGCCCGGCTGCAGGCCCTGGATCAAAATCGGTTCCAGCATGGCACGCGCGGCATAGATCGCGGCGGTGTAGCCGGCGGGACCCGAGCCGATAATCACGACCTTGGCATGAGTAGTCTTCGACATTAATGCGCCCCCCTGGCGGGCGTCGGCGGGCAAATTGCCCGGGGAGGCCGGATAAGACCGGCTCTTTTACGAAGCCACGATCTATGAGTTTCGGGGGAGCTATGCAAGATACGCAACCCCCGAGACTCACACCTTTGCTTTATGCAGGCGAAACAGAGTAAACGCCCGCGCAACAATCTTTCGCGAAACTTTATTTCGCGGTATGGATAGGTGCGAACGCCCGTTTCGGGCGGTAAGGAGCCACCATTGTCCGCCCGCCTCGATGCCATCGACCGCAAAATCCTGAAAGAGCTGCAGGACGACGGCCGCATGACCAATGTCGAACTGGCGCGCCGCGTCGGCATCTCGGCGCCGCCCTGCCTGCGCCGGGTCCGCGCTTTGGAGGAGGCCGGCTACATCAAGGGCTACCGGGCGCTGCTCGACGAGAAGCTGCTTGGCTACGAGATCGTCGTCTTCGCCTTCGTGCATCTGGCGAGCCAGGCCGAAAGCGACCTGATGGCCTTCGAGGATTTCGTGCGGGCGCAGCCTTTGGTGCGCGAATGCTGGATGCTGTCGGGCGAGATCGACTTCGTCCTGAAATGCGTCGCACCGGACCTGAAAACCTTCCAGGCCTTCGTCGAGAAGCTGACTTCGGCGGCGAACGTGCGCAACGTCAAGACGTCGCTGACGCTGCGCCAGTCCAAGGACGCGGCGATGGTGCCGATGGAAGGGTGAGCGCCGCTTATTCGACGTGGAGCCCCAGTTTCTTGACGATCGTGCCCCATGATTTCTGATCGGCAGCGGCCAAGGCGGTGTATGCCTCCGGCGTCCCGGCCAGCGGCGCAGCTCCGACTTCGAGAATGCGGCTGCTGATCGCCGGGTCGGTTACGGCGTTGCGCAACTCGCTGTTCAGGCGCTCGATGATCGGACGCGGCGTCCCGGCCGGCGCCATCAAACCGATAAGCTGCTCGGACGCGAAACCGGGCAAGCCGGCTTCGCTGACGGTCGGCACGTCCGGCATCAGCGGCGACCGTTCCTTGCCGGTCACCGCGAGCGCCCGCAATTGTCCGCTCTTGACGAGACCGATCACCGAGGGGATCGGCGGCAGCATCATCTGCACATGGCCGCCGAGCAAATCCGAAACGGCGGGTCCGGTGCCGCTGTAAGGAATGTGCCGGATTTTAATATCCGCGGCGTCCAGCATCATTTCGGCCGACACGTGGACGACCGTTCCTGTGCCCGACGAGCCGTAGTTGAGTTCGCCCGGATGGGCTTTGGCGTAGGCGATCAATTCGCGCAACGTCTGGGCCGGCACCGCCGGGTTGACGACCACGACGGCCGGCGCGGTGGCAATGGTGCCGATAGCGGTCAAGTCCTTGTCCGAGTCGTAACCGATGTTCGCGTAGAGCACCGGATTGATGGCGATGGTTCCGGAAAAGGTCAGCAACATCGTGTAGCCGTCCGGTGCGCTTTTGGCGGCTTGACGCGAGCCGATATTGCCGCCGGCGCCGGAGCGATTTTCCACCACGATGGCCTGACCCAGCGAGCGGCTCATCCGTTCTCCGACCAGCCGCGCCAGCAGGTCATTCGCGCCGCCTGGCGGGAACGGTACGATCAACATGATCGGCCGGGTGGGGAAAGTTTCCGCGGCCCATGCATGCGGAGCAAGCGCCAACGCGAGCAGTGCGAGCGCCAGCGCGCAAATACGGCGAACCGGCCTTAGGCCGCAGTTTTGTTTTGTTTGCATGTTTCCTGTTCCGGGTGTCGATTGATTATATCGCGGCCTCAAACGAAACCGCCGGGCGCGAGGCCCGGCGATGAAAGCCAAACGTGGCGCAAGCTGGCCCTACCGCCACTCCACCTTCTTGATCTCGTAGCCCTTGGCGCCGCCGGGCGCGTTGACCTCGACGACGGCGCCCTTGGCCTTGCCGATCAGCGCGCGCGCCAGCGGCGAGGTGATCGAAATCTTGCCGGCCTTGGCGTTGGCTTCCGGCTCGCCGACGATCTGCCACACCTTCTTTTCGTCGGTGTCCTCGTCGACCAGCGTCACGGTGGCGCCGAAGGTGATGGTGTCACCCGACAGCTTCGACACGTCGATGATATCGGCGCGCGCCAGCTTGTCCTGCAATTCGTCGATGCGGCCTTCGTTGAGCGACTGCTGCTCCTTGGCCGCGTGATACTCGGCATTTTCCGACAGGTCGCCGTGCGTGCGCGCCTCGGTGATCTGCTGGATGATGCGCGGCCGCTCCACCGCCTGGCAGTGCTTCAACTCTGCTTCCAGCGCGGTGTAGCCCGCTGCCGTCATTGGAATCTTGTCCATCTCTCTTCTCCTCCTGGCGGGCGCTTCGAAACAACTTGATCGCGCTTCAGCGCCGCCAAGCCTTTTTCAAGTAGCCGTTCAACCCAATCGTAATTCGACTCCGGCGGCCTTTCGGCGCACCGGAGTCATGGAACTTATAGCCCGGTCAAAAACTCCATAACCGCGGCGAGCGTCTTGCCCTGGCCGCGACCGTGGACTTGCCCGGCCTAACTCGCGCCGCCGCTTTCGGTTCGAGCCACTTTGGGCAAAACGCCCGTCAGGGCTGCCCGTTGAAGTAGCTTTGCAGCGCACGAACCTCGAGGTCGCCCCCGAGGTAGGCTTTTATGCCTTGCGCCGCCGCAACGGCACCTGAAAGAGTGGTGTAGTACGGGACTTTATGCAAGAGGGCCGCGTTGCGCAGCGACCGGCTGTCGGCCAGCGCCGCCGCCCCGTCGGTGGTGTTGAAAACCAGCTGAACCCCGCCGTTTTTGATGGCGTCGACGATGTGGGGCCGGCCTTCCAGCACTTTATTGATCTTGGCGGCCTGGACGCCTTGTTCGGCCAGATAGCGCTGGGTTCCCGAGGTGGCGATGGTCTTGAAGCCCAAGGCCGCCAGCAGCTTGACCGCCGGCAGGATGCGGGCCTTGTCGGCATCCCGGACCGAGACGAAGACGGTGCCGGCTCGCGGCAGATTGGTGCCGCCGCCGATCTGGCTCTTGGCGAAGGCGATCTCGAACGAGGTGTCGATGCCCATGACCTCGCCGGTCGACTTCATTTCCGGCCCCAGCACGGTGTCGACGCCGGGGAAGCGGGCGAAGGGGAACACGGCTTCCTTCACCGCCTTGTGCTTGTAGGCGCTCGGCTTGAGATTGAAGCTCTTGAGGCTTTCGCCGGCCATGATGCGCGAGGCGATCTTGGCAACCGGAATGCCGATCACCTTGGCGACGAAAGGCACCGTGCGCGAGGCGCGCGGATTGACCTCGAGGACGTAGATCTCGCCGTCCTTGATGGCGTATTGCACGTTCATCAGGCCGCCGACGTGCAGCGCCAGCGCCAGCGCGCGGGTCTGGCGTTCGAGCTCAGCCAACATCTTGTCGTCGAGCGAATGCGGCGGCAGCGCGCAGGCGGAATCGCCGGAGTGAATGCCGGCTTCCTCGATGTGCTCCATGATGCCGGCGATGAAGGTGTCGGTGCCGTCGCACAGGCAGTCGACGTCGATTTCGGTGGCGTCCGACAAATAGCGGTCTATCAGCAGCGGGCTTTTCGCCGACACCACCAGCTCCGACGGCTTGTCGAGCGTGGCGGCTAGCCGGGCGACGTAGCGTTCGAGCTGCGCCGAGTCGCGCACGATCTCCATGCCGCGGCCGCCGAGCACGTAAGACGGCCGGATCACGACCGGATAGCCGATGTCGTCGGCGATGGCGCGCGCGGCGCCGGGCGAGGTGGCGATGCCGTTCTGCGGCTGACGTACTTTGAGCTTGTCGAGCAGCGTCTTGAAGCGGTCGCGGTCCTCGGCGAGGTCGATCATGTCGGGCGAGGTGCCGAGGATCGGCACGTTGGCGCGCGCCAGATGCTCGGCGAGTTTCAGCGGCGTCTGGCCTCCGAACTGCACGATGACGCCATGCAGCGTGCCGTTCGAGCGCTCGGTCTCGATGATCTCCAGCACGTCTTCCGGCGTCAGCGGCTCGAAATAGAGCCGGTCCGAAGTGTCGTAGTCGGTCGACACCGTTTCCGGATTGCAGTTGACCATGATGGTCTCGTAGCCGACTTCCTTCAGCGCGAAGCAGGCGTGGCAGCAGCAGTAGTCGAACTCGATGCCCTGGCCGATGCGGTTCGGACCGCCGCCGAGGATGATGACCTTTTTCTTGTCCGAGGGCCGCGCTTCGTCCGCGGCCTTGCCGTTGAACGGCGTCTCGTAGGTCGAATACATGTAGGCGGTCGGCGAGGCGAACTCGGCGGCGCAAGTGTCGATGCGCTTGAACACCGGCCGCACGCCGAGCGCGCGCCGCTTATCCATGACGTCGTGCGCCGCGTTGCCGGTCAGTTTGCCGAGGCGGGCGTCGGAAAAGCCCATGGCCTTGAGCCGGCGGAAGGCGCCTGCGGTCGGCGGCAGGCCTTTGGCCTTGACCTCCGCTTCCATGTCGATGAGGCCGCGGATTTCCGACAGGAACCAGGGATCGATGCGGCAGGCGTTGTGGATGAGTTCGTCGCTGGCGCCGAGCCGCATGGCCTGCGCGACCTTCAACAGCCGGTCCGGCGTCGGCGTGCCGAGCGCTGCGCGAATGGCGGCCTTGTTGTCGGCGTCCTCGACGTCCTTGGCGGTATCGAAGCCTTCGATGGCGATTTCGTCGAGGCCGGTGAGGCCGGTTTCCAGCGAGCGCAGCGCCTTCTGCAGGCTTTCCTGGAAGGTGCGGCCGATCGCCATGGCTTCGCCGACCGACTTCATCGACGTGGTCAGCACGTTGGAGGCGCCGGGGAATTTCTCGAAGGCGAAGCGCGGGATCTTGGTGACGACGTAATCGATGGTCGGCTCGAACGAGGCCGGCGTCGCGCCCCCGGTGATGTCGTTGGCGATTTCGTCGAGCGTGTAACCGACCGCTAGCTTGGCAGCGACCTTGGCGATCGGGAAACCGGTGGCCTTCGACGCCAGCGCGGAAGAGCGCGACACGCGCGGGTTCATTTCAATCACGATCAGCCGGCCGTCCGCGGGGTTCACCGCAAATTGCACGTTCGAGCCGCCGGTCTCGACGCCGATCTCGCGCAACACCGCGAGCGAGGCGTCGCGCATCATCTGGTATTCTTTGTCGGTCAGCGTCAGCGCCGGTGCGATGGTAATCGAATCGCCGGTGTGCACGCCCATCGGGTCGATATTCTCGATCGAGCAGATGATGATGCAGTTGTCTTTCTTGTCGCGCACCACCTCCATCTCGTACTCTTTCCAGCCGAGCACGGATTCCTCGATCAGCACTTCGTCGGTCGGCGAGGCGTCGATGCCGCCCTCGACGATCTCGATGAACTCCGCCTTGTTGTAGGCGATGCCGCCGCCGGTGCCGCCCATCGTGAACGAGGGACGGATGATGGCGGGCAGGCCGATGTCGTCGAGCGCCTCGAGCGCCTGCGACAGCGTCTTGACGTGGTGCGAGCGCGGCGTCTCCAGACCGATCTTGGTCATGGCGTTGCGGAACAGCTCGCGGTCTTCCGCCTTGTCGATGGCTTCGGCGGTCGCGCCGATCATCTTCACGTTATATTTGTCGAGCGTGCCCATTTTCTTGAGCGATAGCGCGCAATTGAGCGCGGTCTGCCCGCCCATGGTCGGCAGCAGCGCGTCGGGGCGCTCCTTCTCGATGATCTTGGTGACGATCTCCGGCGTGATCGGTTCGATATAGGTGGCGTCCGCGAGATCCGGATCGGTCATGATCGTCGCCGGATTGGAGTTCACCAGGATGACCCGGTAACCCTCTTCCTTCAGCGCCTTGCAGGCTTGTGTGCCGGAATAATCGAATTCGCAGGCCTGCCCAATGACGATCGGGCCGGCGCCTATGATCAGGATCGATTTGATGTCGGTGCGTTTGGGCATCGAACTCCTGAATTCCGCACAAAAAAAGGGCGCGCTTGCGCGCGTCCTTCGCCCCGCCGCGGGTTTGACCCCGCGCGCGAGCGGTCTCTAGACCAGAATCGAGAGGGTGGGAAGACCGATAAGAGCCCTGGCCACAGCTCTGTCGAAACTAAGACGCCCTGCCGCAGTTATGTCGATATGGCGCTGGTGGACGGGGCAGGCAAGGGTGCGCAAAAGGGCCAAAGGCGGCTGCCGTCCTGGCTGGCCAGTCTGGCGCTTGTCGCCAGTTACGGCACGATTGCCGCTTTAGGACGAAACCGCGCGCCGCTGCCCGTGCCGGTTCGCAAACCGCGCCGCGGCTGGGCGGCCTGGAAGCACATCCTCCTGCGCACCTACGAGGAGATCAACAACGACCGGCTGCTGGCGCTTGCCGCCGCCATCGTGTTTTACGGCCTGCTGGCGCTGTTTCCGGCCATTACCGCGCTGGTGTCCAGTTACGGTCTGTTCGCCAAGGCCTCGACTATCAACGGCCATCTCGCCGCGATGTCGACGCTGATGCCCGCCAGCGCCTATGTCATCGTCGACGAGCAGGTGACGCGCATCGTCACGCGCGGCACCGGCGATCTCGGCATGGCGTTCTTTATCGGCCTGGCGCTGGCTGTGTGGAGCGCCAACGCCGGCGTCAAAGCGGTCATCGACGCGCTCAACATCTGCTACGGCGTCAAGGAGCGCCGCGGCTTCATCAAGCTCAACGCCGTATCGCTCGCTTTCACCGTCGGCTCCATCGCCGGGCTGCTGCTGGCGATCGCCGCCATCGTCGTGCTGCCGGTGTGGATGTCGTATCTGCATTTCGGCCGCTACGGCGACCTGGCGATGGCCTGGCTGCGCTGGCCGGCGCTGCTCGTGTTGCTGCTGGCGGGCCTTGCGGTGCTGTATCGTTTCGGACCCGATCTCGACAATGCGCGCTGGCGCTGGATCAGCCCCGGCGCGGTCTTCGCCGCGCTGGCCTGGCTCGCCGGCTCGGCGCTGCTGTCGTGGTACCTCGCGAGCTTTGCCGACTACGACAAGACCTACGGCTCGCTCGGCGCCGCCATCGGCCTGATGATGTGGCTGTGGATGACGGCGATCGTCGTGCTGGTCGGCGCCGAGCTCAACTCGCAAATCGACGCCGAGGACGGCGTGGGCGCGGAGACGCCCTGACGACGCGGGCGAAAATCCCCTATAGTGGCCGTCCCGCCACGATGGAATTCCCGATGACCGTTCCGATGACGCTGCCGTTTCCCCGGCAGGAGGGTTCGCTGCCGATCATTGGCTACGGCACCTCGCCGCTGCGCGGCGGCATGAGCGCCGACGCCGTCGTCGCGGCGTTGAAGACCGGCTACCGTCACATCGACACCGGCCGCAAATACGGCACCGAGGAAGACGTCGGCGCCGGCATGCGCGCCTCCGGCGTGCCGCGCGGCGAAATTTTTCTCACCACCAAGGTGTCGCACGAGCATCTCAAGCCCGACGACTTCGCCAAATCGGTCGATACCAGCCTGGCGGCGCTCAAGGTCGACTACATCGACTTGTTGCTGATCCACTGGCCGAGCCCGGACATTGATCTGCACGTCACCATGCCGGCGCTCGCCAAGGCCAAACAGCAGGGCAAGGCGCGCCATATTGGCGTGGCAAACTTCAACACGACGCTGCTCGACAAGGCGATGGAGATTTGCCCCGACCTGGTCGCTTTGCAGGCCGAGTATCATCCTTATCTCGACCAGTCGAAATTGCTCGCCGCGGCGCGGCGGCACAAGCTCGTCTTCATCGCCTATTGCCCGCTCGGCCGCGGCAAGCTGCTGAACGATCCGGTGCTCGCCGACATCGCCAAGGCGCGCGGGCGGACCTTCGCGCAGATCGCGCTGCGCTGGCTGCTGCAGCAGAACGTCGCGCCGATCCCGTTTTCCGGCAATCCGCAGCGTATCGCCGACAATTTCAACGTCTTCGATTTCGAATTGAGCGACGAGGAAATGGCGCGCATTTCGGCGCTCAAGCGCCCCGACGGCCGTGTCGCCAACCCGGTCGGCCGCGTGCCCGGCGGCTGGGACTAGGCCTTACCGGCCAGAAACGTCATGCGCCACGGATTGTGGCCGATGTTGCGTTCGGCGCGCTTGGCGGTGAAACCGGCGGCCTTGAGGTGCTCGAGCATCTCGGCCTCGGTGTAATGCGACAGCCCGTGGGTCTTTTTCAGCCGGAAATAATCCGACAGGAAAATCCGGATCAGGCCGCCGACGGCCGCCCAGAAAAATCCATTGGCATAACCGAAGTGCAACAGCGATAGCGCCGCGGCCGGCGCTGCCATCGACGGCGGCACGATGTCGCCGATAATGACCAGCCCATCCGGCTTCACCAGGCGGTGAAAGGCGCCGAGCAGGCGATCGAGTTCGGCGGCGGTCAGATATTGCGCCACCGAATGCATGACGATGAGGTCGAACGAACCCTCGGGCTGCGCCAGGGCTTCGTCGGGCGTCATCACCGATATCTTGACGTTGCCGGCGTAGCGCGCGGTCAGCGCGGCGCGGACATTGGGCGCAGCCTCGACCAGCGTCAGATGCGACGCCGTCTGCGCCACGAGATCGGCCGAGGTGGCTTCGCCGCAGCCGTAGTCCAGCACCTTGGCCGAGTGCGGCGGCACGTAGGCGCGGATGTCCTCGGCGATGGTGCGGTAATGAACGTCGCGATGACGCTCATTCACATAAATCACCGAATGCTTGAAGTCGTAGAAGCTGATCCAGTCCATGGCAGCCTTGTAATGGCGCGCGCAGCCTTGCGCTAGCGCCGCCACAGCCTCACGAGCGCGCCGACGGCGCCCTGCACCGGATCGGTCGCCGGCACCGGCACCTTGGGGATGCTGGCGAGCGCCTTGTCGTGCTCGGCCTTGCTGCCGCGGCACTCGTCATATTCGCCGTCGGGCGGGTAGGCGCCGACCACGAGGAAGTCCTCGCTCGACATTAGGTTGTGGTGGCCGGTGCCCGCCGGCAGCACCAGGACGTCGCCCGCCTCAATGTCGAATTCCTCGCCCCGGTCGCCGCCAAGACGAACCCGTCCCCGGCCGCGGGCAATACCGAGCACTTCATGGATCGACGAATGGTAGTGCACGTAATCGTAAATGCCGTTGCGCCAGGTCGAGCCCCACTGGTTGGCCTTGAACAGCTCCTCGAACAGCGCCGCCGGATCGTCGGCGCGCTCGAGTCGAACCGCCTGCTGGTAGATCAGGACCGGCAAGGGGTTGTTCGGGATGCTGCCGTCGTCCTTGAACGTGACCGTTTTCGCCTTGCGCTTTTGCACGGCGGCACGCGCCTTTCTGGCGCTGGGTTTGCCCCGGCCAGTGACGCGCTCGAAGGTCCGTTTCAGGGTCTCGGTGATATACATGGCGCCGCTCCGGATCCCCATGAGAACCGTTTGCGGCGCCGCCGAGTTCCCTGGACGTCAGGGGCTCTTGTTCTTGCGCATCGCGTCGACGAAGCGCGTGAAGAGATAGTGGCTGTCGCGCGGGCCGGGCGAGGCCTCGGGGTGGTACTGCACCGAGAACACCGGCTTGTCCTTGAGCGCGATGCCGCAGTTGGAGCCGTCGAACAGCGACACGTGCGTCTGCTCGACGTTGCCCGGCAGACTATCCTTGTCGACCGCGAAGCCGTGGTTCATCGACGTGATCTCGACCTTGCCGGTGGTGAGATCCTTGACCGGATGATTGGCGCCGTGGTGGCCCTGATGCATCTTCATGGTCTTGCCGCCGACGGCGATGCCGAGCATCTGGTGGCCGAGGCAGATGCCGAACGTCGGCGTGCCCGACGCGATCAGGTTCCTGATCACCGGCACGGCATATTCGCCGGTCGCCGCCGGATCGCCGGGGCCGTTCGACAGAAACACGCCGTCGGGCTTCAACGCCATGATGTCGTCGGCCGAGGTCGTGGCCGGCACCACGGTCACCTTGCAGCCGGCGCCCGCGAGCAGCCGCAGAATGTTGCGCTTGATGCCGTAGTCGACCGCGACGACGTGGAATTCCGGTTTGTCCTGGCGGCCGTGGCCCTTGCCCCAGACCCACTCGGTCTCGTCCCAGGAGAAACGCTGGCCGGTCGTCACCTGCGGCACCAGGTCCATGCCGACGAGGCCCGGCCATTCGCGCGCCTGCTTCTTCAGTGCGTCGATGTCGAATTTGCCGGCGGCGTCGTGCGCGATCACGGCGTTGGGCATGCCCTTCTCGCGGATCAGGACCGTCAGCGCGCGGGTGTCGATGCCGGCAAGCCCGATGATGCCCCGCGCGCGCAGCCAGTCGTTGAGCGGCCGCGTGGCGCGGTAGTTCGACGGCGCGGTGATGGCGGAATGCAGAATGACGCCGCAGGCGCCCGGCCGCGCCGCCATGTTGACGCTCTCGATGTCTTCGTCGTTGGTGCCGACATTGCCGATATGCGGGAAGGTGAAGGTGACAATCTGGCCTGCGTAAGACGGGTCGGTGAGGATTTCCTCGTAGCCGGTCATCGCGGTGTTGAAGCAGACCTCGGCGACCGCGGTGCCGGTGGCCCCTAAGCCGAAGCCCTCCAGTACGGTGCCGTCCGCCAAGACCAGAAGGGCGGTTGCCTTGGGCTCAGCCCAAAGACCGGAAGAAGTTCCGGGGACAGGCGATTGCTGCTGGGTCATGGGCACTTAGTTGCGTATTATGGTTGGGAAGGCAAGAACCGCTGTGGGCATTTCCGGGAGAAAAACGTGCTGCGCGACGACATCAACAAAGCATTGACCGAGGCTCAGAAAGCCAAGAGCGAGCGGACCGTATCGACCCTGCGCATGGTCAATTCGACGCTGAAAAACGCCGATATCGAGGCGCGCGGTTCGGGCAAGCCGGCGCTGGGCGACGCCGAGGTGCTGGCCATCCTGCAAAAGATGGTCAAGCAGCGCCAGGAATCGGTCGAGATGTACAAGAAGGGCGCACGCCCCGACCTGGTGAAACAGGAGGAGGAGGAGATCGCCATCATCACCGCCTATCTGCCGAAGCAGATGTCCGACGGCGAGATGACCGCGGCGATCGACGCCGCCATTGCCGAGACCGGCGCCGCCGGCATGAAGGACATGGGAAAGGTCATCGGCGTGCTGCGGGGCAAATACGCCGGGCAGATGGATTTCGGCAAAGCCAGCGGCGTGGTGAAGGCGAAGCTGGCGGGGTAGGGCCCGCACGAAACTCACTCCGTCACCCTGAGGTGCGAGCGCCATATCAGGCGCAGCCCGCGTGCACTTGGCTGCGATGCGCGAGCCTCGAAGGGCGACGGCCGTCCATCCTTCGAGGGCCGCTACGCGGCACCTCAGGATGACGGAGTAACAGCTTTCGGCAGAACCTCCGCCAGCCGCTTCGCCCAATAGTCCTGCCCGGCCTCGTCGCCGATCAGGTCCTGGCGAATTTCAATCGCGACGTGGGTGAGGCCGCGTCTCTCGCCGTGCACCGGGATGGTGTAGTCGGTGTCGTCGGTGACGCTGTAGGGCTCGTTGTCGCCGACAAAAAGATCGCCCGGTGCGGCCAGCAGGTCGCGCAGCCGATGTGCCAGCGTGCTGTCGCGATTGTAAAGCACGCCGGCCTGCCACGGCCGCGGAATGCCGGCATAGACCGGCGTGAAGCTGTGCAATGAAATGAGCCAGCTCGGCCGGCCGGCGGCCTTGCGCGCGTCGAGGCATTGCTCGATGCGGTCGTGATAGGGATTGAAAATCTCGCGTGCCCGCAACACCGCGTCCTGCGTCGAAATATTTTCATTGCCGGGAATGACCGTGCCTTCGCTCAAGGGCGCGATCGAGGTCGGTGAGCCCGGCGGCCGGTTGCAGTCGATCACCAGCCGCGAATAAATCTGCATGATGAGATGCGCGTCGAGCAATGCGCTCAACCGGCGCGCCACGCCTGCGATGCCGATGTCCCAGGCGATGTGCCGCTTGAGGTCGGCTTCGGCCAGGCCGAGATCATGCAGCGCGCGCGGAATGCGCCGCCCGGCGTGATCGCAAACCAGCAGGAACTGGGAGCCGCCTTCGGTGTTGTATTCGGCCACGGGCCGCGGTTCGTCCGGGGCCAAAATCGTTGCGGTTGGCTGCATTATTGCCTTTTCAAACGCCAGTCGTTGCCCAGGATTTCAACATCGATCCCGCCGAGATCAGCATAGGCTATCGGTACAGGAGCGGCCAATCCATGCTGATCAATATCGGCTTCGACATCACCTACACCGCGTTCATGCCGACGCCTATGGTGATTATGCTCAGCGTGCATCCATCGCGCGTCGGCGATCTTCTCGCGCCGGAAAACATCACCGCCGACCCGCCGCAGTTGGTCCATTATTATCACGACAGCTTCGGCAATTTTTGCGGGCGGCTGCTGCTGCAGCCGGGCCAGACCACCTTGAGCAACCGCGCCACCGTGCGCGACAGCGGGCTGCCCGATCCGGTAATGCCGGATGCGCAGCAAATCCCGGTCGAAAATCTTCCCGACGACGTCATTCTGTATCTGTTGCCGAGCCGCTATTGCGAGATCGACCGCATGGTCGACCTGGCATGGTCGCTGTTCGGCGGCACGACGCCGGGCTGGGCGCGGGTGCAGGCCATCGTCGACTACGTGCACAACCACGTCACCTTCGGTTATGAATTCGCCGCGCCGACCAAGAGCGCGCACGACGTGCACAGCGAACGCCGCGGCGTCTGCCGCGACTTCGCCCATCTGGCGGTGACCTTGTGCCGCTGCATGAACATCCCGGCGCGCTATTGCACGGGCTATCTCGGCGACATCGGCGTGCCGCCGGACCCGGCGCCGATGGATTTTTCCGCCTGGTTCGAGGTCTATTTGTCCGGCCAGTGGTACACCTTCGACGCTCGCCACAACCATCCGCGCATCGGCCGCATCTTGATGGGCCGCGGCCGCGACGCCGCCGACGTGCCGATCTCCACCAGCTTCGGGCGCACCCTGCTCGACAAGTTCGTCGTGCATACCGACGAGGTGAAGTCGGCCTAGTTTCAGGCGATGACGGCACCGATTTGTTTCGCTACATTGCGCGCCAAGGCCCCCGGGAGAGCGGGCCGCAGTTTTGGGAGGAGCGCGCCGTGAAATTCCGTATCTCGTTCGCCGTCATGTTGGGTTTGCTGGCCGTGCAGGCGGCACGCGCCGACGACTATCCGAGCCGCCCGATCCACGTCTACACCACGTCGAGCGCCGGCGGCATCAGCGACATCTTCATGCGCGTGCTCAACGACGCGCTGCGCGAGCGCCTCGGCCAGCCGCTTATCATCGAAAACAAGCCGGGCGCGTCGGGCAATATCGGCGCCCGCAACTGCCAGGACGCGACGCCCGACGGCTACACCATCTGCATCATCAACGCCGACACCATCGTCTACAACGAATACCTGTTCAAGAATGTGCCGTTCGACCCCGGCAAGCTCACCCCCATCGTCAACCTGTTTCACCTGATCCAGGTGCTGGTGGTGAATTCCGATCTGAACGCCAAGACGGTCGACGATCTGGTCGCCGTATCGAAGGCCAAGCCCGGCACGCTGAATTATCTCACCGCCGCCATCCCGATGGTCGTCTATATGGATCGCTTGAAGCGCGACAAGGGCGCCGACTGGATTCGCGTGCCCTTCAAGGGCGGCGGCGAAGCGGTCTCCGCCATCTTGAGCGGCACGACGCCGATTGGCCTGATCGGGCTCGGCAACGTCACCGGGCAGATCGCCGCCGGCAAGATGACGCCGCTGGCGCTGGTCAACAATATCCGCACGCCATTATTGCCCAACGTGCCGACGCTCGCCGACCTCGGCTATAAAGGGGAGGCGTCGGCGACTTGGTACGGCCTGTTCGCGCCGGCCGGCACGCCGAAGGCGATTATCGACAAGCTCAACAGCGAGATCGTGCGGGTCGTCAGCGATCCCGACTTCCAGCAGAAGTTCATCATCAGCCGCGCGCTGGTGCCGGCCATCGGCACGCCGGAGGACTTCGCCAAGGAGATCAAGGCCGAACGCGCCGGCGCCAAGGACCTGGTGAAGGAAAGCGGCCTGGAGCCGCAGTAGCGTTTCCATGGTTCCGGGACGCCCGCGCCATGACGCCGGAAACGCCCACTGGCTTGGCTATTGTTGCGTCACGCCGGCGATGTCGCGAAGCACATAGACGAACGCGTTGGGCTCCACCTTCACGCTGCCGGCAAAGGGGCGGTCGATGACGACAACAGTCAACAGCCCGGAGAAGATCAGAATCGACAGTGCTCCCGTCATCAGCGCCTGCGCGCCCAGGTTCGCGGTACCGAAGAAGAAGGTGAAGGCGACCGTCAGAACGGCCCCGCCGAGCAGCACGTACCAGAGAATCGACGGCACCGTGCCGTCGGAGGCGACCAGGCGGCTGCGTCGTCCGGCGCTGATTTCATCGAGTTGGCGCAACAACTCTGTCAGCACGATAGGATCGATTTGCTCGCCCGGCTGTTTTTTCAGCAGCGCCGAATAGATGTCGCTGAGCGCGTGCGTCACGTCGAGGCTGGCGTGTCCTTGTTCCATCGCCGGCCAGTCCCTGGCGACGACCGCCCGCAGATAGGCAGCCATCGCCTGCTTGAGCGGCGCGCTGCGCTCAGGCGTCAACGAGTCGGCAAGACGGAAGATCGTCGCGGCGGCGGACGCCTCGCGTGCGACATTTGATTCCGCGTCGTTGAATTTTTCCCAGACGACGATGACCGCGAAGGCGAGTAGCACGGCATAGATGACGCCGACCGTGGCGAACTTGAAGCCCGCCACCTCGTTGTTGGTGCGCAATTTATCGAGGGCGACGAAGCGCCGCACGACGACCGGCCCCAGCATGGCGAGAGCGGTCGGCAGGCCAATGACGAGGAGAGCCAACAACCATAAGGGCATGAAAGTGAGAAACGGCATTTGCGCCCTGCGGACACGGAGGCGCAATCATTCGCCCAGGGCGACCGCCGAGACAAGACCCCGGCGAAACCGGTCAGGCGGCTTGAGGCTGCCGGTTTCTCGCGGTGGCGCGTCAGGTTGCAAGACTTCTCCACCGCAATCCACAGCTTATACACACGGTTGTGTGTATATCTGCTAAATCCTACACCGTTAAGTTGTAAGCGCTCGCACGCCGCATCTTAATGCCCCGGGCAAGCCAAGTCGGCATCGGGGTGGGGCAGATGCGTTTTCGTGCGGCGCTGGTGGTGTGTGCGAGTCTGTCGTTGATGGCCGCGGGGTGCGATCAGACCGACCGGGTCTTTTTCAAGCAAGGCATCGGGACTGATCTGAATAATGGCGACATCGTTTCGACGACCGATGCGTTGAATACCTATGTCGCGGAAGTTTGCCGGCAGGCCGGACTGGCTCCGGACAAGGATAGCGACAGCTGCGGTTCGCGGCCAAACGACCCCGCCACCTGGTGGCTGTTCGTCCAGGCTGGGATGAACGACATCGATCAGCGTTGCGACGCTTATCTCACCTGGCTGGATTACGTTCGCCGCTCCAAAGAGCCGACGCTGACCGAACTTGCCCAAGCCAGCACTGCGACGACCGTGATCATGGATCGCGCCGGTATCGGCGCTGGTCCGATCGCCATTGCGGCGGCGGCGTTCGGATTTGCGATCCAGACCTTCACGAATGTTACGTCGCGATTGATCCTCGAAGTCGACCATTCGACCGTGCAGGCCGTGGTGCTGAGCCACCAGAAGCAATACCGCGAAGAGCTGCTCGGCAGCGCGGACCATAAGCCGCAAGTCGTCATTCCGAGCAAGCCCGCCGCAATTTTTGCGCTGCGCCAATACTTGCGTCTGTGCATGCCGATGACGATCGAAACCCAGATCAACACCATCATGACGACGTTCTCGCGCGGCGGCACCGACGCCCTCGATGCCGGTGGGCCGATGATTTCGGCGAGGACCGTGGGTGCGGCGCTCGTCATCACGGAGCCGGCTAAGGACACCAGTTACACGCGGTTGCGCGGATTGCTGCTTCCGAATGGCGCCAACGTCATTGCGCCCGCGCTGAAAGATTACGTCGAAAACCTTTTCAAGCCGCGGACCGCCGTCGGGGTTTATTTGGGAAACGCCAAGTACGTCAGCATGCGTAACAGAATTTCGGAATGCATCGAAAAACGCGCGGCGAATCCCGACAACGCCTGCAAGGCGGGATCTCTGTCGGATTCAAAATAGATTTTATCCAAATTTAGCGAGGGAGAGATGTGATGTCGCAGGTTGTCACGGTTCCCGGATTGACGACGCAGGCGGAAGCCGACCAGCGCGCGCAAGACTTCATGATCGATGGCGTGCCAGTCGATATCGTTCAAGAAGCGGACGGCACGTTCACGGTGCGGGCAACATATCCGGATGACGTTGTTGTTCCGGGCGCCACATTGGGTGGGACGGCATCCGCCCCCGCTCCGCAGGGGCCGCCACCGCCCGCTCCGCCGGCAAGCGCAGGACAGAAGACGCTTGGCGCCAAAGGCGCAGCTTTGGTGAAGGCATTCGAAAGCTGTATGCAAACCGTTCCCGGTGGCTTCCAGGCCTATTTCGATCCAGTCCATGTGCTGACCATCGGATGGGGACATACAAACGACAACGGAACTTCGTTCGACACGACCACGGTATGGACCCAAGCCCAATGCGATGACGAATTCGATAGCGACATGGCCATTTTCGTGAGGGCGGTGAATGACGCGGTCACCGTGCCGCTCAATCAGGATCAGTTCGACGCCCTGGTCTCGTTCACGTTCAATCTCGGTGTCGGCAATCTGAAAAGTTCGACTTTATTGAAGAAGGTCAATACCGGCGATTTCGCCGGCGCCGCGCAGGAATTCCAGCGCTGGAACAAGGCTGGCGGCAAAGTCCTGCCTGGTTTGACGCGGCGGCGGGCCTGCGAGGCCCTTCTCTTCCAAAGCATTCCCGACGCGAATTACGACGGTATTCCGGATTGAGGTGCTTTCCGGCGGGTGACGTGACGTCCGGCCTGACGGCGCGAGCGCGCCGTCCCTGTGAATAACCGGGAAAAGCCCGCGATTCCCGGACTTTGGCGTGCACCGGGCGCTACGCCCTAAAAAGCCCCCGACGGAGCGCCTATGATACAGGGGCCGAATCGATAGTTCCGGGACCCTGCAACGCCGCGCCAAAACGCGGCGGGAAAATCATGCGCTTTACGCCCCAGTTTCTCGATG